>Ga0265293_10007895_pt1 | contig 16133 bp, 21 predicted proteins | sample Munlanlewell138R_FD_192505 | JGI IMG/M metagenome (GOLD analysis project Ga0265293, IMG submission 192505) | Leachate microbial communities from a municipal landfill in Southern Ontario, Canada - Leachate well 138R | ecosystem: Engineered > Solid waste > Landfill > Unclassified | place: Canada...
AACTATATGGCAGACTCTCAAAAAATCGAACTCGAAGTTCCTGTTATAATCCGTCTTAACCGATTAGCTTCTTATAATAACAAAAAGCATAAAGATTTAACAATCTTTATGCTCAACATTATATATGGTATAATTGTATTGAAGCAGGTGAAATAATATGGTAATCACAAAAACTAATTTTATTAATTATATAAGATGTCAAAGATATGTTGCTTTATATAATTTAAAAAAGAAAATAGATATATCTGATATGACCCTTGAAGAATATAAACAACAAGAAGACGATGAAATAAGAAGAGAAATAATCGGGGCAATGTATGATGAAGAAGGGAACGACCTTATAGATATTGAAAATAAACAATTGGAGACAATGATGCCTTATTATAAAGAGGTAGAAATACTGGCGGGTAATATCTTTAATAAAAAAATACCCGGTAAGATTTTATATTATGAAAATAACTTCGATCAAAAAAGATTTGATTGTATTATTGCTGATAATAAATATCTATGTTATGTTGATATTTATAATAAAAGAAAAGATGGTATTGATATAATTGAAGTTAAAGCTACTACTGATAAGAAATATTTAAATTTAGGTAAAGGTTATACCAATGAACTCGGAGAAAAAAAATATCATTCAATCTTTGCTTTTAATAAGGATAAAATATTAAAGTTAAGAGAAGAACTTCCTAATAATATATTTGAAGATGATTTACCTGAAAAAGATTATTTAAAACATAAGGCAAAACTGTTTGATAGATATACAGATGTAGGTCATTATGTATATGATTTAGCTGTACAAAGATATATTATTGAAAACAGTATAAAAGATAAAAAAAATATTAAATATTATTTAGCGGTATTAAATAGTGAATATGTGTTAAATAGTGACGCATTACTTAATCAAGATGATAGTGGTAATGATATTATAACTTTTATTGATTTAACTAATGTTACTAAAGATTATATGGATAAGATAAAAATAGATCAAGAAAAAATAACTGAATATATAAATAAAATGGATAATAGTATATGTGGAGTAGGTAATTATTGTGAATATAAGAAACCAGTAAGATGTAAATTTTGTGAGGTGTGTTTTAAGTTACCTAAAAATAATTCAATATTAAATTATATTGATAATCATTTTGGTTTTAAAGATGAAACTGGTAATAAACATGATAGATATGAATTAATAAATGAAGGAAATGTTAAAATGCTTGATATACCTAAATCATGGCTTACTAGACAGTCTAATATTATCCAAAGAGATTGTGTTGAGAAAAATATAATATATAAGAATTTAGATAAACTTAGTAAGGGGATAAAGGCTATTACATACCCAATATATCATTTAGATTTTGAAACATTTCCTTGTCCTATACCTAGATATAAAGGGGAGAAAGCTTATATGCAGTCAGTTTTTCAATTTTCTCTTCATATTGAAAGAGAACCAGGAACATGCGATAAAGATAAAGATCATTATACATATCTTTCTATAGATCATAATGATCATAGAGAAGACTTGATAAAAGAAATGATTAAATATATTGATACTAGTAAAGGAACTATTATGGTTTATAATCAAGCTTTTGAAAAAACTAGATTAAAAGAATTAGGAGAAATATTTCCAAAATATAAAAAAGAATTAAATAAAATGGCTTCCATGTTATTTGATTTAATGTATTTAGTAAAAACTAATACTAATTTTTATAAGGATTTAGGTTATGAAGAAGAAGTTTCTAAATTATTTAATTATTATCATCCTAAATTAAATGGTTCTTTTTCTATAAAAAAGGTATTACCTTGTTTTAGTGATTTATCATATAGTGAATTAGAAGTAGAAAATGGTATGGAAGCATTAATCACTTATGCAAATTTTCCTAATATGGATAAAGATGAATATAATAAAAAGTACAATGCTTTATTAGAATATTGTAAGCAGGATACATGGGCTATGGTGGAAATATTACAAGGATTGCGAAATTTGACGAAAAGTTAATGTCTATTTTGTGTAAATAGTATTGATATAGTGATAAGTCATAGGTTATTATGAAAATAGGAGTGTGATACTATGATTTATCCTTCAATTGATAAACTACTTAATGTTGTATACTCAAAATATCAATTGGTTCATATTGTGGCTAAAAGATCAAGACAAATGACAGAAACAGGTCATTATCAATTAAAAAAATATAATTCAGAAAAGAATATTGGTAAAGCTTTAGAAGAAGTAGCTACAGGATTATTAAAAGCAAAATAACTACTAAGTAGCTATTTTTTGTATGGTATAATGTGATTAGGGAGATTATTATGGAAAATATATTGTTAGATTTTAAGCCAGTAATTGATAATAAAGATTTAGTTTCTAGTAGTGTATTAGAAGCAATATTAGATTTAAACAATAAAGAAGATATTCTAGTAGCTGAAATAGACCAAAATTATGCAGGTGGCTTAGAATTGTGTGAGAGGTATAAAGTAGATCCTAAATATGGAGCTAATTGTTTGATAGTAGAAGCTAAGAGAAGCGATGCTAAAACTTATGCTGCTTTATTAGTGCCAGTGGGATATAAATATAATATGTCTACTGTAGTAAGAAAACAGTTAAATGCTAGAATGGTATCAGTTGCTCCTTTAAACTTTGTATTGGAAAATACAAAGATGGAGTATGGTAGTATTACACCAATAGGAATACCTACTGATTGGCTTATATTTATAGATCCCCTTGTATTAAAACAAGATAAAATAATAATAGGTAGTGGTTTAAAAAAATCAAAATTAATGATACCTAGTTTTATTTTATTAAAGTTACCTAATGCTATAATATTAGAAGGTTTAGCAAAAGAAGGTAATGAATAAATATTTATATTATTAATAAATAAAAAGGCTTAGTAATACTAAGTTTTTTGGTATAATTTTATTAGGTGGTTATATGAAAGTAAATAAATTAAAAAAGATAAGCAAGTCTAATTATAAGGTATATTTTGATACTAATGATTATTTAAATCTTCATGAAGATGTTATTATAAATAATAGTTTATTAACTAATAAGGTAGTAGATGCATCATTATTAGAAAAGATTAGAAAAGAAAATAATGATAAACAAGTATATGGAAATGCATTAAAGTTCTTATCTTATCGAATGAGATCAATATTAGAAGTAAAGAAGTATTTACTTGATAAGGGATTTGAGGAAGAATTAGTAGAAAGTACAATATCTAAATTAAAAGAACAAGGTTATTTAGATGATAATAAATTTACTACAGCATTTATTAATACTAAAATAAATACTAGTGATATAGGTCCAAATAGAGTAAGAGAACAATTAATAAATTTAGGAGTTTCTGAAAGTATAATTGAAAAGAATATGCATTTATTTTCTTCTAAAATAGAAGAAGATAAAGTAAAGCATTATATTAATAAGAAAGTAAAAAATAATCATTATGCAAAGAAGATATTACAGAATAAAATATTAGAGTCTTTATTATTAATGGGATACAATAAAGAAGTAATATTAAAGTATATAGAAGATATAGATATTAGTAATGAAGGTAATATATTAGAAAAGGAATATAATAAAATATATATTAAATATAAGAATAAGTATAAGGATTATGAATTAAAAAGTATTATAAAACAAAAATTATATCAAAAAGGGTTTGATTATAGAGAGATAGAAGATATGGTAAATAAAAGATGTGATTATTAATCACATCTTTTTTACTTGCTAGTCTTACTCAATAAATCTTTATTTAGTTTATTATAACTATTTTTTAATTCATCATCATATATTTCTAAACCATATTCTTTTCTTAGCTCTATCATAGCTTCATAACTTACTTTAGAGTTTTCTTCATTTATTTTTTCTTTTGCGATAGTCTCAATAACATCAGTTTTTATTTTCTCCAAAGCCACTTTTTCTTTTTCACCTGTTTTTAATATAATATGATACCCAAAAGCACTTTTTACAGGAGTAGTAGTATATTTATTCATTTTTAAATCATAAGCTGCTGTTTCAAATGCTTGATCCATAGTTCCTTTATTGAAATATCCTAAATCTCCACCTTTAGAAGCATTACTTTCATCATCAGAATATTCTTTAGCTAAATCAGCAAACTTTTCTCCATTATTTAATTTTTTAATAATATCTTTCGCAAGTGTTTCTGCTTCTTTTTCTTTTGCTGTTTTTTCTTCATCTGTCATTTCAGAATTAGTATCTGGAGTAACTAATATATGACTTACTTTAATATCGCCAACTGTTTCGTTTTTATAATAATTATTCATTTCCTTATCAGTAACAATAGATTTAGCATAACTATTTATTTCTTTGTTTCTTTTTATATCATATAATACTGTTCTTCTAAATTCTTCTTCAGTATTACCATATCCATAGTATTTAATATAATCTAAAAATTGATCTCCAGTTTGTGTTTTAAAATAATTGACATAATCATCTACTTCTTTTAAAATGGCGTCATCAGTTGGGTATTTATCATCTAAGATAGTTTTATCTATCATTTCAACTAATGTACTAACTCCATAAACATCTTTTAATGATTCATATAATTCACTTACTGTAATATCTTTATTTTTTATTTTACCAACTAATTCTTCACCATTTTCTAAGGTTGGTACTTTTCCACACCCAGTTAATAGTAATAAACTCCCACATATACATATTGTAAAAATTCTTTTCATAATATCCTCCTTCATGTTAACAAATTAATCATAACAAATATTTAAAAAAAACACAATAAATAGGGATAAGTATTCACATTATTTTAGGTTTTTCCATAGAATATTTATGAAAAGAGAAAAAGGAGGAATGAAATTATGGGTAATTGCGTATCTGGAGCCGCAATCGTATTAGTACTATTCATATTACTAGTAATTATATTAGGGGCTTATATTTAATTTCTCAATCAAATAAGGAGGTGTCATTTAATGGCTTGTGTTAATCCTTGCAATCCTTGCAATAACGGTTATATTGTAATTATTGTTTTATACATCCTATTAGCTATTATTTTAGGTTCAGCTTTTGGTGTTGGCAGATGTTGTTAACTAAAGTAAAAAGAGGTGAACCTCTTTTTATTTTGGAGATAAATATAAAAGAATGATTTTCTAATCATTCTTTTTCAATTAATTTTATAGTAATAACTAATCCTTCATATTTTTCTACTTCTTCTTTTGTATAAAAACTATCATAAGTAGCATTTACTATTTCTTGGATGTTTTTATATCTATCTTTAAAATCTGTTTTAAAATATTTATTATACATAGAATATAAATTAGGGAATCTTTCTAAACCAATTACTTTGGTTAATAAATGTTCCTTTTCCTCTGGTAACTTTGTAAATTCAATAAGATCTCCTATTTTAATAATGCTCTTTTTTTATCACATAAACGATGCTCTCTAATTTTTAAACCTGCTTTGATTCTTTCAAAATCATTAGGAATTAATCTCATACTATATTTAGTTGTTTTTACTTTATTTATAAGCTCATTCCCTTGTTAATACTTTATATACTTCTTCTAAACTTAAAGAATTATTATTTATATAATTAGGTATTAAATGCATGTGAAAGTGTTTTATTTCTTGGGATATACCATTATTTTGACATATTGTAATTCCATCAATATGTAATTTATCTTTTAATAATTGATATATCTTCTTGCTTATATCATTAATATGTTTTAATACATCTAAATCAATATCTTCAATATTAGTATAATGGGTTTTAGGAATTATTAACATATGACCACTTGCTTTTGGATTAATATCTAAAAAAACTAGTATTTTATCATCTTCATATATTTTTTTAGATGGTATTTCATTATTAATTATTCTACAGAACAAACAATTCATATTATCACCTATTAATATAATAACAAAAAAATTAAAAAAAATAAATCAAAAAACGCTTTTAGCGTTTTTTAATTGTGAATACGCGAATATTCTTTAATATTATGGTATTATATAATTGTTTTATTCAATTATTTGGATAATATCTTATTTTTTGATAAAATCTATTTATGGAGTGATAAATATGAAACTAATAATAAAAGATCTTAAAGTTAATGTTGATAAAAAGGAAATACTAAAAGGTATTGATTTAAATATAGAAAGCGGAGAAGTACATGTGGTAATGGGGCCTAATGGTAGTGGTAAATCTACTCTTGCTAATGCGATAATGGGCCATCCTGATTATAAAGTTAAGGGTAGTATAGAATATAATAATAAAGACTTATTATCTTTGGAAGTAGATGAAAGAGCTAAACTTGGTATTTTTCTTTCTATGCAAAATCCTTTAGAAATAGAAGGTGTATCTAATGCTGATTTTTTAAGAACGGCTATTAATAATAGAAATAGAGGTATTAATTTATATGAATTTATAAAGAAATTGGATAGTTCTATTGAAGAATTAAAGATGCATAAAGATATGATCCATAGATCTATTAATAAAGGTTTTTCTGGTGGAGAAAAAAAACGTAATGAAGTACTTCAAATGAAGATGTTAAGTCCATCTTTTGTAATATTAGATGAGATAGATTCTGGTCTTGATGTAGATAGTTTAAGTGTAGTAGGAGACAATATAAATAAATTATTAAAAGAAAATAAAGATATGTCTTTATTAATAATTACCCATTATCCTAGACTTTTGAAATATATTAAACCTAATTATGTTCATATTATTATGAATGGTAGAATAGTTAAATCAGGTAATTATGAATTAGCTTTGGAAATAGAACAAAAAGGGTATGATTTTATTAAAAAAGAACTGGATATTAATGATAAAAAAAAGATAAATAAAACATCAATAGGGACTTGTGTTATAAGAAAGGGTCTTACTGATGAATAATATATTAATAGAAAAAGAAAAAGTAATAAATATTAAAGATAATAGTAATTTATTTATAGAAACAAATGAAATGAAGGATATTATTATTGGAAACAATTGTAACATAGTGATTAACATAATAGATATTAGTAGTAAATTAAAAGTTAATTATAATATTACTATAAATGATAATAGTGTATTAACTATTATTAGAGGATGTTTATTTACTGGTGTAGAAGAAAATATAAAAATAATGTTAAAGGGTGTAAATAGTAAGATAGAGTATAAATTTGTTAGTTTTGTTAAAGGGAATGCTTTATATAATATTGAATGTGATCATTTAAATAATAATACTATTAGTAATATTATTTGTAATGGAGTAAGTGTTAGAAATTATTCATTAAAATTTAATATTATAAGTGAGGTAGAAAAAGGAATAAAAGGTTGTAGTATAAATCAAGTTAGTAAAATTAGAGTTTTTGGTGATGGTAAATGTGAGGCTAATCCTATATTAAAAATAGGAGAAATGGACACAATGGCTCATCATGCCACAAGTATTGGAAGGTTTAGTGATGAAGAATTATTTTATTTAAAATCAAGGGGTCTAAATCATACAGAGGCAGTTAAACTTTTAATAGGTGGGTTTTTTAATGAGATTATTAATGATTTTAATGAAAAATCAAGAAAAAAGTTTTTATCTTTAATGGATAGTGAGGTGAAGGGAATTGAATATTAGAAATGATTTTCCTATGCTTACTAAAGACATTATTTATTTTGATAATGCCGCAACCACTTATAAACTAAAAGAGGTTATTAATGCGGTCGTTGATTATTATGAAAATTATAGTGCTAATGCGCATAGGGGAGATTATGATATTAGTCTAAAAGTAGATACTGTTTATGAAGGTGTAAGGGATAAAGTAAAAATTTTTATTAATGCAGATAATACAAAAGAAATCATATTTACTAGTGGTACTACAATGTCTTTAAATATGATTGTTTTTGGTTTTTTTAAAGATTATTTAAATAAAGATGATGAAGTATTAATTACTAAAAGTGAACATGCTTCTAATGTGCTTCCTTGGTATGAATTAAGTAAAGAAAAGGGTATAAAAATTAATTATATTAAATTAAATAAAGAATTAGAAGTTACTTTAGATAGCGTAAAGAGTAGTATTACTCCTAAAACTAAAGTAATATCTATTGCTCATATTACTAATGTTATTGGTGATGTTAGGCCTTTAAAAGAAATAATAGAATATGCTCATAAAAATAATATATTAGTAGTAGTAGATGGGGCTCAAAGTATATCACATATGAAGATAGATGTTAAAGATTTAGATGTTGATTTCTTTGTCTTTTCGGGCCATAAAATGTATGGGCCTACTGGTATTGGAGTACTTTATGGTAAATATGATTTATTAGATAAATTAAAACCTATATTTTATGGTGGAGGAATGAATACTAGTTTTACCTCTAACCAAGAAACTAGTTATAAAGAATTACCACTTAGATTAGAAGCAGGGACACAAAATATTGAAGGCGTTATTGGTTTAGGCGCGTCAATTGATTATTTAAATAAAATTGGATTGGATAATATTTATAATTATGAATTAGGGTTAAAAAGATATGCGGTAGATAAATTAAAATTACTTCCTAATATTATAGTGTATAATGAAAATACAGATAGTAATATTGTTGTATTTAATGTTAAGAACATCTTTGCGGAAGATACATCAAGATATTTAAATAAATATAATATATGTATTAGGTCAGGAAGTCATTGTGCTAAGATATTAAGTGATGAGTTAGGAATAAAAAACACTTGTCGCATGAGTTTATGTTTATATAATACTAAAGAAGAAATAGATCGCTTAATAGAAGTATTAGATAAAGATATAATAAAAGAAATATTATAGGGGGTATTATGGATAGTAATATTAAAAGACAAATCATGTTAGAAAATTATACTAATCCTATGGGTAAAGGTTTAGTTGATGATAATTCTTATGTAACAATAAGGGCTAATAATGAATCTTGTATTGATGATATTAATCTACAAATAAAAATAAATAATAGTATAATAGAAGATATTAGATTTGATGGTGAAGCATGTGCGATTAGTACTAGTACAACATCAGTTATGATAAAGTTATTAAAAGGTAAAACTATTGAAGAAGCAAAGAATATCATTAACAATTACGAAGATATGATTAATGAAAAAGAATATAGTGAGGATATATTAGAAGAGGCTAATATATATGATGAAATATATAAACAACCTAATAGAATTAAATGTGCTTTACTTCCGTGGAAGGCTATTAAGGAGATATTTAATAAGTTATATATTGACTAATATTTATTTTATAAGTAGTTAGGGGTTTTTGAAAGAGAGGAATAAATATGGCGTTTTATCGTACTAATGGTGCAACAATAGTACCGCATAGTTTTGTTTCTGAGCCTTATGGTACACCGATTAGAGATAATCCATCTAGAATAAGTTATAGCACTTTAGATCAAAAAAAGAGTGAGATAGAGGCTTATTTAAAGTATGTACAACCTATAATAGATGCTGAATAACCAAGATTAAATGTTCGTGGAGCTATGGTTAAAAAATAATAACTATTATGTAAATAATAGTTTTTTATTGGGTATTACTAAATATTTTGTTATACTAGAATTAGCTGGTGATAATATGGAAAAACTAGGATTTGGAATAAATGAAGATATTATTAGAGAAATATCTAGTTTGAAGAATGAACCAAAATGGATAACAAATTTTAGATTAAAAGCCTATAAATCTTTTATTAATATAGATATGCCTAAGTTTGGTCCTAAAATAGATATTGATTTTTCTAAGATAAGATATTTTTATAGAATAGATGATGTTGTTCATAATAATTGGGATGATGTTCCTAAGAAGATAAAAGATACTTTTAAAAAACTTGGTATTCCTAAAGCAGAACAAAAATTTCTCGCAGGAGTTTCGACACAATTTGAAAGTGAAGTAATTTATCATAATATGATAAAAGAGTTGGAAGATAAAAATATTATATTTGTAGATACTGATACTGCTATAAGAAAGTATCCCGGTTTATTTAAAAAATATTTTAATAAGTTAGTAAGATATGATGAAAATAAATTTGCGGCATTAAATGGGGCATGTTTTAGTGGTGGAACATTTATATATATACCACCTAATACTAAATTAGATAGGCCACTTCAAAGTTATTTTCGTATTAATTCTAAAAATATGGGACAATTTGAAAGAACGATTATCGTAGTAGATGAAGATAGTGAAGTACATTATATAGAAGGATGTACAGCTCCTACTTATACTGAAGACGCTTTACATGCCGCAGTAGTAGAAATATATGTAGGGAAAAATAGTAAGTGTCGTTATACGACTATTCAAAATTGGTCCGACAATGTATATAATTTAGTAACTAAAAGAGCAACAGTAGAATCTAACGGTTTAATGGAGTGGATTGATGGTAATATTGGTTCTAAGGTCACAATGAAATATCCTGCTTGTATATTAAAAGGGGACAATTCAAGAGGAACTTGTATTACAATAGGAGTTGCGAAACATCATCAAATTCAAGATACTGGTGCTAAAATGATACATTTAGGGAAAAATACTAAAAGTAATATTATTAGTAAATCAATTGCTTCTCTTGGAGGGTCTGCTAATTATAGAGGAACAGTAAATATTGTAAAGAATGCTTTTAATAGTAAATCTAGTGTAAAATGTGATTCTATCATATTGGATGACAAATCAAAGAGTGATACAATACCTAAGAATGCTATAAATAATGATTCATCTATTTTAGAACATGAAGCTACTGTTTCTAAAATAAATGAAGAACAACTATTCTACTTAATGAGCAGAGGTCTAGATAAAAACGATGCGACTAGATTAATTGTATTAGGTTTTATTGAATCTTTTAGAGAAGAGCTCCCAATGGAATACGCTGTTGAATTAAATGCACTATTAAGAGAATTATAGGAGGACACAATGTATAAGCGAAAGAAAAAAAAGAAATGGTTAATTTTTGTATTGTTAATAATAATAGGATTAGGAGTATATGTATATTTTAATTTTGATGAAATAAAAGATAGAATAATTCCTGAAGAAAAATATTTTCCTTTATTGGAAGATACAATAGGAAAAGTAGATGTTTTTACTCGTTATGGAAGGTATTTTAATATATCAGGAAATTTAGATGGTATATATACTGATGTATATGATGTTAAATTAGTATTAAATAATAAAGATGGAGATAGTGAATATAAATTAAATTATATTATTGGTACTAATAATATTGTTTTTAGTACCAATGAAAAGATAAATGAAGGCATTATATTAGATGGTATTAATATAGGAGAATATTATATCCTTTTAAAGATTATATATACCGATGAAACTTATAAATATTATTCTTTGGAGAATGCTTCTAATTATGAAAATATTGATTATTATACTATGACTAAAAATAATAAAAATAATTATATAACAATAGATTTTAAAAAAGAAAATAAGGGATCTAAAGAAAAAACAGAAGAACAATCAATACCTGTTTTTAAGATAAAGGTAGTAGAAAAGGAACTTCCTTCAGAAATATATGATATAGTAATAGACCCAGGACATGGCGGAATAGATCCAGGTGCAGTAAATGGTCATATTCATGAATCTAAATTAGTATTAGGGATAGCTTTAGATCTTAAGGACGAATTTGAAAAATTAGGATATAAAGTAATGCTTACTAGAACAGGGGATTATGATCCTGGGACTAAGAAAATGGATCCTTATAGTGAAGGGGGAAGAGCAATTACGCCTAATGATGCGAAGGCTAAATATTTATTTTCTATTCATTTAAATAGTGATTACTATCCTGTGTCAAAAGGTGGGGTAGAAATGTATATAGCACCTAATATGGATACTACTCTCGCAAAATTATTTGCGGATAGGATAGTTCAATACGCAAATACCAACTTATCTCCTAAGGATAGTTATAAGGTATTAGAAGGAGTATATATTAGGGGTTTCTTAAAAGGGGAACTTCGTAGTATGGAAAATGATGCTAAAAAGTATGGTTATACAATGTACAATATAACTGAAGATACGCCTTATTATTATATGCTTAGGGAAACAGGGGGAATAATTACAGGGGCATATGTAGATGGTAGAAATTCTTTTTATAGTAGGAATAAATATTATGATGTAAATTTTGGAGTGGAAAGTTATATTTTTGAACTTGGTTATATTATTAATAATGTTGATTTAAAAAATATACAAGATAATAAAAATGGTTATATAAAAGGAATAATAGAAGCGTTTAAAGAGGGGATATAACTATTAAGAAAATGTCTAACTTTTATTGAATTACTTATGGTAATAATTGTTTAAGCTATAATAACTGGAATTATATTAACCACACAAGCATTTTCTCATAAAATATTTTAGGTGAGAAAATGAAATTGGAAGTATATAATAAAACTCATTTTTCTGTTTTTCTGAATAAACATTATTTAAAAGGTATTGATTTTAATAAGATGGTTAATATTGAACCGTTTATTAAAAAAATAATTATCAACTTAAATAAATATTATAATTTAAATATGAATGGTTATTATAATGTATTTATATATGTAAATAGTTTATATGGCATAGTAATTGAATTAATGAATATTGATGATGAATATATAAAGTTATTTAATAAAAAGATTGATATGAAAATAACTTTTAATTTAGATAGTGTTTTTTTATTTAATTCAAATGATTATTTTTTATTAAATGAGTTAAAAATACAAAAGAAAGAAATATATTATTATGAAAATGGTTTTTATTTAAATATTTTAAATAAAAAAATAAATAATTTACTGATGATGAAGTTACTAGAATGTACTGAAATTATTTATGGAGATAAGGTTTATGAAATACTAGAATATGGGAAGAAATTATAAAATAGTTTCTTTTTTTTAGTTTTTCTTGTAAAATATAAATGAATTGAGGTGTCAATATGAAATTACCAGTAGTTGCATTAGTAGGGAGACCAAACGTAGGTAAAAGTACTATTTTTAATAAATTAATAGGTAAAAAAGTTGCAATAATAGAAGATACTCCGGGTATTACAAGGGATAGGATATATGGAACCTCAGTATATAAAAATTATAAATTTCATGTTATAGATACAGGAGGAGTAGATATTACTAATGCTCCTTTTAATGATAAGATAAAAGTTCAAGTAGAACTTGCGGTGGATGAAGCAGATGTTATTATATTTGTTGTTGATGGCAAAGAAGGGTTAAATGAAAATGATTATATTGTAAGAGACATGCTTAAGAAAAGTGGTAAGAATGTAGTAGTAGTAGTAAATAAGATTGATACAAAAAAAGCTGAAGAAAATAAATATGATTTTTATGAATTGGGATTTGATAGTTATATATTTATCTCCGGAGAACATAATATTGGGATAAATGATATGTTAGATAAGATTGTTAGTTATTTTAAAAAAGTACTTAATGATAATTATAGCGATGATGTAGTTAAGTTTTGTTTAATAGGAAGACCAAATGTAGGTAAAAGTAGTTTAGCAAATTCTTTATTAAATGAAGAAAGAGTAATAGTAAGTGAAGTTGCGGGGACTACAAGAGATGCGATAGATTCGCCATTTGTATATGAAGGGATAAATTGTGTAGTAATAGATACAGCTGGGATAAGAAGAAAAGGAAAAGTTTATGAAACTACTGAAAAATATAGTGTTTTAAGGGCAGTAAAAGCTATTGATAGATCAGATGTGGCAGTAGTAGTAATAGATGCAGAAGAGGGTATTATTAATCAGGATATGCATATTGCAGGTTATGCTAAAGAAGCAGGTGTTGGGGTAATTATTGTAGTAAATAAATGGGATTTAGTAAAAAAAGATGATAAAGCTATGAAAAAGTTTACTGATGAAATAAGAGAATCTTTTAAGTTTTTAAGTTTTGCGCCAATAGTATTTCTATCAGCGTATACTAAGAAAAGAATACACACTTTAATGCCTGAAATAATAAAAGTAAATAATAACTGCAAAACAGAAGTAAAGACCAGTATGCTTAATAATGTTATTATGGATGCAGTAGGATTAAATCCTCCTCCTTCTTATAAAGGAAGAAGATTAAAAATATATTTTAGTCATCAATCAGGGATAAAACCTCCTAAATTTACTATTCAAGTAAATGATAAAGGATTAATTCATTTTTCTTATGAGAGGTATATAGAAAACAAATTAAGAGAGAATTTTAATTTAGAAGGCACTCCTATTATGTTACAATTTAAAAATAAAGGCGAACAATAACCTAAATTACTTTCTATCATATATTACTGATAGGAGGGATTTTCTTATGTTTAAATTTAGTGATGAGTTTTTTAAAAAAGTAGAAAAGAAAACTAATGTAAATAAAGATACTATTTTATCTTTAGCTAATAAACTACAAAAGGCTAATATGAAGGATGAAGATACAATTCGTGATTTAATCCATGACATTAGCATTATGACCGGTAAGAATGTTTCTAAAGAAAAAGAGGATAAAATAGTCAATGCTATATCAAAGGAAGATATAGCTAAAAATATTGACAAAATGGTTGAATAAATGTTTTGCTTTTTTTATTAATATCTGTTACAATAAATATTCGAAAGGAATGATATGATGTATCCTGTAAGAGAAATAGAAACTAATATTGGTAGTTTTAGCGCTATAGAATCATTAGGTTTAGAACTAGCTGATGGTAGTAATAAAGATATCTTACCAATAATTGCTTCAAAACCTGCTAATTCATTGGACAAAATGTGGAGTTTAAGAAATAATAATCTTGATCAAAAAACATATTCAATAAGAGATGGAAATAAGAAACTTTCTAAACATGAGCAAATAATTAATACTGCTTTTATTCTTTTTAAAAGATTATCTCATGGGGTATATAGTAGGTCAAAAATTATTGAAAGAAATGAAGAATTAGAAAAGTTTTCAAAATTATATGACAATTTATATTTAATAGCTAATGCATATCTTGCAAGTGCTATTGAATCAACAGAAGATTCTAAACAAAAATATAATGACTTTATGGTTGATTTAGTAGAAGGGATTCATACTGAAGATCAGGAAATTGAAAGGGATGAAGCAGAAATATTTAATGGCTCATTAGTAAATTCTAAAGATCTTGCGGGGAATGCCGAAAATTGTGAAGATTTAAATAATGATTTAAAACCATTAGAAAAAAGACAACTTGTTTTTATAGCTGAACTTGATAGGGTTTGTCAAAAACAAAATATTGATTGCCATCAAGCTAAAGTTGATAGACACTACTAAATAAATATTTAGTAGTTTTTTTCATATATTGGTATTTACTTTCATACATTTTAATGAAATTAAAATTGAAAGTAGGGATTATATGGAAAAAACCGATATTATAACGAGCATTGCGGAGAGAACTGGTGGCGATATATATTTGGGGGTAGTAGGAGCAGTTAGAACTGGTAAAAGTACTTTCATAAAAAGATTTATGGAATCTTTGGTCATCCCTAATATAGAAGATGAATATGAAAGAAAAAGAGCGATGGATGAAATACCTCAAAGTGCAGCAGGTAAAACAATTATGACAACAGAACCTAAGTTTGTGCCTAATACTGCGGCTACCATAAAGATGGATGGTTTAACTTGTAATGTAAGATTGGTAGATTGTGTAGGATTTGTTATTCCTTCGGCTAAGGGGTATGAGGATGAAAACGGACCAAGATTAGTCAGAACTCCTTGGGGAGTTGTCTTAAAATAGATACCCACACAAAAATATTAAAAACCCTTATTTTATAAGGCATAATGATATCATTTCTTACTAAGCTTTGTATTTAATCAATTAAGAAAAGGTGGAAATTATGTTAAAAGTAGAAAATTATTATGAAAAGCCCTTTACTGATTTAGCCAAATTATACTATCAAAAATTTTATAAGGTATTTCCAGTTTCACTATTAAAAAATATGGATAATGATACTTTAAAAGAAAAAATTGTTAATAGCTTGGTAAGTGGACAAGTATTTAATCACAATGATGAAAAGTTTAAAGTAGCAGTAGTTGATAAAAAGGTTAATTATATTAAATTAATTGAATTAATTAAAGAGAGTATGGATTCAATAAGATATGATTATACTAAAATGATAAAAGAAATTAATAATATTGTTGATCTTAGAAAAACTGGAAAGATATTTTCTTTTGAAGAGCATTTAGAAGCTTTGATATTATCACAATTAAGTAATCACA
>Ga0265293_10007898_pt1 | contig 16130 bp, 11 predicted proteins | sample Munlanlewell138R_FD_192505 | JGI IMG/M metagenome (GOLD analysis project Ga0265293, IMG submission 192505) | Leachate microbial communities from a municipal landfill in Southern Ontario, Canada - Leachate well 138R | ecosystem: Engineered > Solid waste > Landfill > Unclassified | place: Canada...
CATAAGTTGATATTTCGCTGTCATATTCCCTGAAATAAGCATAACTTTCACTAAGTGGAATGTTTGAAACAAGCATTTTATTTTCAAAATAATAATATCCAGGTAGAATTTTTTCTTTTCTATTATTAAATCCAGGTATAAATGCATAATTATCAGCAAAAATTATATGATTGTTATTTGAAGTTTTTGATATTAAAAAATCATACCAGTAATATACAAAGTATGGCGAAAGTATAAAATCAGTGGTATTTTCATTAAATAACATATTATAAAAATAAATATCATATGATTGAGTTTTTTTATTTATTAATGCTGGAATTTTATCATCAAAATAATGTGTTACTTCATCAAATTTATAACCATCAAGAAGATTATTTAAATAAAAATTGAATTTTTCTAAAATATCATGATTTTCAACTTTTCTTATTCCTCCTGCATTATCAACAAGTTTCACAGGTGAAATTCCATTATCAAAAAGATAATTATTAAATTTTTTTCTATCCTCATTTAGAAAAATTAATATTGTTTTTTCAGTTTCTATTGCTTTTTTTAATTTATCAATTTCGTTTTCGATATCAGAAATATCATCAACTATTATAAAATCAGCACTCTCAACCGAAGCTCTGTTTATCTGCGAAAGATAAAATGGTGAAATTGTTTCGTTAAAAAAAAGAGCTCTTCTGAGATATGAATTGACCGTGCTTCCAGTATATAGAATATTTATTTTATCTCTTGCATATATTGCACAGTAATGTATGTTATCCTGAATAAAATCGTCACCTTCGATTTCAATTCTAAAATTATTAAAACCAGTTGAAAGTCTGTCAGTTTCAAATTCTACAACAACATTTTTATTATTTTCAACTGTAATTAGCTTATAATCTGTAAGTGTATTTTCTTTAAATAGAGATATTTTTCCGGTTGCAATGTTTTTTTCACCACTGTGTTCAATCTCAACTATTATTTTTTCAATATTATTGATAAAGCTTGAACGATTGTATTCAATTTTTTTAATAAAAATATTAGACCGATTCTGACTTTTAATTTTTACAAAATTTATTCTATCAAGAATATTTTGATTTAAACCTGAAAAAATACTCTGCTGCATATCACTTACAACAATGATATTTTCTGCATTTTCATACCTTGTGTATAAATATTCAACAGCTTCCTTTAAGGAAAAATAACATTCTACAAATTCTATTCTCGATAAATCACGATTTAAACTGAAGCTGTAATCAATAGAATTTCTGAATACAAAAACTGTATTTTTAATATTCATATTATCAATGAATTGATTAATATATTTTTTATACTCTTCAACATTTTCAAATTTTGAATTTACTGATAATGAATTATCAACAACAATATAAACCATGCTGTTTCCATGAAAAAACATACTTCTGAATACTGGCGAACTTATTGCTAAAACAAAAAAAACAATAGAAAAAATTCTCAGCAGAAGCATTATAAACTGTCTAATATTAAATATTTTTTTTCTTTTAGAACCTGCCTTTTTAATAAATTGAATTGTTGGAATTAAAATAACTGGCACATCCGGTTTTCTTAAAATATAAAACAAAACTGGGATTAAGCATAGAATTAAATAATATAGAAAATTTTCATACAAAAAGTTCATTTTACTATCTGAAGACCTCTCCTAAAACTTTTACAATATCATCTGATGTGGATATGCTTTTAAATTTAATTTTTTTCTCATGGCATATTTTCTGTATATCATCAACATTTTCATTAAAATACTGAATATAATTTTTTCTGATATTTTCACCATTTTCATGGATTTTCTCACCTGTTTCAGGGTCTATGAAAAGCATTTCCTGTCTATAAGGAAAATTTTTTTCATCAGGTGAAAAAATATGAAATACTATTATTTCATTTTTTTTACTTTTAAAATAATTTAATGCTCTGATAATATTTTCTTTCTTTTCAAGAAAATCTGAAATTATTATTATCAGTCCTCTTCTTGAAGCAATATGTGAAAAATAGGAAAAGGTTTTATCCATATCTGTTTTTCCATCACAGTTTAAATCTGTCAGAAAATTTATTATTCTCGCAAACTGACCACTTTTTAAAGCTATTGGTATAATATTGTTAATTTTATCAGAAAAATCTGCTATTCCCACGCTATCCTGCTGATGTAAAAAAATGTAGCTCAATGCGGCACATATTGCTTTAGCAAAAAATATTTTAGAAATTTCATCACTTCCTGTAAAAAACATTGATTTTGAGCTATCCAGAAGAAACCATACTCTCATATTGGTTTCTTCTTCAAATTTCTTAACATAAAGTCTGTCTGTTTTTCCCCACAGTTTCCAGTCAATATTTTTAAGTTCATCACCAAAAGAATATGGTCTGTATTCTGAAAACTCAATATTTATACCTGTGTAGGGACTTTTATGATAGCCATAGAGAAAACCTTCAACAACAGTTTTGGCAACAAATCGAAGATTTTTTAGACTTGATAGCTGTTTTACATCTATCAGATTCATAAACTATCCAGTAAATCAGAAATTATCTGGTCTTTTCCAGCTCCTTGTGCCTCAGCATTGAAATTTGAAATTATTCTGTGTTTTAAAACAGGTTTAACCATACTTAATATATCTTCACGGGTGACGCCATATCTGCCTGAAATAATTGCATTTGCTTTTGCAGCAAGAATCAGAAACTGAGAAGCTCTCGGACCAGCACCGTAAGAAAGCCATTTTTTTGCAACAGAATTTCCTGAATCAGGTCTTGTTGCTCTTATAATATCAACTGCCATTTCAACATATTCATCACTAACAGGAACCTGTTTAATAATTTTCTGAATATTAATAATATCCTGTTGATTAAGCACTTTTTTTAATTCATATTCATATGCTGATGTTGTATTTTTAACAATATCAATCTCTTCATTCCTCTGTGGATAAGTAATATCAATCTGAAAAATAAAGCGGTCAAGCTGAGCTTCTGGAAGAGGATACGTTCCTTCCTGCTCAATAGGATTCTGGGTTGCCAGAACCAGAAATGGTTCATCAAGAGAATAATTTACTCCATTTACTGTAACTGTCCTTTCCTGCATTGCCTGTAATAAGGCAGCCTGGGTTTTTGGCGGAGTTCTGTTGATTTCATCCCCAAGTACAATATTTGAAAATATTGGACCTTTTATGAATTTATAATATCTTCCCTTTTCTGCATTTTCTTCAATTATTTCACTGCCAGTGATATCAGAAGGCATTAAATCAGGAGTAAACTGTATTCTTTTAAAATCAAGCCCTAAACATTGAGCCATAGTTGATACCATAAGTGTTTTTGCAAGTCCTGGAACTCCGACAATAAGGCAATGCCCCCTTGTCATGAGAGAAATCAGCATAAGTTTGAGAATTTCTTCCTGTCCTACAATTACTTTATTGATTTCCTGTTTTAAATTTGAATATGAGGTATTAACTTTCTCTATAAGTTCAATCACAATCTGAATCCTTTATTTTTAAGGTTTTATCGCGTTTCATCCGCGTTTCATCCGCGTTTCATCCGCGTTTCTCAGTTGCTCGCCTGATTAATCATTTCAAGCATTGGCATAAATATCGCAAGAACAATACCACCGATAACAACACCCATGAAAACAATGATTACCGGCTCGATAATTGATGTCAATCCTTTTACGGCTGTATCAACTTCCTGATCATAAAAATCCGCTACTTTTCTAAGCATTACGTCAAGTTCACCAGTTTCTTCACCAACTGCTATCATCTGTATAACCATTGGCGGGAATATTTTACTTGCTTTAAGAGGTTCTGAAATACTTTCACCTTCTTTAATTGAAACTCTTGTTTTTAATACAGCTTCTGAAATAATAACGTTTCCTGCTGTACTTGCTGTAACTTCAAGAGCCTGTAAAATTGGAACACCGGCTGCAATCAGCGTACCCAGTGTTCTGGTGAATTTTGAAACCGCAACTTTTCTCAAAAGTACTCCAAACCCTGGCATTTTCAATGAGTAAGTATCAAGAATTCTTCTTCCCTGTTTTGTGTCAAAAAATTTCTTAATTGCAAATATTCCAAAGCCACCTAAAATAGCCAGGAAAATAAAATATTCTGCCATGAAATCTGATAAACCCATCAATAATCTTGTAGGAAGAGGAAGTTCAGCATCACCCATACCTTCAAAAATCGCTTTAAAGTTAGGTAATACAAAAGTAATAAGGAAAATTACAACTATTACCGCAACTGACATAACAACAGCTGGATAAGTCAACGCACCTTTTACTTTAGCTTTCAGTGCTTCTGATGATTCAAGATAATTTGCAAGTCTTTCAAGAATCTGGTCAAGAATACCACCTGCTTCACCTGCTCTTACAAGGTCACAGAAAAGTGGGGTGAAAACATCAGGGTGTCTGGCGAGTGCTGACGAAAATGTTGAACCAGCTTCAACATCTGCTCTAACTTGGGCAATAATTTCTCTGAAAACTGGATTTTCAACCTGATCTTCCATAATTGAAAGACATCTTATAAGAACAACACCTGAGCCTATCATTGTAGCAAACTGTCTTGCAAAAATTGAAACTTCACTTGAGTGAACTTTCTTTTTGAACAAGGTAAGTTCTTTATTTTTTTCCTTCAGAGGACCGACAATATAATAACCTTTTTCTTTAAGCTTGGCTATAGCCAGTTCTTTGCTGTCGCTGTCAATTTCTCCCGACAGAGTTTTTCCGTCTCGAGTTTTGACCTTATAAATAAATTTAGGCATAAATAAATCTCCTATCTTAGGTCTTAAAAAAATAGTATCATCAATATTATCGGACTGCGGTAAAAATAAAATTAATGTTTACTTTATCAGTACCAATATTAAACACTGGATTTAAGCATTCTTTTCAACTCATCTGGATACATGGTTGATTTCAAAGCTGTTTCCATTGTAATAAGTCCTTTACTGTATAAAGAAGCAAGACTCTGTTCAAAAGTCTGCATTCCAATATTCTGACTTGTCTGCATTACTGTATAAATCTGATGTACTTTTGCTTCACGTATAAGGTTCTGAACCGCAGAATTATTAATCAATACTTCACAGGCTGGAATTCGTCCTTTACCACTTGCAACTGGAAGAAGATTCTGAGCAATAACCGCCTGAATAACAAATGATAGCTGAGTTCTAATCTGCTGCTGCTGATAAGAAGGAAATACGTCAATAATACGGTTTATTGTCTGTGCAGCATCAGTTGTATGAAGTGTTGCAAAAACAAGATGTCCGGTTTCTGCAAGAGTAAGTGCGGATTCAAAAGTTTCAAGGTCTCTCATTTCTCCAATAAGAATAACATCCGGGTCCTGTCTTAAAACATGCTTAAGCGATTCTGTAAAACTATTGGTATCAGCTCCAAGTTCACGCTGATTAATAATTGATTTTTTATGATAGTGAAGATATTCAATAGGATCTTCAATAGTAATAATGTGACATTTTCTTGTTTTATTTATTAAATCGATAACAGCTGCAAGCGTGGTTGACTTTCCAGAACCTGTTGGTCCTGTAACAAGAACCAGCCCTTTAGGAAGTTTCGCAAAATCCGCTACTTTATCAGGAAGACTCAGCTCATCAAGTCCTGGAATTTTAGATGGTATTACCCTGAAAGCAGCTCCAATACACCCTCTCTGTTTATATACATTTACCCTGAATCTTCCAAATCCATGTACAGAATAGGATAAATCAAGTTCTTTTCTTTCTTCAAATTCTTTCTGTTGATCTGCATTAAGCATATTATATATAAGACTTCTTGTGTCCATTGGAGTAAGAATATCAAGATCGGTCGCGATTAATTCACCGTCAACCCTTATAATTGGAGGCGAACCGACTGTAAGATGCAAATCGGAAGCTTCATTATCAATAACCAGATTTAATAAATCATTTAATACAAACATTTAATCCCCCTGCTTTATCCTATGGTAACTGCTGTTACTTGTTCAACTGTTGTAATACCAAGAAGAAGTTTTCTTAATGCAGATTCTCTCAGTGTAAGCATTCCTTCCTCCCTGGCTTTTCTTGTAATATCCATGATTGATTTTTTCTGAATAATCATTTCTTTAAGACTTTCACTTATAGGCATAATTTCAAAAATACCAATTCTTCCTTTATATCCTTCATTATTACACATTTCACAGCCTTTTCCTTTATAGAAAATAAGGTTGTTCAAATCTATATTTTTTAACCCTGCTTTTACAAGCAATTCAGGTGTAATACCAAGCATTTTTACCATTTCTGGTTTAGGTTTGAATTCCATTTTACAGTTTTTACATATAGTTCTTACAAGTCGCTGAGCCTGAACAAGAATAACAGAAGTTGCAACCATGTAAGGCTCAACACCCATATCTATAAGTCTTCCTACCGTTGATGGTGCATCATTTGTATGGAGTGTTGATAAAACAAGATGACCAGTCAGTGATGCTTTAATAGCAATTTCAGCTGTTTCATAGTCTCGAATCTCTCCCACCATGATAATATCAGGATCCTGTCGAAGAAAAGATCTCAATGCAGCGGAGAATGTAAGCCCAATATCAGGACGACACTGAACCTGGTTTATTCCATGAAGATTGTATTCAACTGGGTCTTCAGCTGTCATTATATTAACATCTGGTGTATTCAATTTATGCAGAGCCGAATAAAGTGTGGTTGATTTTCCTGAACCTGTTGGACCTGTAACCAGAACAATTCCATTTGGCTGACCAATTGCTCTGTCAAATCTTTTTAGTGATTCAGGCTCAAATCCAGATTTTGTAAGGTCAACATTGAGGTTTGTCTGATCAAGAATTCTCATTACGATTTTTTCACCAAAAACCATTGGAAGTGTTGATACACGAAGGTCAATAGGTTTTCCGTTAACTTTTATTTTAATTCTTCCATCCTGAGGAAGTCTTTTTTCAGCAATATCAAGCTTGGACATAATTTTTATTCTTGAGGTAATAGCTGCCTGAGCTTTTTTAGGAGGATTCATTCTATTATGAAGCACACCATCATATCTGAATCTTATTCTCAAATCTTTTTCATAAGGCTCAACATGAATATCAGAAATCCCTCCCTCAACCGCCTGGGATATAAGAAGGTTAACAAGTTTTATGATTGGAGCATCATTTTCGCCAAGTTCTGCATCAAGCTCATCAAGATTATCAACATCTTCTTTTCCTTTTCCAATTTCAGAAAGGTCATCAATAAGGTTACTAACCTGGCTGTCAGCTCCAAATGCATTATCAAGAGCATTATTTATATCGGTTGATGTTGCAACAACAGGCTTTACAGATAATCCTGTCATAAGTTGTATATCATCAATTGCCAGAATATTTAGAGGATCAACCATGGCAACGGTCAGCTTGTTCCCTACTTTATTAATTGGGATAAGCTGATATCTTCTTGCAATGTGTTCAGGAATTGTTCTGGCAATAGCAGGGTCTATAAGATACGTTGATAGATTCACATAAGGAATCTTCATCTGTTTTGCAAGTGCTTCTACCATATCCTGTTCAGATACAAGTCCCATCTCAACAAGAATTTTTCCAACCCTTTTACCAGTTTTTTTCTGAAGCTGAAGAGCTTTTTGAAGCTGTTCTTCGTCTATCAGACCTTCTTCTAAAAGAGCATCACCAATTCTCAGCCTTTTTTTTGGCATCACCATATATTATTCCACCTCTAACAAATTTGTTTTTATTTGTTCATACAAATTATCGGCATTTATCCCGGTAAAAATTTCAAAATTAAGAAGAGCCTGCCCTGTGAGCAAATCAACACCCCCGCCATAAGAATTTTTACAGTTAAAATAATTTATATCGAAAATCTTACCACAAAAAGTTTCCATATTCAATTTAAGGTCATCAAAACATACCGGTGTAACATTAATTATTAAATCAAAGTCGCTGCAATTAAATTTTTCATAGTTTATTATATCAAAAAAAAAGGAGTTAAAAAAATTTTTATTTTGTATATTTGTTTTATTTCTTGAAAAAAAAGTTATTTTTGAATCAGCATATTTTTTTCTGATATTATACGCAATACTTCTTCCGGTTATTCCTGTTCCAAGAATGGCAATACTATTTGTGTTTTTTAAATAATTCTTACCTGCAAATTTTACAAAACCCATACCATCAGTGTTAAATGAATAAAAATCGTTATTTTTTTTTACTATTGTATTAATTCCGCCAATGATTTTGGCCTCAGCATCAGGTAAAGTAAATTTCAAAGCATGCTCTTTGTAAGGATACGTAATGTTAAACCCTTTTATTTCAGGTATTTTTTTTAAAATATTAATTAAACTCTCAAAATTATTTTTGTCAATAGAAAATCCGGAATAATTCATTTTCAGATTAAAATGTTTAAAAAGGAAATTATATATTTCAGGAGAAAGTGATTTTGAAACATTACCGCCGAGAAGAAAAAAACTGTCAGTAAACATTTCTGTCAATATTTGCGCTCAAAGCCTTTAAGGCTTCTTCTTCTTTGTTGAATACATCAAACACTTTTGTGAGCTTTGAAATATCGAGAATATTTCTTATCATTGGTTTTATTTCAGCAAGTTTAATATCACCATGAATTTTTCTAACATTCTTTAAAGTGGAAGCTAAAAATCCAAGACCGCTGGAATTGATGTAATTAAGTTCTCTCATATTAAAAATATAAAATTTTTTTTCTTTTGAAATAAAATCTTTAATATCACTTCTTATTTTTGAATCTGTTTCTTCAGTCAACTCTCCTGAAAAATGAATTATTATTATTCCATCTACAGGTTCCGATATTCTAAAGTTAAATTTTTCGCTCATTTTTTCTTACCTGCCCCATTTTTCAATTTTATTAACCAATGTTTTAGTCAATTCATAAGAACGACTTTCAGGAGAAATCAACTCCAGCAAAGATAAAATTTCTTTTACTTTTGCATAATTATTCAGTTTATAAAAACTGTATGCAGTATAATAATATGAATTAATATTATTTTTGTCAATTTTTAATGCATATTCAAAAAACTTTACTGCTTTCTCATAATCTCCTTCAATCAGACTTGTTCTTCCCAATCCGAACATGTCAGGAGAAAATACCATTACTTTGTTGAGTTCTACATCACTTGCATAAACAATACCAGAAGCATCGACTGTCACAAACCTGGGTTGTTTTAATATACCTTTTCCAATTACTGCTGACAATATTCCGTTTTTATCAAACTTCTGAATTCTTCCGTTAAACTGATCACATACATAAATATTATCTTCTGAATCGCCTGAAATACCATAAGGACCACGGAATTGAGTCGGATTCGAACCTCTTTCACCAATTGAAAACAAAAAATCAAAATCTGAAGAAAAAACATCAACTCTGTCATTTCCATGATTTACTACATAAATTTCATCATCACGATTGACATAAATATCAACCGGCTGATTGAGCGCCCCTCTTTTCAGTCCCGATTTTGAATATTCTCTGACAATGTTTGAAAACCTGTCTATTTTTTTAATATTATCATTTAATCTGTCTGTAACAAATATATTGTAATGTCTGTCAAAAAAAACTCCACTTGGAAAAGAAAAATTAAACTCTCTGAAACCCTGTTTTCCACCATAACTCATTATTTTGTAACCATCTCTGAATAAAATATTTATTGAATAGGACTTACTATCTGAAATCAATATTCGGTCTGTTCCGGGAATACTTCTAATAGCCTGAATTTTTCCAGAATCGGCTATGTTATATAAAAACTCACGGTTTCTCCACACACTTATTCTATTATTTTCTGTATCAGCCACATAAAGTCTGCCAAAATCATCAATGCTTAAGCCCTGAGGGAAAAAAAACTCACCATCACCATCGCCTTTTTTTCCTATTTCATCGATAAGTTCATAATATGGCGAAGATAGCAAGCTTTGTGAATTTATATATTTATAATCATCTTCTAAAATTACTAATTCAAATCCGTTAGAAGAAACAAAATAAAATAACAGAATATAAAAAATAAAATTTATATATTTTTTCATATTGACAATATCGGTGATTAGACTATTTTTCTTGATGAAAAAAATTTAATTTGTTACAATATTTTTATGAAAGCAGGTTTTATTCAAAACAACCCAATATTTGGCGAACTGAAGCAGAATGTTGATAACATAATTTCTATACTTGAAAAATATTCTGATGCTGTTATTGTTCTTCCTGAACTATTTGCCACGGGTTATAATTTTATAGACAAAACTGAAGTAAGACATCTTTCAGAGGAAATTGACAGAGGTTATACATTTGAAGGGCTTTCTTATATATCCAAAAAAAATAATCTCACAGTTGTTTTTGGTTTTCCGGAAAAAGATAAAGATAAATTTTTCAACTCTCAGGCTGTTATTGAAAAGGGGAAAACTAAAGCTGTTTACAGAAAAACTCATCTATTTAACAGAGAAAATCTTTTTTTCTCACCTGGCGATTCTGGTTTTTTAGTTGTTGAAATTGAAAATGGTATTAAACTCGGGTTAATGATATGTTTTGACTGGATTTTTCCAGAATCAGCAAGAACTCTCTCTCTTAAAGGCGCAGATATAATCTGTCATTCTTCAAACCTTGTGCTTCCTTACTGCCCGGCAGCAGCTGTTACCCGCGCCATTGAAAATCATGTTTTTTATATTCTTTCTAACAGAATCGGAACAGAAAATAGAAATAATATAAATTTTAACTTTATTGGTTTAAGTGAAATTATTGCTCCAAACGGTGATATTTTAATTAAAGCTTCTGAAAACCAGCCTCAAATATCAATCTGTGAATTAAATCATGTTGAAGCAAGAAATAAATCCTTAAATCCTTTTAATAATCTTTTTGAAGACAGGCGTTCAGAATTTTATCTTTGAAATAATGTTTCCAAGTTCTTCTATTGTAAAAGGTTTCGATATATATCCTATAAAACCCAGTTCAGAATAGTTTGAAGATATATTTTTTTTACTGTATCCACTTGACACAACTGCTTTAATTTCAGGGTCAATTTCTTTTAATTTTTCAAAAGTTTCAAGTCCACCCATTCCATTTTTTATTGTAATATCAAGCATAACAAATTTAAATTTATCTTTTGAATATTTCTTTATCGCTTCTTCACCGTTGGCTGCATATTCTGCTGTAAACCCGAATTCTGACAGCATTAATCCGAGAACTTCTCTGATGTCGCTTTCATCATCCATTATCAGTACACTTCCCTTGCCGTCAATAGATAAAACTTCAGTCTCTCCTTCAAGTATTTTTAACTCTTTTATAATTCCTGGAAAATAAATTTCAAAAGTTGTTCCAGATTTTTTTTCAGAATTTACCTTGATTAGTCCTCCATGATTTTTTACAATAGCATTTACTGTGGCCAGACCAAGCCCTGTACCTTTTTCTTTGGTTGTAAAATAAGGGTCAAATATTTTCTTAATATTTTCCTCATCAATACCCTCACCAGTATCAGAAATTGAAATTTTAATAAAATTACCTTTTTCTCCTGTTGGGGAATTAATGCTGTCAAGTATAATATTCTCTGCTTTTACTTCAATTGTTCCAATATCATTCATTGCCTGACAACCATTTATTATGATATTATTTATAACTTGTTTTATTTTTCCTGATTCTCCTTCAATCATCCATAAATTTTCATCAATATTGATTTTAAGAGTGCATTTTGATCCTCTAACTGAAAAAGAAGCAGTTTCTCTTAATATTTTATTAATATTTAATAGTTCTTTCTGGGGTTTATCTCCTTTTGCAAAGGTCAGAAGCTGCATGGTAAGTTCTCTTGCGTTTTTACAGGCATTTTCTGCATTTAAAAGATAATTTTTAATTTTAAGTTCACCATGAGAATTTTTTATAGCAACCGATATATTTCCAAGAATTGAGGTAAGAATATTATTAAAATCATGGGCTATTCCCGCAGCAAAAAGACTTATTGATTCAAGCTTTTGAAGGTTTATCATTTCATATTCAATTTTCTTTTCATATCTTATATCCCTGAATGCAATAACCACTCCTGTAAATTCTCCATAATTATCCACAAGTGGCGCTACTGTAATTATTGCAGGTATTTTATTTTCTGTAATAAATGCTTCATGAAAAATATTTTTTTCAACTCCTGAATCGATAACATCATTGACAATATCAACTTTACGACTGGATACATAAACTGAAAGAATATCATTTACATTAAGACCAATACACATGTGTGAATCCACTTCAAGAATTTTTGAAGCAAATTTGTTACATATTAAAATTTTACCTTCAGTATCTGTGCTTATAACCCCTTCACTTATAGAATCAAGAGAAACTGCCAGCCTTTCTTTTTCTTCAAAAAGTTCTTTTTCCATTCTTCTTTCTTCTGTTATATCTACACCAATAAAAATAATATTATTCTTATCAATTGGACTGGTCATTGCAAGCAGATTTTTTTTCTGTCCTGTAGAATTATAAAAATAAATTTCTTTAATAAATGTCTTTCCTTCAAGAATCATTTTTTTTACAGAATCCGTTTTTAAATTTTCTTTCTGACCCCAAAAATCAAAAATATTTTTTCTTTCAAGAACCGAGGATGAATAACCTGCCAGCCAGACAAATTTTCTGTTACATTCAATAAAATTGAAATCATTATCAAGAAGTGCTATAAGATTTGGAGAATTTTCAAAAAGTGTTCTATATTTTTTTTCCGAAACTATTACTGATTTTACAAAAATCTGTTCACGAAGATATGCGGTAAAAAACAATTGAATCAATATTTCAAAAATTAAAATTAAAAAGATTACAAAAAGCTGATAATCATTTAATTTACGGAGATTTTTAAAATAAAGAAAATTCCATTCTTCTGTATATCTTATTATTTCAGCATGATAAATTTTTCTATTAAATAAAATTTTATTAAATTTAAAAAAATCATCTATTTTATTCAAATTATAATCAAAATAATCCAGAATCAAATTATCCTGATTACTTAAAAAAACATAATTTGCATTATTAATAAAAAAAACAGGGTCAAAATCGATTAAAAAATTTTCAAGAAAATCAATGTCAATTTTTACTACTGCCACAGCAGAAATATTATTTTGAGAATCAAAAACTGGAGCACTTGTAAAAAAACCTCTCAGATTTGTTGTTACCCCAAGTGCAAAATAATCATAATATTGACCATTTAATGCTTCAGTAAAATAAGGTCTGAAACTGTAATTATTTCCTTTCAATGTTATACTTTCAAGATAATCAGAAGAAAAAACAGTATTTCCTTCATAATCCATAATATAAACTATACCTGCATCAAGTACTTCCTGAATTTTTTTCAACTCTTCATTAACTGATATATTATCAAAATTCTTATCTTCAATATTTTTTCTTATTATGGGAAGCTCTGCAATTTTTTTCACAGCATGCCTTGCTTTTTCAAATTCTGAATCAAAACGGGTTTTTATTGTATTAATATTAATATTTGCCTCAGCAAGAATTTCATTTACAGTATAATTTGTTACCTGATCATAAAATATTTTCCCCCCCACAAGCGAAATTACCACGGAGAAAAAATAAATATAAAAAAGAAAAATACGCTCGATTTTTAAAAACTCTGTGTTATCAATTTTTCTATAAAATGCAGGGTAAAAAAGACAGATTAAAACAAGAAAAGTAATTCTTAAAATTATCGAATAATCACCTATAACAAAATGAGAAAAAATCAAAATAACTGTAAAAATCATTACAAACACAGAAATTAATGAAAAATCCTTTCTCAAATCCCAAAAATAAAAAATCAGTATAAAAACTGGTATTCCTAGAATAATTCTGTTGTATTCATGAATAAAATCTGAATAACCTGATAAAAAAATACCAGTTATTGTAATTATATATGCTAACCAGTAGAGACTTGTTTTTTTAATTCTGAAAAAATTAAAGTCGGCAAAAATCGAAAAAACACTTCCTAAAGTTACAATCATAAAAAGTGGTGAAATATCAGTTAAAAAAAAGTCAGAAACTGATTTCAAAAAATAGAAAATTGAAAGAAAAAACACAAAATTAGCATATTTATTTAAAATACGCGAATTAAATTTCAACAGTGTGAAAAGATAGGCTAAAAGTATTGCGGAAGCAAAGTTTCCATAAGTTAAAAAATTAACCATCAGTATTTTCTCTCAACAATTATAAATTCATTATCTGATACCTGTTTCTGATAAATTAAGCTTTTTCTGCCTGTAAAAACAATGTTATTTAAACTTTCAGAATAAATGTTTCCTATAATTTTTTCTTTGATTAAATCTTCACCTACTCTGTAAAAAACAATGAAATCCCTTGTATTATCAGTTTCAAGACAGCCGAGTAATCCATTTTCAAAATCAAAATCAACACTTTTAACAGTGTTTTTTATATTTTTATCGATTTTTCTGAATGTTGAAAAACCAAGATCTTCTGAAAGATATACAGTAAGTTTATTATCGGATTGAGAAACTATCATCAAATTAGCATTATGAGATAAAACAAATAATTTTTTACTGTTAACCTTAAAATCTGTTTCATTTTTTTCAAAAGTTTTTCCTCTGTTATAAGATTTAAAAACTGTTATTTTTTCATCTGAAGCAGTAATAACAGCTATGTTGGCACCATAAGCTTTTACATATATTGATGAAATATTATTTTCTTTTATAAATGTTTGAAACTGCAATTCACCTTTTGAATCATAGCAGAAAAAGTAAAATCCTTCCTTTTCTTCAATATTAATTTCACTTTTTGGCAAATCAGTATTGTATATATTACCGTATAAATCTTTATCATTTTGATATTCTAAAGCTTCACCTTTTATATGTTCAATCATTTTTAACCTATTTTCAACTTCCATATAAAGAGGCTCTTTTCTGCTTACTGAATATAAAAAACTGTAATCATCATAGAAATCATCAAAATTCCATAAAGGATTTTTATAATAACCATAAAATTCTTCAAATGTATCAGAGTAATTAATCACTACTCTCTGTTGCTCCAGATTTAGATTATTCAGAATAATTCCGGCACGAGGATTTTTTTCATACAGGTTAATAAATTTGCCACCATTTCCATTCAAAACTTCTTTTTTCCATTTATTAGTTGAATCAACTTTAAAATAAAAATAATCAGGATATTTTTTTTCCAGCCACAATGTATTATAATTAATATCAAAAAAAAGATTTTTAAACATACCATCACTATTATACCGGTCAATTACTTTATAAGAATAGAAATTAGAATAAAACCATGAAAAAAAACAAATAAGGAAAACATAAAACACTAATATCCATATTCTTCCTCTAAGTTTTGCAAACATTGACAATATACCCTGTATTTTTTAATTAAAATAGTTTTCAATCATCTGTATCTGAGTTTCGATTTCTTCATCATAAGGACTTCTTGGGAAATTATACCACAACGAATTAACTTTTTCATTATAAAAAGGTCGATTACAATTTCTACAACCAGTAGTTTTTAAAAAATCTCCCTTTAAAATCGCTCTTAACTTCTCATTATCAGGGATTTTTATTTTTTTAAAAAATTCATTTTCATCAAATTCAATGTTTTCGATTTTTATTATATTTTTTTTCATAAGATAAAAACAAGCTTGAACAAGTCTATAATATAAAATTTCAGGCGATTTTTTCAAAAGTAAATTTGTATTTTTATTTTTTACCGGGGTGTAAGCAAAAAGAGCAGTTTCAATTTTATTTTTAATCATTATATCAATAAAATTCATGATTTCAAAAGCAGTTTCGCCAAGTCCAGCAATTGCATGTGTTGATATTCTTCCTGGATATTTTGAATTAACAGATAATAAAAAATTCAATTTTTCATTGTAATTTCCATTTTTTATAATACTGTATTTATCAGAACTTACACAGTCTATTGCTATACCAAGTCTTGATAATCCAGATTGAAAAAATTCATTAATCAGCTCCTGATTATGTATAAAATCAGCTGATACACTTATAGAAACTTTATTATCAACGATTTTTCTGATTTCCTTTAATAATTCAAGTGCATTTTTAAGAGAATTTTTATTTTTGGTAACCTGAATACATACATTTTTAAAAGGGAAAGATTTTTCTGAAACTTTACTCAAAAATACTTCAATATCAAATTCCGGCCATACAACTCTTGATAGTTTTTCGCTG
>Ga0265293_10007900_pt1 | contig 16129 bp, 13 predicted proteins | sample Munlanlewell138R_FD_192505 | JGI IMG/M metagenome (GOLD analysis project Ga0265293, IMG submission 192505) | Leachate microbial communities from a municipal landfill in Southern Ontario, Canada - Leachate well 138R | ecosystem: Engineered > Solid waste > Landfill > Unclassified | place: Canada...
ACTATTACTAATTTTTAATAATATAGGAGCAATAAGATGAAGTTTGTCTGCAGCAAAGAAACCATCCTCACTGAAATCATCTATGCAATGAGTTTCACTAGCCAAAAAAATACCCTCTCTATTACCAGCAATGTCTACTTGGAAGGTAACGATGATACGCTGATCATCAAGGCAACTGACCAACGCTCTGGTTTCAGTACGCAAATTGCCGTAGAGATCAAGGAGAGTGGAAAAGCTCTGGTCTCCTGTGAGAAGCTCTTGGAGATTATTCGTGTTCTTCCTGATGGACCGATTGAGTTCACCAGTAGCAACGGCACCTTTGCCATCAAGCCACTTGAGCAGGATATTGATTTTAAACTGCGCACCATCAAAGCTGACGAGTTTCCTGCCCTTGAGGATGGGAAGAATCTTGAGTACTTCTCAGTCGATCAGCGCGCGTTTACCACCATGATTGATCAGACTCACTTTGCTGCAGCTGAGGACGATACGCGCCAGTACCTCTGTGGGGTATTCTTAGAGCGTAACAAAGATGGTCTTACCATGGTCGCTACCGATGGCAGACGGTTGGGTATTGTTGAGCGGAGCTTCGAAGATGCTATTGCTGACTTCTCTTCAATCATCATCCCAACCAAGTTCCTTACTGAACTGAGAAGGCTTTCAGCCGATGAGGGGTCGCTGCAGCTCTCCATCACTGATAAGCTTCTCTTTGCCATTGTAGGTAATCGTGTGTTCTACACCACGCTGATCAAGGGCGATTATCCTGCCTATCGCAGAGTTATTCCTGAAACCCAGAAGTACCAGGCAACGATGCGCATCAAGGATATGCTTGAGGCATTGAAGCGTGTCTCGCTGCTCGTGGAGAACAAGGCACGACGAATTTATCTGGATATAAGTGAGCAAGGCACCCTTCTGACCAGCGATGAGCAGGAAAGCGGTGAGGCCAAAGAGGTCATTGCCTGTCAGTATGAGGGACCGGAGAGTAGAATCAGTTTGAACTACACCTACCTGCTTGCACCGCTGAAGGTGATGGATGGTGAGTATTTCAGTCTGAACTTCACTGAACCGACTAGGGCATTGACGGTAGTTCCTGAAGGGAACCGCGATTACCTGCACTTAATAATGCCAATGCAACTGAACCCCTGATGCGATTTCGGCGCTTGTGGACTAACCACTTCAGAAATTTGGAGAGCCAATGGATTGATCTCGATGCACAAGAGGTCATCCTTGTTGGCGCCAATGGTCAGGGTAAGACTAATCTGTTGGAAGCGCTCTATACGCTCTGCTATGGCTCCTCATTTCGTACCGCCCAACTGCGTGAATTAGCCCAAAATGGGCAAAAAGAGTTCAAGTTGGTCGCCCTCTACGGTGATGAGGAGGCTCTTGAGCATACTCTGGAGCTGGAGTACAAGGAGTCCAAGCGCAGTGTGATCCTTGATGGAAAGCTCATCAAAGATCGCAAGCATCTGATCTACAACATCCCCTGCATCGTCTTCAGCCACGATGATATTGCATTTGTACGCGGCGAACCTGAAGCTCGTCGACTCTTCTTCGACCAGACGATGAGCATGTACAACCCCCTTTTTTTCGATGATTTGAGGCGATATCGCCAAATTTTGCGCCAACGTAACCTCGCCATCAAGGAGGGCAGAGATAGCCTTCTTCCCATCTACGACCAACAATTGGCCCGCCATGGTATCTCCATCCAAGCAGAACGAACAGCGACAACTGCGCGGTTCAACGAGATATTCCCACCGCTGTATCGAGAGATATCGGGAGATGAAGTCAATATTGAGGTCAGTTATACTCCCTCATGGCGCAACTGTGCTACCGAGGAGGAGGTGGCAACGTACCTGGCAAATCATCGCGACCGTGACCGAGTCATGAACACCACGACCAGTGGAATCCACCGCGACCGCTTTGTCATCACCTGTGATGGCCAACCCTTCTCCCAAATTGGTTCTACCGGGCAGCTGCGCCTTGCTTCATTGGTGCTTCGCAGTGCCCAAATGGCCTTTTATGAGACGATGACTACAAAAAAACCGGTGATTTTAGTCGACGACGTCCTGTTGGAGCTCGATCACCAAAAGCGTGAACGGTTTTTAGCCAACCTCAAACCCTACAGCCAAGCGTTCTTCACATTTTTGCCTGATGAGCACTACAGCTCTTCCTTGCAAGGCCAAAAGAGCCTGCTCTATACTGTGGCCGAGGGGAGGTTTGAAGGTGGCCAAGGATAAGCGTGAGCGGGTTTGTAAGGAAGGGGAACCGCTAAAATCCAAAGAAGTGCTCGATTTAGTCCTCCGCCGACTGGGCATAGACCCCAACAGCCCATCCTCTTCGCTGGGCTTTGCCTGGCAAGAAATTGTCGGCGATCGCCTCTATCCACACGTTAAGATCGTGGAGATCAAGATACACACCCTTTTGCTCAAAGCTGACCACCCTACCTGGGCCCAGCTGACGATGATGCAACACAAGCGAATAATCGGCGAATTGAACCGTCGTTACCCGTCATTGGAGATTAAAGCAATTCAGGTGATTACTTGACGTAACGGTGCGCTCTCTAATATACTTCTCCACTCGGAGGCCTGTCCTCCTATGACACAGAGATTATCCGCGTTAAGCGATGTAAAATTGGAGAATTTCCCATGAGTTACAAAGGAAAGAGAACCTACCAGCCCAGTAGGGTCAAAAGGAACAGAAAGTTTGGATTCAGGGCCCGCATGGCCACCAAGGGCGGTCAGGCAATTTTGGCCCGCAGGCGAGCCAAGGGTAGGCACAAGCTCTCTGTCAGTGATGAGAAAAAGCCTTACTAAGCGTGAGATCATAAAGCGAAAAGGGGACATTGCTAAGATTTTTTCGACCGGCAGACGCTATGCCGGTCGCAATTTGAAATTGATAGTTTGCCAAAATGATCTTGAGATCTCCCGTATCATCGTGATTCCGGTCCGCAATTATGGAAATTCAGTGAAGCGCAACCGGATCCGTAGACAGATCAAAGAAATTTGGCGTACTGAGAAACATGCCATGATCCCCGGCCATGATGTCGCCTTTGTAGTGTACCCAGGAAAGAGTTACGACCATGCATCCCAACGAACCCAGATTATTAGCCTCTGCCAAAAAGCCGGCCTCCGGTCCTCAGGCCCAGAGGGTCTACTGACCTCGACCTAACCTCGTCTGTCCACCACTTTCCTGCCGTATACCTCTCCCCGATCCAATACCAGGAGCTGATATGGACAAGAACACCATCCTCGCCGTAGTACTTTCAGTGATCGTCATCACCGTCGGGATGACGATCCAGACAACATTCTTTTCACCCGCACCCGTTGAAGTAGCACCAACGCAGACCGAAGTCATCGAGATAGAACACACCTATCTTGAACCGGCCCGGTACGCCATGCTGCCTTCAAACCTTGCATGGGGTAGTAACCTTCCAGGTTCGGTAGTAGCTGTCGGCGATGATCCGAGCGCAACCCCCTTTGAATTTACTACAGACTACTTTGGCATTACCTTCGACCCAACCGGAGGGGCAATCTCCTCCTTCAGGTTGAATAGACACCTCGATGCAGGAGAGCCAGTGGAGCTACTCTTCAAAAATGGCGACTCCAACAACGCCTTCCTCCTCTACGCAGGCAATGACCGCACCAATCCAATCGATGCAACTTTCTCCCACCAGGTGGTCGGCAACAAGGTAATCTTCAGCCGCGACTTTGCCATCCTCGATGAAGCGGGTAACGCTGGCGATGTCTTTACCATCAAGAAGATCTATACCTTCGGTGATAAGGAGTACCTCTTCCAGCTCGACGTTGAGATGACCAACAGCGTCAACAAGGCAATTCCGATGGTCTTTGACAACAGTGCCTATACCTTGGCATTCGAGCCACAGATTGGCCCGTCGTTTGCGTCACTGGATAAGAACTACAACTACCGCCGCTTCTACATCAAGGAGGACGGGGCAAAGAAGAAGACGATGCCCAAGCTCTCCTCCGGCTCATACAATACCGAAAAGCCCCTCTCATGGGTAGCTTTGGTAGGTAAATACTTCTCCCTGATCGCCATCCCCGATGCCACCAACTATGCCGTAGGCCTCAGTGAGCACTCAGCGGAAGGACTGCCACTTGAGTCCTCGATCTACTTCACCCGCCCAACGGTTCGCGGAGCGAGCCAAGTGGATACCTGGCGCTTCTACGCAGGTCCGCAGCTCAAGGGCGATATGGTGCCGTACAATGACTCTGCGCAGAACAGCTTTGGTGTCGCTGACCTACAGCTGGAGGCGGCCTTGGACAGCTCTTCCTGGCTTGGCTGGCTGGAGACAATCCTGAAGGCAATCCTCAACTTCCTGCACCGCTTGGTCCCCAACTACGGCATTGATATCATTATCCTGACCTTCCTGCTGAAGCTGGTCCTCCACCCGATTACCAAAAAGGGCATGGAGTCGACTGCCAAGATGTCGACCCTGCAGCCCAAGATGGAGGAGATCCGCCAGAAGTGGCCCGATAACCCGACCAAGCAGAACGAGGAGATGGCTGTCCTCTACAAGAAGGAGAAGATCAACCCCATGGGCGGCTGCTTGCCAATGCTTTTGCAGTTCCCGATCCTCATTGCCTTCTATGGCCTCTTGAACAAGCACTTTGAACTGAGGGGAGCAATGTTTATCCCCGGCTGGATCCCAGACCTCTCGCGTCCGGACGTTGTGGCAACTCTTCCCTTCAACTTGCCCTTCCTGGGTAATGAACTGCACCTGCTGCCGATCTTCTACACAGTGAGCATGATCTTCTCGATGAAGATTACCCAAAGTGGATCGACTGCAGCCAGCGGACAACAGGGAATGATGAAGTTCATGACGTACGGTATGCCGTTGATGTTCTTCTTCATTCTCTACAGCGCCCCCAGCGGCTTGATACTCTACTGGAGTGTCATGAACGCTATCTCAATCGTCCAGCAGGTCTACACCAACAAGAAGCGAGCTGCTGCTTCGGATGATGAGGACCCCAAGGTCCGTCAGTTCCCGAAGATCGGACGCAACAAGCGCTGAGAACAAGACGAAATTTAACTGCGGGGCATGCCCCGAACGGAGTATAGCGATGACTAGAGAATTTGAAGGAAAAACAGAGCAGGAAGCAATTGCCAAAGCGATTGAAGAACTGCACATTGAACGTGAAGATTTTGATGTAGAGATCATCGAGCCTCAGAAGAAAGGGCTCTTCAAGAAAGGAAATGTGAAGATCAGGATCCACTTCGACGACGATGCTGTTGAGTTGGGGATCAACGACGAAGATGAATCAGTGCTGGAGACCCAAGAGCTCGGCGAGCCCTTTGACAGTGATCTTGAGGACAAGCTGCTGACCTTTGTAGCGACGATGCTCGATAAGATGGGGTACCAAGGGACGGTCTCCATCTCCTTCCGCCAGGGACGAAAGATTGGATTGAACATTGAGAGTGATAACTCCAACATCATCATCGGACGCAAGGGCAAGAACCTTGATGCAATCCAGCTACTCACCAACGTCTATAGCGGACAGATCAACCCCGACGTGAAGGTCGTGGTGGACAGTGAGAACTACCGCCTACGCCACGAGGAGCAGTTGATCAGAAATGCATTCAAGATGGCCGAGCAGGTTCGTCGCAGTGGCCGTAGCCGTCTCCTCGATCCGATGAACCCTTATGAGCGGCGCTTGGTGCATACCGCCCTCAACGACTTTGGTGGTGTGACAACCAAAAGTGAGGGAGAGGGCCTGTATAAGCAGATCCGCATCCTCCAAGAGCGCTGATCACCGTCAAAGAGAGAGCAAACAGGGAGCCAAATCGGCTCCCTTTGCTATTTAGAGGGGCTTCGTCTCCTCCCACGTGACACCCCCGCGGCCAAAGTGTCCGTAGTTCACGTTCTCTTGATAAATCGGATTTTTTAAATCAAGGGATTTGATGATGCCTGAGGGAGTGAGGTCAAAGGATTTTTCCACCAACTTCTCTAAACTCGCTTCATCGACCGTTGCCGTGCCAAAGGTATCGACGAGCACCGAGATGGGGAAGGGGATCCCTATTGCATAGGAGAGCTGAACCTCACAGCGACTACATAGGCCATTGGCTACCAAACTCTTTGCTACATGCCGTGCCATATATGCAGCTGAGCGATCGACCTTTGAGGGGTCCTTACCACTGAAGGCTCCTCCTCCGTGGCGGCCCATCCCCCCATAGGTGTCAACGATGATCTTTCGACCGGTCAGACCGGTATCTCCGGCAGGTCCACCAATGACAAATCGGCCGGTGGGATTGATATAAATCTTTGTCTTCTCATCCAAAAGACCAGTGGCTGAAAGCGTTGGAGTAATTACCTCATCACGTAAAAACTCTTCGAGCTGGGCATGGGTAATAGCCTCCTCGTGCTGGTGGCTGATGACAACGGTATCGATGTGAATTGGCACTCCCCCCTCGTAGCGTACCGTAACTTGGCTCTTGGCATCGGGGCGAAGCATCGAAGCTCCTCTTTTACGAAGGCTGTCGGCTCGTTCGAGGAGGCGGTGGGCCCACATGATCGGGGCGGGCATCAAAGAGGGGGTTTCACTACACGCGTAGCCGAACATCATCCCTTGGTCTCCTGCTCCCTGCTCTCCAAAGCGGGCAGTCTCTTCATCGACGCCCATGCTGATATCCGCCGATTGAGCGGTGATGAGGTCGGTGACTTTGACCGTCTGGTGGGCAAAGCCCTCCTCGGGCCGGTCGTAGCCAATGTCGGCAATTACCTGGCGGGCGATTGCCTCTACGTCTATTGTTGCACGCGTGGTAATCTCCCCACCGATGATAAGATGGTCGGTGGTGGCGAAGACCTCACAGGCAACCCTGCTTGCCGGATCTTTGGCAAGGCACGCATCGAGAATGGCATCACTGATCTGGTCACAGACCTTATCAGGATGTCCTTCACTGACTGACTCTGATGTGAATAATGATGATCGCATGGGACCCTTCCTTTGAACTTGGGAAGGAGGAACGCAAGACTGATAGCTGTGCTCCCCTTTTAGCAAGTTTCTTTATTGACGCCTGCAAGCCGGGAGGCCATCAAATCGACGTCATTGGTCCTGATGCTATCAAAAGTGGATCGCTTATACAATATCTAGAGAGTGTTCAGTGGATTTTCCACTCCTCAGATTCAAAGTACTCTTTGAGAATCGCACTCTTTTGTGGGGAGAATTGGGCCCCCCGCTGGGTGATGATCTCCCCTGCGAGGATGCTGGCAATAATACCCGAGTCGGTGACCGAGTAGCCTTGGTGCTGCCCATAAAGAAAGCCTGCTGCGTAGACATCACCGGCTCCGGTGGTATCGGTGGGGACCACCGGGCCTCTGACTGGAATGGAGAGGACCTCCCCTTCATGGGAGATGAATGAACCTTTCTTGCCATTTTTGACAATAGCGGTACGACAGAGTTTACCCATTGAGCGACAGCACTCATAGGGGTCGTAGTTGTCAAAGAGGATTCGCGCTTCTTCGCGGTTGGCAAAGACGATGTCGCAGTAGTTTTCGATCAAGGAGAGAAATGCCTGGCGATAGCGGCCCACGGCAAAGGGGTCTGCAACATCGAAACTGACGGTGGTATTGTTGGACACCGCTACCTCGAGGGCCCGCATGATGGCCCCTTGCTGGCTGTCGGTATCCCACATATAGCCGGTGAAGTGAAAGTAGTCCGCCTTTGCCACAGTCTCTGCTTTGACATCTTCGGCGGCATAGAGGCGGTTTGCCCCCAGGTAGGTGTTCATGCTCCGTTCGCTGTCCGGGGTGATGAGAATAACCGTAGATCCGGTATGGTCGGCTGCAGTTTCTGCTAGCTCATCGCCCACACCCAGTTCCTTGAGGCGGCTACGGTAGATAGCTGAGCTCTCGTCACTGCCCAGCTTGCCTGCAATGGTTACCTCCACCCCCATTGAGGCGAGGGCGATAATGGTATTGGGCGCAGATCCTCCACAGGAGTAGCTGACGGTGCGTCCCTTACTGAAGGCCAAAAGCTCCTCCATCCGCTCGGTGTCGATGAGGGCCATGGTGCCTTTGTGGATACCCAGCTCAACCAGGTCCTCCTCCTCGACATTGACAATGATGTCGATGAGGGGGTTGCCAATCCCGTAGATCATCTTCTTCTCTCCATGGCACCATTCTACTTGCTCTTGTGCCCTAGTTCAACAAGAGCTTGCGCAAGAAGGGAGAGCAAGACTAAGATGAGGACATGGCAGAGTATCGAATCACTGGAGGAAGGCCGGTCAGCGGTGAGGTGACCATCAGCGGCAACAAGAATGCCGCTTTGCCGTGTCTGGCGGCAACGCTGCTCACCGATGAGGAGGTCCACCTCTCCAATGTGCCGGACATCGAGGATGTCCGGGTGATGATCGACTTGCTCAAACGCCTCGGCTCGTCGGTGGTACAGGTCGACTCACACACCTACACCATCAAAAGCGGTAGCCGTAGCGGTGAACTCTCCCGTGACCTTGTTGAGGCAATCCGAGGTTCAATCCTGTTGCTCGGACCAATGCTGACTACCGTTGGTAGGGTAGACATCACTCCTCCTGGGGGGGATGTCATTGGCTTGAGGCGCCTGGATACCCACCTCTGGGGCCTGAAAGCCCTCGGCGCTTCTTTTGCCATTGAGGACGACCTGATCACCCTCCAAGCAGAAAGATTGCCCCTCTCAGCAGGCGAGATCTTTCTCGACGAGGCTTCGGTGACAGCCACTGAGAACGTCATCATGGCCGCCGCTCTTGCCAAAGGAAGCAGCACCATCATCAATGCAGCGTGTGAGCCACACGTTCAGGATCTCTGTAAGATGCTGATCTTGATGGGCTGTCCCATCAAAGGAATCGGGTCCAATCGTCTGAGTATCGAAGGACAGGGGCGATTGGGTGGCTGCTCCTTCCGCCTCGGCAGCGACTACATGGAGACAGGATCGTTCATCGGGCTTGCCGCAGCCACTGGGGGAGAGCTCCTTTTGAAGGGCGTGGATATTGAGCACCTGCAGATGATCGAGTTGGGCTTTGAGCGGATCGGCATCACCTTTGAACAGAGAGGCCCTTCATCAATCTGGGTCCCTCGTACGCAAAGCCGAGAGTTGGTCAAGGAGGTGTCCGGACATACCGGTAAGATTGCCGACGGCCCATGGCCTGCATTCCCGGCGGACCTTCTCTCAATCCTCACGGTTACTGCCACCCAGATGCACGGCTCGATTCTCATCCACGAGAAGATGTTCGAGTCACGGATGTACTTTGTCGATTACCTGATCCGCATGGGTGCTGACATCATTCTCTGCGATCCTCATAGAGCCGTGGTCAATGGCCCTAGCCGCTTGTATGCAGCGACTGTGACCAGTCCCGATGTGCGGGCTGGAATGGCTCTGGTCATCGCCGCAGCGTGTGCCCAAGGAGAGTCAATTATCCAAAATATCTATCAGATTGAGCGTGGCTATGAGCAGCTGTGCACAAAACTTACTGACATTGGTGTTGCAGTAGAACGCCGATAATCCCTATACATCTGAAAAGTTATCCACAGCTTATCCACAAGCCCTTCTTATACGTTGTACAGAAGCGTTTCAATGTAAGAAGTGACACCATATGGAAGAGGTGGGTGTGACACTTTGTCCTATGATGACAACTTGTTGTAATAACACTAATTACGAAAATTCTTAGTAGTTAACTTCAATGCAGTACTTATATAGGTTTTTATAGAAAACGCTGTTGTTTCCCAGATAACATATTCACAATCCGCTAACGGGTTATCAACAAGTTATCCACAGGTTGTACAGTGTCGGTGTTTTTGAGCTAAGTAACCTAACTACGATACTTATGAGTGTTTTGGCCAAGAAAAACCCAAGGCTGTTATCAATGAAACGCCTTTTTAGACCCATGTGATAACTTCCCACTTATCACGAGCTTCGTACATGAAATTACTGCCACTTAGAGAACCCAAGCCAACAGGGGATTGGGGCCCAGATCTTCTTCGCCGATGGTTATCATCGGCTCGTCGGCACAGTTGACCGCAGCACGCCTGATGACATAGAAGAGCTCACGAACGTTGCCAGGCCAACTGTACTGTGCCAACACATCCAACGATTGTTTGGCAAGAGGTCTCTCCGACCCAACGACCCTCAGATAATGAGCGGCCAACGCTGGAATGTCCTCTTTGTGCTCTCGTAACGGTGGTAGGGTGATGACAACGTCGCTGATACGATAGAAGAAATCCTTGCGTAGCTGTCCTGATTCCACGAGGGTATCCAACTGCTCGTTCGATGCGGTAATCAGACGAAAGGTTGAGGTGTGGACCCGCGTGTCCCCGTAGCGGCGGTATTGACCGGTCTCCAGAAGCCTGAGCAGGTGTGCTTGAAAGCGCAGGCCAAGATTCTCCACCTCATCAAGAAAGAGCGTCGATCCGTCCGCCTCTCTGATGAGGCCAGTCAGCTCAGATCGCCCGTCGGTAAAGGCCCCCTTGGCATATCCAAAGAACATGGAGTTTCCCAAGGTGTCATTGAGGAGCGAGCAGTTAACCGAAACGATGTTGCGGTGGGGGAAGGTTAGGCGATGTAGGTATTGGGCAGCCAGCTCCTTGCCAGTGCCAGTCTCCCCAGAGAGATGGATCGAGCACTCCTCCCTAGCCCAGGTAGAGAGCTGCTTGCGCACATTGATCATTGCCTCACTGCTGCCAATCAGGCCACATTGCTCATAGGAGGCGTGCTCAGCGGCGCTCTCACCGAGGTAGCCGACCAGTGTGGTTGCGTCCACTTGATTACGTGGCAACTGGTGTAGGCAGAGCTGAAGCGGAGAGCGCAGCGAGAAGGGAGTGCCCTCTTCCAGGCAGAGGACAATCGGCATACCGGCACCCTTTTTCTCCAGGATGCAGAGCAGTGTCTCATGAGCACCCGCTTTGAGTCGACTATCGATGACCATCAACGATGGCTCTTTTGTTTCATAGGCAATCAATGCTTTGTCGATATTGGAAAAACAATGGATAAATGAGTGATTGAAGTGATGTTTGAACCGATCTTTGAATCTCCAGTCGGTGGAGAGGATGAACAGTGACATAGAGAGAGAACTCCTTGTACAAAAATACAGGTAGGTCTGGTGCAAGCTCTGAGACGATGTATAAAATCGACGTTTCCCTGCCCATCACTATGTGGGCGTTATTGTTTGCTCGCTACTCTAATCTTTAGAGGTGTACCGGTTTATAGGCGTTCGTTGAGTAAAACTTGAATTGCACTGAGGGTATAGAGGGCTGCAGTCTCACTGCGAAGAATGTTTGTTTTCAAGAGGACCGGGATACAGCCGGCGGCGATGAGGTGTTCATACTCGGTGTCGCTGAAACCTCCCTCAGGGCCGATGAGCAACCCTACCGGCCCCTCTGGGCGATGGTGGGCGAGCACCTCCTGAAGGTTGCGTACCTGTCCTTTTTCTGCTTGATGGAAAAAGAGAAGCGGTCCTCGATGGTTCCACCAAGAGGGCAGATCAGAGAGTGGGAGGATCTTTGGTTCGATATTGGTAGGAACAGGAGAGCCACTTTGCTGCAATGCTTCGCGAACTTTTGTATTCAGCCGCTCAAGACGTTGATTTGCCCGCTCCTTGGCGGTAGCGACGCAGTGCTGGCTCTCTACCAATGCAATGGTGGCAACTCCGATCTCTGCTGCCTGGCGAACCACCTCATCCTCCTTGCGACCTTTAAGCAGACACTGCAACAGGACGAGATTAGGAAATGGGCCTTGGTAGGCCGGTAGCGCTTCTTGGCGCTCTGTAATCTCTTCGTCAGTGGGGGTAAGCGTGCATCCCCCCTTGGTAACCTTGGTAATAATGAAGCTTTGCGACTGGCCGTCTACTGTACGCCCTGCTACCCGGTCCCCTTCACTGAGGCGAAGGACACGGACCAGGTAGCGGCTCTCTTTGCCGCTGAGGGTGAGGTCCCCCTCACCCTCATAGGAAGAGGGTAGAATCAATTGTCTCATTTTCCGGTCCGGATAAACTGGACAGCTCGGTTGAGCTGGGCATCGAAGGTCGCATCGGCGATGGGGCGCTTGTCGTACTCCATCTTGGCCAAGTACTCATTGCGGACCAAAAGATTCAAAATATCCTCATTGATCCCACGGTCCGTATACATGGCGCCAAAGGCTCGAATGTTCGCTTCACTGGGTTCGGGGTTCTCCTTGACGTAGGTGGAGACCACCTTGTCCTTCATCAGCTGCTCGTAGGCTCCGATCTCCTCATCGTCGAGCTTCACATCATCGACATGGATATCCGGCTCGATACCCTTCTCATGGATATTCTCCCCTTCAGGGGTGTAGTAGTGGGCGGTGGTCACCTGGGCAAAGCCTTCACCGAAGCGGAAGACGTCCTGCACGATTCCCTTACCGAAGGTCTTGGTGCCGATGAGGGTAGCCCGGCCGTTTTGCTGCATGGCAGCGGCAAAGATCTCCGCAGAGGAGGCCGATCCTCCGTTGACCAAGACTACAACGGGCAGATCCTGGTCAAAGGTTGGCTTGCCGGTGGCAAGATAGCGCTGGTCGCGCCGAGTTCCCTTACGTGCCTGGATGGTAACGATCTTCGCTCCCTCATCGAGGAAGATGTTTGCAGACTGCAACGCTCCATCGACAGCTCCACCGCTGTTGTTGCGCTCATCGATGATGAGGCCCACGATGCCCTCTGCCTGCAGTTTCTGTACGTGTTCAAGCAGCTGGCGGCCGGTCTGAGGGCTGAATTCACTGAGTGCGATGTACCCAATATTGCCTTCGATGATCCCACTATCGACCGTAGGGGCGGTGATGCGTTCACGCACCAGCGTCAGGTCAAAGGAGGTTCCGGCTCGATATACGGTCACGGTCACCGAAGTGCCCGCTTCGCCTTTGAGCTTGTTGCTCGCATCGTAGCTGTTCAGCTCATCGACCTCTTCACCGTCGATGTGGCTGATCAAATCTCCGGCCATCAAGCCGGCACGCTGGGCTGGGGAGCCTGGAAATGGGCTGACAATTGTAATCATATAGGAGGCAGGGTCACTTGGATCCTTGCTCTCCGGGCTAGGCTTACTGAGGTAGGTACCGATGCCCCCATATACTCCACTGGTCTCCTCTTGGTACTCCTTGGCCTTCGTAGGAGGCACATAGAAGGAGTAGGGGTCATCCAGTGAGGCGATCAAGGCACTGGCCAAGTCGTTGAACATCTTGGTGCGGTCGATCTCCTCGATGTAGATCGAGTCCACATACCGATACAGACGCTCCAGCGTCGCGATGTCAGTGGAGATAGTATCCCTTCCTTGATCGAGGAGGGAGAAGCCTCCGTCTGCGGGAGCGGCGAGCAGTTGCTCAACCGAGCCTCCGGCGACAAGCGGCAACAAGACTAAAAATCCTATCAAGAGAAGGCAAATCCTTCTAATACTGGTTCGCTTCATACACAAAATATACTGTATCAAACAGAAAAGGGCTACCGTACATACCTTGCGCCGATAAAGAAAAGCAAGTACATCCCTAGGAGATCACCCAGGCCGCCCTTGACCGCCCTGCATGCTCACACTACACTTGCCCCATGGCCCAATTCATCCCCTTCCCATCGTGGATCAGAGCTGAAATCATCCCTGCTCTTCCCATCAGGTGGTATGGCCTGATGTACGTCGTGGCCTTTGCCATCGCATACCTACTCATCGTCATCCAAGTCAAACGAAAAGAAACCTCCCTGGACATGGAGGGAGCGAGCACTATCCTGCTCTACTGTGTCTTTGGCCTCATCCTTGGAGCACGGCTCTTCAGCGTCCTCTTCTATGACGGGTCTTGGTACTACTGGACCCATCCTCATATGATCTTCTGGCCCTTCAGGGGTGGACAGTTTGTAGGCTTGCCTGGGATGAGCTACCACGGCGGCCTTGTCGGGGCAGTAATCGGCGGCTGGATCTTCAGCTGTCGGTACAAGGTCGACTTCTTTGACCTCGCTGACACCATCGCCCTTGCCTCCCCGCTGGGTTATACCTTCGGACGCCTCGGCAACTTCATCAACGGCGAGCTCTTTGGGCGAGTCTCAACAGCCCGTTGGGCAGTGCTCTTTCCCAATGCACCGCGTTTTTCGACCAACTACGCTTGGGTGCGCGAGATAGCCGACCAGGTGGGCATAGCCTATAGCCAAGGCGATCTGGTCAACCTTCCTCGCCACCCCAGCCAACTCTATGAAGCCCTCTTTGAGGGGGTACTTCTCTTTCTCTTCCTCTGGTTTGTCATCCGGCCTCGACGCGGTAAGCAGCCACGGGGCATCGCTCTCTCTTGGTACGTAATCGGCTACGGGGCGGCTCGCTTCTTCATCGAGTACTTCCGTGCTCCCGATGAAAACTTGGGATATATCCTTGCCTTGGGCAAACAGAGCGACAACATCGCCCTCTTCCAATCGGCGTTGAACTTCTCCCTCGGCCAGCTCTTCTGTCTGGCCATGATAGCGGCAGGAGCCCTCTTCGCACTCTATTTACACCACCGTCACAAGGAGGCTTGAATGCCAACGATCAATGAGCGGGTAGCGGCACTTCGTGCGCTTTTAACCCAACACAACCTCGATGCCTGGCTTATCAATGGCACCGATCCCCACCAAAGCGAATACGTCGCTGAGCGCTGGCAGAGCAGGGAGTGGATGAGCGGTTTTACTGGTAGTGCCGGCAGTGTCCTCGTCACCGCAACAGAGGCCCTTCTGTGGGCAGATTCACGCTACTTCATCCAAGCAGAAGCTGAACTTGCCGGCAGCGAATTCTCTTTGGTCAAAATTGATACTCCGGGCTTTCCTGACCTCTACGGCTACCTCAATGAACACTTTGGCGACGGTGGACGTATCGGGATTGCCGGCGAGACGGTGACCATCAATGCCCAGGCCCTCTTCGATCGCTCCACCGAGCGCTTGATCAGCTTGGTAGCAATGGAGGACCTTCTCGATGAGGTGTGGCTTGACCGACCCCCGGTCCCTTCTACTGTAGCATCACCTCTTGCCGATGATTTGGCCGGCTACTCTGCAGCTCAAAAGCTTACGATGGTCCGTAGCGCGCTTTCCCAAAAGCGAGCCGACTGGACGATCATCTGTAGCCTCGATGATATCGCCTGGCTGACAAACCTCAGGGCAAACGATGTCTCGTATAATCCGGTCTTCTATGCCTACCTGCTTGTCGGGGCCCAAAGGGCGTGGCTCTTCACCGATCTGGCCCGCTTTGATGAGGCGACAAAGACCTCTTTGAGTGCCCATTTTACTCTTCTTCCCTATGAAACGGTCAAAGAGACGCTAAAAGAGGTTATCAAAAAAGATGATGTGGTCTACTTTGATGCAGACCGAACTACTCTGCTCATCGATGAGGCAATTGTCAGTAAAAGACGAATTGTTGGGCGAGATATTACTACCGATTTGAAGGCCAGCAAGAATGAGACCGAACTGGAAGGAATGCGCCGAGCCCACCTCCTCGATGGAGTTGCTCTGGTAAACTTCTTGGCAAAGCTTGACGTACTGGGCGGATCCTATACTGAGATTGAAATCGCCGAGCGCCTGGCAAAAGAGCGCGAGCGCTCGGCCGAATACTTAGGCCCTTCCTTCGGTCCGATCTCCGGATGGGCTGAGCATGGAGCTCTGCCCCACTACGCAGCAAGCGAAGCCTCAAACGCTACTGTAGAGGGTGACGGCCTATTGGTCCTTGATACCGGTGGGCACTATCACAGCGGAATGACTGACGTTACCCGCACCATCCTCTTTGGAAAGGCCACCGAAGAGCAGAGACGAGATTACACATTGGTGCTCAAGGGCAACCTCGCCCTGGCCAGTGCGCGCTTTCCTCAAGGAACCTGTGGCTATCAGTTGGATGTGCTGGCCCGTCAGTTTCTTTGGCAGGAGGGCTTGGCATACTTTCATGGCACCGGTCACGGCATCGGCTTTCGGCTCAATGTCCATGAAGGGCCGCAATCCATCAGCCCACGCCCTCTTGCGGTTCCTCTGAAACCTGGGATGATTGTCAGTGATGAGCCGGGTCTCTACCGTGAAGGCAAGCATGGTATCCGCATTGAGAACATCGTTGTCGTGCAAGAGGATGTGCAAAGCGAATTTGGACACTTCCTGAGCTTTGAAGTATTGACCATCTGTCCGTTTGAACGCACATTGATAGTGAAAGAACTGCTTAGTG
>Ga0265293_10007901_pt1 | contig 16126 bp, 16 predicted proteins | sample Munlanlewell138R_FD_192505 | JGI IMG/M metagenome (GOLD analysis project Ga0265293, IMG submission 192505) | Leachate microbial communities from a municipal landfill in Southern Ontario, Canada - Leachate well 138R | ecosystem: Engineered > Solid waste > Landfill > Unclassified | place: Canada...
TATCTTCTCCTTCCTCTCTCTCCTTGGTGGTATTGCATACGTAATTGGGAGGAAGGCAAAGGAATGGAAAGAGATAGTAGTAACAAATCCGTAGGAAAACTGTATATAGGCACTTTTGAAGATAGAGAGAAGTTTGTTTCTCTTTTTGATAAAGAATTGGATAAACACTTTTTATATCTCCATTCGTTTGAATGGTTGTACAACGATAAAAAAGAATTGATATTCCGTTGTTTTATTAAATATCCTTGCTCTGCCCCAGTATACTTAGGGCTTATATGGGGTTTTCTAAAGTCAGAGGATATAAAGGACCAGCTAGAAATTATAATAAAAGATGCTATTTTTCAACTTATGTGTTATAGAGGGCGTAAATATGAAAGATTATGTGACTAATAGCTATGTGCGTTTAATGGAAGATTATCATTCAGATTTTTGGGAAGATTTATGGGAAGACATTAACGGGAGAAAGGTATGGGCTGGTAAACAATATACCACAGTAGACCCAGGCCCTACCCCTAGTAAGGAGGAAGACCCCTATGGTATCCCTGCTCATGCCCCCGGTTCTAAATTAGATAATAGTAAGGTTATGGCAGACTTGCTTCTTGACTTTAATAAGGCACTCCTTGCTGTAGCAGAGGTTTCTACCTTTGGGGCTAGGAAGTATAGTAGGGGTGGGTGGAAGCATGTCCCTGATGGGTACCATAGGTATACCGCTGCTATGATGAGGCATTGGCTTCTTGAACCTGATGAGGAAAGGGATAAAGATAGTAAACTGACGCACCAAGCCCATTTAGCTTGGAATGCTTTAGCCCGGTTGCAGTATCTTCTTGAGGAGAAGGAATGAAAGAAAAAATTAAGGAGAGAAAAAGGAAAGAGGAAAGAATACGGAGGCTATGGAAGGGTACTATTGATAGGCTTGCTTCTCTTGGTATAACAGTTGAGTTGAAGTATAATAAGTTTATGGAAAACTATGCTCTCCATGGCTCCTTCTTAGGGAGGAAGGACTATGATGCAATTGTTTACCAATTTATACAAGAGCTTAACCCAGAAGAAAAGGAGGATGTGGATAAGATTGGGTATGTGTCTGATCTTCTCCTCTCTGCTCGTTCCCTCAACTTGCAACCACCACATTTCATTCCTGTACCCGAAAGGGAAGAAGATGGTAATGGAGGAACAAATGATTAACTGGGATTTTATTGCAAAGCTGGAAGGCGAGTCTCAACTAATTGGGTATGTCCCCTTTGATCGTGATAAGGATAATTCTGGAGTAACTATTGGATTAGGGATTGACATTGGTCATAGGAGTGAAACAGAGTTGAGAACCAAGCTATACCTACCTGATCCTATGGTAGATAAGTTTAAACCCTATATTGGTAAAATAGGTAAAGAGGCCCGCCTATTCTTAAAGAAGAACCCCCTTATGATCAGTGAGGCAGAAGAGAAAGTGCTTAATACTGCTGTTAAAAGATATTTTGAAAATAAATTGAGAAAGAGGTATAACAAGGAAAGTAAATATAATACGTGGGATAATCTGGGGGATACCCATCAAACTGTGATCATGTCTGTATACCACCAATATGGTAATCAAATGTTCAGGTTTGAATTTTGGAAGCAAGCTCTTATGGGTGATTGGGCTGGGATGTTACACAATCTGAGAGATTTTGGGGATGCCTACGATAGAAGGAGGAATATCGAGGCAAACTTATTAGAAACATATTTATTGTATTAGGAATGGGAGGGGGTACCCAGGAGGCATTGGGTACCCCTTTTTACTCCCAATTTAGTTGGCAGTTAATTTCCAGATGAGACCTAAGAATGCAATTATTAATGTAGCTACAACAGTTATAATAACCCCACTCAAAGTTTTCCACTTCATATTATCCAGCCTATCAAAAAGCCTTTCTAACCTATCTATAAATTCATGATGTCGATTATGCCTATCAACAGCATCCGATCCCACGCAGAGTTGACACACCTTTTTTAACTCTGCTTCTTGGTGTGCCTTAAGCACAATTTCAGTAATTACCTGTATATCCTTTTCTGTTAAATTACTCATTTAGCCCACCATCATATCTATTTGTTTCTCTTTTAGTTCCCAAAAAGCATGATAGAAGGCCAGTTTTGTACTCACTGCTGCATAATATTTATCAGCCCTCCATAGCCTCAGTTGCATTAACCATTTGTACTTACTCTTGAAAATAATAATTGAGCGCATATTGGTTCGAAATATTTCATTCACCTCTTTAAATTCACCCCAATTAGGTTCCGCAAATTCAAAATCCTTATCATGGAGCCAACATGCAGCACTTACCTTAAGAAGGTACATTGTCTCAGGAACAAGGAGATTAAGTAGACCATTCCCAGGACCACAACAGTTAGGGAAATCCTCTAACTTATCCCAAGGGATATGGATACCCTTTCTTACTATTAATGGTACCCCATCAATTGCCCTTATACTATGATTTGCATACATTAGAATATCCTATATTACGGCCATGCTACCATAACAATATTAGTTCTCTCTTGAACATTGCGGACAGCATCCCTAGCTAACCCACTAACCATAAATCCGTAGACCTCTCCCTTTATAGGTACAAAGTTTTGGAGAGGAGCTTTCTTAATATGATCACCATTAACAGTATTCCTACCCTTTGCAGTCTGCCCAACACGCATCCATTCAAAGGTAGCAGCATACCATCTATTATTACGATAAATAAAAACCCAAGGGTTTGCATTTACATTTGCACCAACATGGTTCTTCCCAGGCCACACATTTGTCTTATCAAAGTTAAGTTTAATATGAGAAGCTGTAATATCAACAGATCGAAGTACGGATGTCTCCTTCCATGATGCCACATTAGAATGTAACCAAGTCACATTACTAAAATCCTTTGCTATAGGTGGGACAGGTCCGGGTGCTGGCTTTGGATTAGGCTCAGGTTTAGGGGTCGGTACCGGGATAGGTTCAGGTTTAGGAGCAGGGGTTGGTTCGGGAACCGGTGTAGGAACTGGTTCAGGAGTTGGGGTAGCCTCTTTCTCCTTCTCCTTTTTCTCCTCTTGTATTTCCTGTACAATCTCAATTACTTTCTCTATCTCTTGCGGTCTAATAAATGACATACTATTCTCCTCCTGGTAATGCTTTAAATGGTATTTTAACTTTAAACTCTGGTGCATTCTCTGGTGCTTCTGTATTCCCCTCCTTTGTAACTTGTGGGTTTACATCTCCACAGAATACAATTACATTTTTATCCAATGGTCCCAATTGCCTAGATGCATCAGCACAACCAAATAAGGTCATGCATACTATACCCAAGATAATAGGTATAAACTTCCTCTTACACTTTCCTTTCTTCTTCGCCATATAGCCTCCTCTACTTTTCAAAGTACTCTCTTGAACCCACACTATCCAATTGTACATGGGCATCCACGAAGTTTAAGTAAACCTCACCACTATAATCTGTACCACTACTAGCTGCTATCCTTTTTAAATTCACCATAGCAATAGTACTAATCTTTTCATTCTCCTTATTCAATGTAGCTAAGTGCATAACATTGTGTCTACCATAAGCAGAGGGTTCTACTGCTATTTCATAAGTAAAGGGGGAACCAGAGGCTACAGTATAATTCCCAAACACATCCGCTACAATTACATCCGTCTGAAAGGCAATGTATCTTGTATCAGGAGCAGCAGATGGAATAGTGAAATGGCAATGGATTTGAATATCACTAAGTATTTTTACACTATGCTCTGTTTGAATTACATACTGTACATATTCGTTAATATTAAAACCCAAGGCTGGAAAGGTAACACCCCCACTTACCCCATAGTTAAATTGTCTCCATGTAGGTGCATTTGCCACAGGGATAAAGGCATTCATTACATTAAGTTGTAAGTCTACATATTCATAATCTGGACTTCTAGACTCTACCTGATTATAGAAGGGAGTACGGTAGGTCGGTATTGGAGTATGTCTTTGCCTTGTACCTATGAGACCCGTACTTGTACCTGTATATATGTAGGTCCCTCCCTCAGCAGTAAGTGTGACCATGATAATCCCTCGCATTATTACCCACTAATTCTTACAGTATAGGCAGAAAAGTCTATATCAAATGTCTCCGTATCAGCCATAGTTACAGATGCACCATAATCCCACCAGCCGATCAAATTGTTATCCCCAGCACTCGCAGTTTTATTATAAAGGACCACGTACCTGAATGGACCAACCGTACCACTAGCTGTTAAGGTCATATCTTCTAATACCAGAGTATATACCCCACCAGTCTGAGAAGATGCACTTGTACTAACATTAAGGGCAGTAGTACCACCACTTAAGTTTGCATAATTTCCAATTTCAGAACCACTGATCTGAGACCATCCTGACATAGTGTTAGTAGGGGCAGACCCGCTTGGAAGAAGCGCAATAGCTAATTGATCATTCTCAAGGTCATGCTCTTTATGAGCTACTGCCGCTATGAAAGGTTGAAACTTATTGTATGTTGCCATTATTTACTCCTTTGTTTTTTAATTTCATCCTTTCTTAATCTAGATATAGAGGTTACAGTGATGAGGGCCATTTTCTCATCCTTCTTCTTACCCCTATTCCACTTAATCACTTCTTGATTATAATCCTTAATCAATTTTCTAATCGTAGACCATTCAGTATCTCCTGTTACAGTTCCTCTGATTTGCTCATTAATGTACTTCTTCCTCAGACCCAATTCCTTCTCTCTACCATCAGGAGTCCATTGCCATAAAACCTTACCAATTACAGGAACTTGCTGTAAAGTTTTATAACTAGATTCTCCCTTTACCCAATTACTAATATCAGCAATAGGGGTATCAATATAACCAGTAGGAGGCATAAGAACATCTTTTAGTATGGTAGCTGACATACCCTCCCTAAACCCTTTGTCCAAAGAATAACGAGAAAGGAAAAATATTTTTAATAAGTTCTCATTTACATGGTCAGATAAAGGTCTATCTTTACCTTGAATCCAATCCTTCAACTCATCAGCACTTGCACCAGATAAGGTAAGAAGAGCAAGATAAGTAGCAAATTGATATACTGCTTCCCTCTTTTGTTCAGGTGTACTATCCTTACTCCATACACCTTTCAACTGATCGTATAACCTATTAGCTATCTTTAAGTTATAAGATTTCAAGGTATAAAATATACGCCCATTACCAGCAGTATTATACCCAATAGGCATTTCACTCATACTTATTGGCTGAATCTTACTTAACTCGTAGAAAGCAAAGAAGCGTAAATGCTTATTATTCTTATCTAATCTAGGTCCATGAAGAGCTTTATATATGGCCTCAGTATCCCCAGCGAATACCTTTTCAAATTTTTTAAAGAAGTCTTCTCTACTTAATCGTCTACCATCCTGGATAGCTGCTTCCATGGTGGTAGCCTTAAGGAACATATCCAATCCTTTAAACCCTGTCCAGGTAAGCACGCGGTCAACCCATTGAGAGGTAGGGCTTGTACTAATCTCTGTCATAGCATGACCAAGATCAAGATCATGGATAGATAAGGTCTTCTTACTCATGATTGCTCCGATAGTAGTACCAAGACCATACTCATAGATAGAATGAATAACATCATTAAGCTGAGTTAGTGTTGATACAAAGGAACCAAGAGCAGAAACAAGTCCAACATCCCTCATGTGAGCAAGGGGTCCATGCATACCTCTTTGGGTAAGTCTGGCTCTAATAGCAGCAACTACGGCACCCTCATCCTCCCCCTTAAGTTTACCTTCTTTAACCAGTTTAGCCACATAGGTAGATACAGACTGATTAATTTGGAATTTGGTATCAGTAATTAATCTCTGGAGGTTATCCAGTTCAAATGCAATTTCCTCCTTCCTCTCTTCAGTTATATTCTTCTTCTTTAATTCCTTAGTTAATGTCTGGATTCTACGTTGATATTGGGGTTGCTTGGTTATACCAAGGAATCTACGACCCTCGATAGCTTCTGTCATTTCAAACACATGATTAACAAGGGCATCCTCTGGTTTAGCATAATACTTCATATACTTAGAAAGTACACGATTAATAGTTCTCTCTTTGGCTGACCCAGGGATACGAATAACATTAGGGAACTTTCCAGTTTTTAAGATAGAAAGAACTGTCTGAGTCATTTGTTCCTCAGTAACTTCCATATCCTGACTTCTATACATGGCATCAACAGCTTGCTGGATTTTTCCATAGTCATCCCCAGCTTTCTTCATATCCTTAATTAAGCCATCTAAGTCTATAACGTGCCTAGGGAAGTACCCTTCAATCATAGGGAATTCATCCAACCCAACTGATACAGCTTCCTTCCTAATTTTTTCAAGGGTAAATTCTACACCTTTGTAAGCCTCAGTTAATCCATGTTTCTTTAATAACTTTTTACGCTCAGTTATATTCTCCTTACCACTATTGATAAGGTGATAATATAACTCTGCCTGTTCCATTTTATCATCTATCTTCTTTATATTTTTAACAAATTCTTGAATATCGTTGTGCCTCTTCATGGTCTTACGACGTATTTCCATTTCCATACCCCGTATTTTTGTAGCCAGTATTGGAGAGGCATCGTTCAAAATAGAGGTAATGGAACGAAAGTAGGTTTGACCCATACGAGATAATTTAGCCCCATACTTCTTCGTAGCTTCCCATTTATCTGTGGTTAGCCCAACATATTCTGCAATGCCCTCTTGATGCTTTTCTAAAAGTTCCTCTGCTGTATACTTAGCATTTACTCTAACTGTCTTTAAATCATATGAATCCTCAAGCTTACTAATACTTTTAGTATAGTTACCAGATTCTTGCTCTTCAATAATTTCAAAGGTTGCAGCAATAGCCTCACCAAGAATATTCCCAGCCATTTTATTACTCTCAGTAAAGCCAAGAACATCAGTTATAAAATGAAGAACCTTATCATAAACTGATCTTAAGGAGAATCCCTTTTTAGGAGAAGGATTAGGGATACCCGAAAGCATCTCTCTAAACTTACTATCTGCGAAAACCTCTGCAACGAATTCTATTGGAGATACAAGACCATATAGTGCATCAGATTGGACTAATCCAATATCATTAGAAGCTCGAAATTCATCAACTCTCTTTGAATATTCTTCAACACCAAACTGTTCAATACTCTTTAATACCTTAATATCACTCTCTGAAAAATAGGCTGATCCTTTTGTAAGTACATGCTTAACAACATATGCTCTTAACCCATCTATCTGATTAAAGAAAGCTTTATTACTCTTGAGGGTCTTCGCAGTAAGACCATGTAATATTTCATGTACTAAAGTTTTAGCAAGTTGTTTATTACCTATATGTTTTTCATGGATAAATACAGACCTCTCCCTCTCTCTCCAATAGGAAGTATGATCACCAAGTCTGTCTCCGGTACTCTGAATGAGGATACCCTCTAATGTATCAGTTGATACATGCTTTAAGATAAGCCGAGTTAATGCAGAAAAAATACTTTGATTCTTTTTATCGAACTCCTGAAGAGCATAATTTAATGCGGTATATGCATTAGTAATACCATGAGCATTTAATACACCCCCAACATTAAAAAGGACATCTGCATGTGCATCCTTATTCTTAACAACAAGTTTTAATTTTGCATAAGCTTGGTTTAATTTGTGTACAGAATCAATATCCTTTTTATCCCCATATAATTCTTCAGCCATTACAACATAATCAAGCCTAGATTGAATGGCTAAATCTAATTGCTTAAGCTTTGCTAACTTAGGTTCTAAGGAGGGATTATTTAAATAAGTAGAATCCTCTGGTATTGATATATCAGCAAAACTAAATTGAGCCTTCAGATCATTCCAAATACGTTCTCTCTTACTTTCGCTTTTAAGTTTAGGTTCAGGCTTAATTGGCTTATTTTCTTTTTTCCTAACTTTGATCCCAGGTTTAGTAGGAGCAGCAAGGTCCTCTGTCTTATCAGCCTTTTTTCTACGTGTAATAGTGGGGGTTTCCTTTTTAACTTCAGCTTCCCTTTTTTCCTCTATAGGTTTAGGCTCCTTCACTTTCTTATATTTCTTTAATAATTCCTCTGCACTTTCTTCTACCTCTTCTACTTCCTCACTAACACGTGCTTCTACTTCTTGAGTATCAGGAATTTCTTCAACTATCCCACGTTCAGTCTTTTCACCTTCCTCTATCTCAGTAAAAGATTCATCATACTTCTTTCCAAGAGCGGCCTCACCCCTAGCTTGTTCAATGGTTCTTTGCTGCCCCCTTCTAGTTCTCTCAAGTAAGGCTCTTTCTTGTTCAGGGGTCAACTTTACCCTCCGAACCTCACTAGGCTTTTCCTCTACCTTAGTTTCTTTAGGTTTCCTCTCTACTTGCCCCTCTTTTAAGACAGGGGCAGCTACAGTTTTCCCCTTCCTAGTTCTTTTATAGCTAACCAAAGGAGCCACACTTTGATTTGCAAAAGCACGAGCATCAACCAGAGATTTAAAGCCACCCTTCTCAGATACCTTTTGATCTCCGTCCAGTATGGTAACTTTCCACGGGCCAGTCTGCACTTTGGCACCCTTCGATTCACTTTGGATAACCACTCTAATGTTAGGATTTTCCTTATGAACCCCATCTTGTGCTCCTCTATCAATTTTATCCCATGCAATAGGATCAGTAACCTTCTGACCACTGAACTTATTAGTAGCTCTCTTATGAATTTCTAAAGCTGTAGCTGTATTAGACCTAACACTCTCATATAAATCACTATCCTTTGGTAATATAGGTGCTAATTCCTGAGCAGCCTTAGCCACAGCAGCCCGACGACTATTCACAGCATAACTGGATAACTCCTCATTTAAGGACTCCATATCACCACGGATAAGAGCAGACTGTATAGGATCATTAATATTATTATCCCTAATAAATCCTTCTGCTTCAATAGATACAGGCTCCTGTACCAAATCTTCTTCAGTTAATCCTGCTTTTTCTAAGGCTTCCCTGTTTGCTACAATATCCTCGGGAGATGGAACTATCTGAACTGCTTGACCACCAGCCCTATCCCCAGTAGTACCTTCCATACCAGTGTCAGCTATAGGAGAGGTGGGTTGACCATAAGCAGCACTTGACCGAACAAGGTCCATATCCACATCAACCTTACCAGTTAAGATAGAATTAATCTGTTTTATAGACTGATTAACATTAGCTCTTAACTCTTTCTTTTGTTCGGGAGTAGTAAATTCAGATCGTACATTATTACTATCCTCTTCTACCTGAGCCATAAGTCGAGCAATTTCTTCTCGTACAGCAGCCCTATTCTTAGCGGTTGTTACTGCATTAATAGATTCCTCATTTAACACAGAGGCAATAGTACGCTTCTGGTTTTTATCTTGTACATACCTAGTAGCCCATGCTTCCGCCTCTTCTCTACTCGATACAACTTTATCAAATTCTTCGAGTGCTCGAATATTATCTTCCTCAGACATAATACGAGCAGCAGGCCCCTCTTCCTTACCCCTTTGTGCTTCAAAGACAGCAGCACTTTCTTCAGCTCTGGTCCTTTGAGTAGGTGGTACAACAGGTTCATACCCCTCAGTTAAAGTTTCTTGTAAGGAAGTTGGTGTGGTAGGAACTTCAGCAGCTTGTGTACCTTGAAAAATACGAGCTAAATCTTGACGAAGCATACCAGCAGTACTTGTTATTTGCTGAGTAGGACCAATAGAAATAACATCAGGGGTTTCTAAATCTGCCCTCTTACCAAGTTCACCCCTTTGTGCCCTGGTCATACGATCCAAATACTCAGTGGCTTCCTCAGTAGTAGGTACACGACCCTGGGTTCTCCAGTTCTGTTGCATAGCTCCAAACATGGAACCACCAAGTAAACCAGTAGCAAAGGCTTCTCCTAATGCCCATCGTACATCAGGATTATTAATGGCATCTTGAAAAGTAGTGTCTGGATCAATACCAGCCTTATGTCCAACCTGTAATAATTCCTGTCCTAATTCCTCACTGCCCTCCTTAAACATAGTTCCAACAATGGAGGACCAACTCTTATCCTTCAGCTTACTAATAGTACCTCTGGCAGCAGCCATCTCTATCGGGGAGAATCGGGTAATAGCAGCGGTCAATACACCCACCACAGCAGGTCTCCACAGCTTTGCATCCTCGTATCCAACCTCTTCAATCTCCGTCATAGCTGCTTGAGATGCACCATGTACACCCTCAACAGACATGGCTCCAACAACACGACCAAAATCTTTAGCAGTCTTTTTATAGGCGGCTTGTCGAATGACTGCTTCAGATGCTCCTTCCCCCATTTCCTTAGCAATGGTATCCAGATTTTTCTGCAAAGTCTTCTTAGCCATACCCCTAGAGATTAGGGATGTACCTAATTTTCCACCAGCAGCTACAGCACCAGCACCACCACCAGCAAATATTTCAGCTACACTTACACCAAGAGAGGTTAAAGTCTCAGCACCCCACTGTAAAAATTTTGTGGGGCTTTTATCTTCCCATACATCTTGTAAGGATGTGTGTTGGACATTAAGATCAGCGGCCTTTTCAAATAAGGTATCTCCTCTATTAGAAGCCCAATCACGAGCACCCTCAAAACCAAACTTATCTGAGACAAGGGATATACCTTTCCATAAGGAACCAACCTCATTAAGCAATTGCTCACTAAGTCTATCCTTGAAACGATACTCCCATTCCGGTTCTGTTTGTGTAGGTGGACCATAAAGAGATTCGAACACTGAATCTATATCACTTGAAAAACCACTCCTCCATTTATGGGTAGTGCTCTCTTCCTCTTCATATCCCGGAAAACCGTAAGTACTGTTTAAAAAGTCAGCTACTAAATCAGCCATTTTATATCCTTATCGCTGCCCCGGTGTAGGTACTCCGCCAGCAGCCTCTATATTTCTACGCATACGACTACTTACCTCTTCCTGACGCTCCTCTTTTAACCCCAACTTAGTTTTCTGGTTCTGAATAAATTTAGTCAATATATCTTCTTCATCAATTACTGCACCAGTTCTTGAGTAATTAGCCAGTAAAGATTGAAAAGCAGGGGATTGTCTATATTTCTCTCTTTCATTCTTAGGTTCTTCTACTAGGGCTGTACCACTTTCACGAGAGGAAGCACGCATCATAGCATCAGAAAGACCGGCTAAACGTGCCTTTGCATCTGGGTCCCCTTTATTAGCCTTTAATATATCCTCATTTATACCAGTTACTTGTTGACCCTTAGCTAAATTCATAGCTTGAATTACTAGATCGGATTGCTTTATAGCATCTGCTGTTGCTCTAGCCATCCTCTCCTCTGGTGAAAGATTTGGAAAATATTCAGGATTCTCAAAAAGACTCTTAGTAGTATCAGCTATATAATTAACATATTGACCATCAGTAAGGATACCCTTCTCACCACCATCCCCCTTCTTTGATTTTTCTAAGGCTGCCTTATTCTTCAAAGTCTCAGAGAGAAGACCACCACTTTGTAAATCAGCAATCATAAACTTCTTAGTAGCATCATCCACGTCGGGAAGATTATTAATTGCATTCATAGCCTTTTCTAATTTCCTATCTTCTTCCTCTGATGTAAGACGAGAGGCCGCCCTTACAGACTCTTCTTGTTCTTCAAGTTTTGTTAATGGTCTCCATCCTGGCCCTAAAGAATCTAAATCAGCAAGAGTTGTCGTTTGTCTTTCTCCAGTATCGGTATTTACTACTGTAATCGGAGACATCTGGCTCTGTTTAAACGTAGTTTGTTGTTGAGCAAAAGTCGCTTCTTCCATTTCCTTCTTTCGCGTATACTCTGGATCATTTAATTCTTGCTGCCGTTTCCACAGATACAGACTTTTTTCTCTTTCCTCAGCAATCCTCTGCTTCTCAATCTCCCACTCCTTTTCCATTTGCCCTTGTTGAATAGAGGAATACCCTTGGAGAGCACCCATTGCAGCCCCTTGAAATGCCTTTCCCCAATTAAATGCCATTATTGTCCTCCTCCAAAAAGTGCCCCAATATTAAGAGCACCCCCTTGTCCTTGTTGTTGAGCCTGTTGAGCTTGAGCCATTTGCTGTTTATGACCAGCCATTTGCTTTTTCAAATTCTCATTTTCTTCCTTCAATGGCCTAGTCTTCTTATCTATCAATTGTTCATATGCCATCCTTTCATCAGGTTGCTCTGGTAATCCAAGTTCATTAGCAAATTGCATACCAAGCTCACGTACCTCAGGGGGCATAATTTCTTCTGTCATAGCTTGTAATTCAATAGGATCAATAGACCCATCAGCAAGACCCTCAGCAACAAGGGTTTGTATTGTCTCAGTCAATATGGGTTGCATATCTTTCTCAGTAAATTGAGATAATCCCATGGCATTGCTAATCTCCATTAAATCAGATACAACATAAACAAGACCTGCAAATTTGGCCTCCATGGGAAAATCTTTTCTCTGACTAACTCTATCATCCACACCTTTTAAGATAGTAATAGCAGCATTAGGGATTGCTTCCTGTGGCTTACCAACTTGAAGCAACTCTTTTACAGCACCCCTAGTCTCTTGACTATGAACACCCTTCATTAAAAGGTTTACATACCCCTGCATTTCCCTTTCTAATTTAGGATCAATCTTCTCTTCCTCTGGAGAATCACCAGGAGTTTGCATAGGAGCCTCTTGGCCTGTCTCCTCAATATATTCCATCTCTTGTTCTGCCATAATACTCTCCTATTTCAAACCTTTCAATGTTCCCATAATACGGCTTAATTTTTCCTCATACTTCTTTTTAAGTAGGCTCTTATACTCTGCTTTCTCTTGTCTTTTTTGTTCAATCTCAGTTTCTAATTGAGACAATTGAGCTTGACCAGTCTCATACTGTGTAGATAATGCACTTCTTGCCCCACCAATCTCCCGACTAAAAATAGATTGAGCTTCTTTTGTTTCAGCTAAGAATTGATTATATATAGTTTGCTGTGCCTTACCCAATTCCTCATGCAATTCCTTACCATAGGGTTCCCCATCAATATAAGGAATAATATTCATAGACCCATCTTCATAACGGGCAGAGGTATAAGCCTTCCTAAACTGCTCATCCCCCCACAATTTATCAATGGCTTCAGGTGGAAGGTAATAAGTTTGCTCTAATTGTGTACCACTTTTATCCGTTATTCTAACCTCTCTCAACTCTTTCTTTCTAAAGGTATCCCAATCGGGAATACCTGATTCCATACCTGCTAACTTTTTATTCTGCTTCTCATAATCAGATTCAAAGGTAGAACGAGCAGTATCTAAATCTCCCTGTGCTTTGGCAATCTGCTCATCTATGGCAGCCTCACTCTCGACAGCTTGACCATGTTGAGCCTTACTCATAACCATACCATAATCTTCAAAATACTGTCGTCTATTAGGATCACGTGGGTCTACTCTACCAGCAGTCCTTTCTTTTCTCATTTCCATAACTGGTTGAAGTAAGGCCCCTCTTCTTTCATCTTGTTCTGCCATAGCTTACCCCACTATTTAACCAGGAAGAAGAGCACCCTCTTCCTCACTTACACGTTTAGGTTTAACTTTAAGTCCAACTAAGGTTTCCCTTTGTCTTGCACGAGCAGCGGCAGCCTCTCGTATAGGTGAGAGCATTTCCTCCTTCCTTTGTTTAATAGAGGCTTCAAACTCTTTCTCCCTTTGGGCCAACTCTTTCATAGCAGTTTCCTGTTGTATACGTGCTACACCAAGAGCATCAGCCCCACCCCCACGAGATATAGCTGCAATCTCTTTTTGAGCAGCAATCTTTTCCCTTTCTAATTCAGCAGCTAATCTATCTTTTTCAGTGACTTCTCCAGAGTCTCCACTCATACCACCTTGGAGTAAGCCGAGACCACCTTGGGCCATTATTAATTTCTCAGCAGTACCTATACCACCAGCAGCAGGAGGAGCAACTGATCCGCCGGGGGCGAGAACACCTGGAGGAGGGGCTTGTGCCGCAGTTCTAGCAGCAACACTTGGGTGAACTGTTCCTTCTGCCCCAACTACCCCACCTTTAAAGTAGGCCCCCATTGTCATTTCAGAAACAAAGCCAACACTAACAGCACCACCAAGGGCACCACCAACGGCCCCACCTACTGCACCCCAAAGTACCCCCTCAAATATAGAACCACCCTCTATGGCAGTTTGAATACCACCAACAACACCACCGACAGCAGCACCAGCAAGTGTGGCAGTCATAAGGGCACTCATACCAAAAGCACCGGCACCACCAGTAAATACGGTAATGCCTATACCAGCAACAAACCCAGCTATTGTCGGTATCATCTTAGACATAATTTTCTCCTATACTAATTGAATAAAGAATTTCATTTCTATTTAGACCATCTGCATCCTTTATCTCTCCTATTCTATCCATCCCACCATTCATAGCCATGATACGTCCAGCTACATTATCCTCTGGTACAAAGATAAGAAGTGAGGTATAATTATGGGTCTTCTTAATATCTTCTACAATCTCCTTACATACCCTCTTTAATCTTTTCCCACCACTTCCCTTTTTAGTGTAAATATGAAGCTGAGCCTTATAATTCCCAATACGTTCTACAGATATAAAGGTACTATTATCATTATCCAGGTAAAAAGTATAGTAATTCTTATTCTTTAATTCCATAGATAATTGATATTCCATCCCCTCTAAGTTATCATAAGTTAGGGATAGGATTTCTATAATTTCTGGGATATCATATACCGTAGCTCTCCGTATTAATACCACTTTGGCCTCCCAGTATCCGTGAATTTATTAGAATTATTACGAACCCAATCCTTTCTAAAAGCCTCATTCTTCCACTTATTTTTGTCAACATTTGGAGGAGCTGGAACACCCTCATAAGAGTTCCAATCTTCCCAAGCTGTTTCCCAAGTTGTTGACCAGGTTGGTGTTTCTACCACAGGGGGTTCATAAGAAATCATGTCAACATACTTATTTATATCAGCAGTTGGAATTCCATAAAGAGAACCAGCATATTTCATAGATGCAACCCCAGCACTAATTACATTATTAAGAGCAGCAGTAATAGCTTCTGGACCAAGTTGGAGTAAGTCGGGGTTCATAAGAATATTTTCAATAGCTACATTTGTACTAGCAACTAAGGACATCATATGGCTTTTGCCCGTCTCTGCCTCAGAATAAGTAAGACGATCATCTTGCAATGCTTTGTCAATCATCCCTTGTGCTTCAATTTGACCCATACGAGAAAAATGGTCATACTCTTGCATCCACTTCTGTAAGGTTGCACTACTCTCTGCATCAGCACCTTTCAATACAGAATCAAAGGTTGCTTGTAATCTCATTTTTTGAGCATCAAGATTAGCACTTTGTTCAGCCAGTTTTGCAGAGACACGCCCCTCTAACTGAGTTTGTGCTTGATTAATTTCCCCTTGCTGTTGTAACTGTTGAGCCTTAGCATAAGTAGCTGCATCTGGGGTAGCAATTTGAAGTGCCTTATCATATAATTGACCAGCCACCATACCAATACCGGCGGTACTACTTTGGAGTCCAAGGGCACCAGCCATACCTTTTCCAATAGAAGCAGCCCTTTGCATAAGAGCACTATCCTTGCTCATAATTTGTTCAAGCTGGTATGCTACAGTGGACTCTGGGGTAACATATTCCTTCCCCTCTTTTAATTCTAATCCCTCTTCAATACCCTTATCATCATAAGCACCAGTCACAGTTGTATCAATAGCCCCAATAGTACCGCTAGCTGCTGCATAAGGGGCAGTAACATCCCCCATAGTAGGGGCACCAGTTACAGCACCCTCAGTATCGGAGGTAGGATAAGGAACATCTAGACTTTGACCAGAAGTAGGAGAGCCTGGGCTTGCTTTAGGAATGGGAGTATCTGAATTTTGGTCTGATTCAGAAATAGCTAGTGAACCAGTTGTAATATAACTAGTATCCCTTACGCCATAAGGAACATCTAGACTTTGACCAGAAGTAGGAGAGCCTGGGCTTGCTTTAGGAATGGGAGTATCTGAATTTGGGCCTGATTCAGAAATAGCTAGTGAACCAGTTGTAATATAACTAGTATCCCTTACGCCACTAGGACCAATTAAATTTGGAGTAGCCATTATTTACCCCCTTCAAGAGCAGTAACCCTAGCAGTTAAATCATCAATCAT
>Ga0265293_10007903_pt1 | contig 16124 bp, 17 predicted proteins | sample Munlanlewell138R_FD_192505 | JGI IMG/M metagenome (GOLD analysis project Ga0265293, IMG submission 192505) | Leachate microbial communities from a municipal landfill in Southern Ontario, Canada - Leachate well 138R | ecosystem: Engineered > Solid waste > Landfill > Unclassified | place: Canada...
AAAGCTCATAAGGATCTTCAATCTCTTCTAAAATATCTCTTTTTTCATCCAACCCTTTAAGAGTAAGCTGATTTTCTATCATTTTTTTATAGGCATATGCAGAACCTACTATTATAAAAAAACTACTTAAAAATGCTATTTGAAGGTTTATAAAAAATTCAAAAGAGATAATATTTGTAAGCAGAACAAGAAACTGAACTACAAGCAGCAGTTTAATAGTTTTTTTCACTCTCATCCTCATCTTCATCATCTTGAAGCTGTTTTTTAATAGCATAACGAGGCTCTTTTGCAAGCTCTTCATACTCTTTATACTGCTTTGAATAGGCTTTGTACACATTAAGTACTGCTGCGGCAATACCAATAAAAACGCCTATCCAAAGAGTCCAGCCTGCACCCGTAAAATTTTTAAGCAAAATGCCCATCCCGACACCCATAAGAATCGCTACAACTATAGAAATTCCCAAAGAGAGGCTATCTGCTGCTTCTATTATCGGTTTTATTCTAGGAGCTTTTTGCTCCTTTTTATCCTCGCTGCTCATATTTTATCTCCTTAAAAACTTTTGCACTTGCTTTAATAGCATCTTCAATCATCTCATCGGTAGTCGCCGTTGAGATAAAACCTGTTTCATAAAGTGAACAAGCAAAATAAAAACCCTCTTTAAGCATTTTAGAGTGAAATTTAGCAAACAACTCTGCATTAGAGTTGCCTGCATCAGCAAAGTTTTTGACCGGCTTCTCATTAAAAAAGAAACCGAACATACTTCCTCTTGTATCAATCTGCATTGTTATACCGCAAGAAGCTGCCTCTTTTTGCATTCCCTCAACTAATCTTTTTGCTCTTGTATTTAAAACAGATATAACTCCGGGATTTTTCTTTAGTTTAGAGATTGCTGCGATTCCCGCTGCCATAGCGACAGGATTACCGCTAAGAGTTCCTGCTTGATACACGGGCCCCTCCGGGGAGAGCTTTGCCATAATCTCTGCTCTTGCTCCAAAAGCACCAACCGGCATTCCACCGCCTATAACTTTTCCTAACGTTACGATATCGGGTTTGACTCCTGTAATAGACTCCGCCCCATTTATAGTTGCACGAAAACCGCTCATAACTTCATCAAAAATTAAAAGAGTTCCATTTGCATCACACAACTCTCTTAGCTCATGCAAAAACTCTTTATCTGCTGGAACAAGCCCCATATTTCCAGCAATTGGTTCAATAATAACACATGCAATATCACTAGAATCCGCAAAACACTTCTTAACACTTTGAATATTGTTATACTCCGCTAAGAGTGTGTGCTTTGTAAAATCAGCAGGCACTCCCGGCGAGCTTGGATTTCCAAAGGTTGCCGCACCACTTCCGGCTTGAACCAAAAGGGAGTCGCTATGCCCATGGTAGCATCCTATAAATTTTACGATATCGTCACGCCCAGTATATCCTCGAGCAAGACGTATAGCACTCATGACAGCTTCTGTTCCGCTACTTACAAATCTAATTTTCTGTATTGAGTCAAACATGGAGATAACAAGCTCAGCTAAATCGCTCTCTGCTTGCGTTGGAGCACCAAAACTAAGTCCATGCTTTACAGCGTTTATAACAGCACTCTCTATAGCTTCATCTCTATGCCCAAATATCAGAGGTCCCCAGCTTTGAACAAAATCCACATATCTATTTCCATCAATATCTTTAAGATATGCACCCTCTCCCTCTGCTATAAAAAGAGGAGTTCCCCCGACACTGCTAAATGCTCTTACCGGTGAGTTTACACCGCCTGGAATTAAGTTTTGCGCTTGTTTAAAAGCTTTTAGTGAACCATCAATACTCATAAAACACCCTTAGATTTTTTTTGTCATTATAGCGAAGTTGCATTAATCTATATTAGTTATAATAATTCAAATTTTTACAACTGGATACCATACCTTGAATCGCTCCTACTTTGCTCTGTTTGTTGCACTTTTAATTCACTTTGTACTGCTACTTCTGTTTTGGCTTCTTGGAACGATGACACCCGAGATAAAGCAGCAGCCAAAACCACAGGAGAAGAAAATTAAAGTCTCTCTTAAGGAGATGCCAAAAATCTCTAAAGATGCCGGCGAAAAAAAAGATATTATAAAAAAACCTCAAGATATTGCACCTCCTATGCCAAAGGGAAGCCAACTAAAAGAGATAGCAACTCCCATAAACAAAAAACCTCCTATAAAATATGAACCAAAAAAAATTCAAAAGCAAGAAAAATCTTCTATCCAAAAACCAAAAGAGGTGCAAAAAGAGCAGATAACAGAGCAGCCAAAGATAGAACCCGTTCCTCCAACTAAACCATATATACCTTTAATTAAGCCTAAAGAGGAAACACTAAAGAGCAAAAAAGAGCCTTACAACTGGCTTTATGAAGACAAATCAAAGGAGGAGATAAAGGAGGATAAAAGTAAGCATGCCACAGGAAGTAATATTGGAAATTCAAATCTAAAAGAACTTTACGGGGATGAGTTTGGCAAGCTAACTCCTGGGCAGCAAAAATACCTTATTGACAATCAAGAGATTATGAGAAGAATTACACAAGAAATACTAAACAGAGTAGCGCAGGTAAATCTTCCAAGAGATATGAATGTAAACAGAACTAATGTTGTTGAGTTTTATCTGCATCCAAATGGCGATATGACGGATTTTAAATTTCTTAAAACAAGCGGTTATTATGTGCTTGACGATACAACAAAGGAGACTATCGAATATGCCTATAGCAGATACCCAAGACCGAGTGAAAAGATATTGGTACGCTACAATGTATTTTATAATTTAGCTAGATACTAAACTACCTTACTCTTAGCTATTTTTATCTAAAATTGCCAAAGCGCCTTTATATATCGGTTCATCTATAAATCCAAACTCCTCATCTTCAAAACCGGCAATCCCCTCTTCTCTTTTGAGTTCAAAAAGTTTTATGATATTTCTTGCTCTTAATATTTCTATCTCTTGCTCTGCAAAAATTTCATTTACAATCTTTGCTTGCGCGGGAGATATACACCCTTTTGCATCATAACCCATTCTTTTTTCAAGAAGCACCCACTCTCTAAACTCATCTAAATTTTTAAAATCCTGATAAACAAAAGATACCGGTTTTATGCCTATTGTCCTGCATGTAAGCAAAAAATGCGAGAGTATATAATGAACTGTTGGATTATCTCTTTTTATCAAGCTTTGTGGAAGTTTCATATCTGCAAAGAGATCTAAGATGCCGAGATAAAATGTCGTAATTTTTCTATCTACTCGAAGCAAAGAGAGATTACTCCACGCCTCGTTTGTCTCGATTGAGAGATGAAGTTCTATCTTTTCATCTAGCAGTTCGTAAACAGAATTTACCTCTTTTACTTCTCTGATTTTTGGTACCCTGATGGCATCTGGCATAAATTGATTTAGGTATGCTATCTCCTCAAATCCACCTTCATTAAGTGCATTTACTCTTACTATGAGTTTTTTGTCACATCTTTTATGATGCGCTAAAAAGATAGCACATAAAACAAGTCCAAAAGGTTTATCTTCTCTACTTAGCCCATCTTCTAAGTTTAGCACTATACAATCTGCATCAACTGAATCTATCTTAATGAGATGTTCTAACTTATTGCAGGAGAGCATTAAAACAGAGTTAAAATTTTTTCTTCTGTTTATCGTTCTGTTTGTTGCAACGGCTAACTCATTTAGCGTAGCTAAGTCTCTTGCTTTGTATGCAGCTTTTATTTGTTCAAAATTATTTATCATCTAAGGCGCTTTCTTTTTTTCTTGCAGATAAAAGTAGAGTGCCTTTATCTCTTTTTGAGTTAAAAAATATCTAGGCATGCCGTTTTTTCTCACATTTAGAGAGTTGAAAAAACTACTAAAATTCATACTGTTTATCGCAGGAGCACTAAAGCTTTTTTTTTCGTTTTTATGCTCATATGTTGCCACAATTTTGCCCTCTCCGCTCTCCCCATGGCACTTATGACAACCAATGCCACGAGGGTTTTTATAGAGCGAGGAGCCGTACTCCATGGGTGTTATGAAACTACTTGTAGCTAGCAATGAAAACGGCAATAATGCGAACAATATACTCCTCATAAAGCCATCCTTTAATATATAAAGGTATAATAACAAAAAAATAATATTATGAGGTTTAAATGCAACTTCTTGATGGAAAAGCACTCTCGGCAAAAATAGAAAAAGCTGTAGCAAATGAAGTAAAAATTTTAAAAAGTAAAACAGGAGCCGTTCCCGGTCTTGCAGTAATCTTAGTTGGGCAAGATCCAGCAAGCGTGGCATATGTAAATATGAAGAAAAAAGCGTGTGACAGAGTAGGATTTTACTCAGTTACGCATGAGATGCCCGGAGATATTTCTCAAGAAGCGATTGAAAAAACAATTACCATGATGAATGACAATCCAAATATTGACGGAATTTTGATTCAACTTCCTCTTCCTGCGCAAATAGATACAACAAAGATACTTGAACTAGTTGAACCTAGCAAAGATGTTGATGGTTTTCATCCATATAATGTAGGAAGACTCACAACGGGGCTTGATGGTTTTGTTCCATGTACGCCCCTTGGAGTGATGGAACTTTTAAATGAATATAACATAGATGTTAAAGGTAAAAATTGTGTAGTAGTCGGTGCATCAAATATAGTTGGAAAACCTATGGCAGCCCTTCTTTTAAATGCTAATGCTACTGTTGAAATTTGCCATATCTTTACAGATGACTTGAAAAAACATACTCTAAATGCGGATATTCTTTTAGTTGGAGTTGGAGTTGTAAATCTTATAAAAGAAGATATGGTAAAAGATGGTGTTATTATCATCGATATCGGCATCAACCGCGCTCAAAGCGGCAAACTTGTAGGAGACGTTGACTTTGAAAACGTCAGCAAAAAATGCTCATACATAACCCCAGTACCTGGCGGAGTTGGACCTATGACTATCGCTATGTTACTTAGCAACACCCTAAAAGCTACAAAAGCTCATGCAAACGAAAGAGAGTAGATGAAAGAAATTTTACACAAAACATATAAATTTTCAAACTCATGGACGGGAACTATTATTATTGTTCTTTTTGTTATATTTTTTATTGCGCAGGCTTTTAAAATTCCAAGCGGATCTATGAAAGACTCCCTACTTGTGGGAGATCACCTTTTTGCCAAAAAATTTGCTTACGGAATTTCCATGCCACATCTGCCATTTTTGGAAGTCTCGATTATGCCATGGAGTGACAGTCTCAGGCTAGTAGATGGAGATAAACCACAAAGGGGCGATATCGTAATTTTTAGACCGCCGCACAACACTAAACAGCACTTTGTAAAGAGATGCGTTGCAACTCCCGGGGATGAGCTTTTTGTATCTGATAAAAATCTTTATATACATCACAGCCAAGGCGATGAATGGATAAAAAAGAATTTCAGCAAAGAGGATATAGTTGTCTTTGCAGAGAAACTTTGGGTTAAAAATCCTTACATGAAAAATCATCCGGGTATTCATCATGATGAAAAGATTACACATGACGGTCAATATCCGATGCCGATTTTTCATTTTGCCCCTATCAAAGTTGAGGAGGGTTTTTATTTTATGATGGGTGACAACCGTGACCACTCAAACGACAGCCGTTTTTGGGGAGCTGTTCCTTATGATAATATAGAGGGAACACCGTGGTTTGTTTACTTTAGCATAGATGAAAACTGGGAAATAAGATGGGATCGCATAGGAAAAACACCTACCGATTTGGAATCCCCACAACACTTAAGCAAAGCTGTTGCAGAGAGAATAAAAAAAGATAAAGATGATTATGGAATCTATTGATTTACTAAAAGTTGCCGCTGCTGTTCTTGCCCTAATTGTGGCAATAGTCGGACATGAGATAATGCATGGATGGGTGGCATACATGTACGGAGACACAACTGCAAAAAATGCAGGCAGACTCTCTATAAACCCCATCTCTCATGTGGATTTAGTCGGTACGATTATAGTGCCTGCGGCTATGTATTTCTTACCGATGCTTCTAACAGGAGAGAGCGGATTTTTGTTTGGATGGGCAAAACCCGTGCCAATTAATATGAGAACGGTTCTAGAAAGAGGCGGCTATAACGCTGCCATGCAGGTAGATTTAGCGGGAATAGTTTACAATTTTACCATGGCTGCAATCGCTTCTGTTGTTATACTTGGTATGACTCAGCCAACTACTGCTGATAGCTTAATGTATGTTTTTGCTTATCTATTTATCTTTCAACTGCTTGTTATCAATGTTGTTTTAGGTGTATTTAACCTACTCCCCATACCTCAATTTGACGGTGCGCACTTTCTTATGCATCTCTCACTAAAATATAAGATAAATTCCGTAGCAGAATTCTTTTATAAAAATGAAAGATATGGAATAATTATAGTTTTAATAATTCTAATGACACCGCTTAAGAATTATCTGTTATTACTACCTGTGCAGACTATTTTAAGTCTGTTACTATCATAAAAAGGAGAAAAAATGAAATTTTATATTGCTACTGATCATGCTGGATATAACCTTAAAGATTATACGGCTCAACTACTAAAAGAGAAGGGTTGTGAAGTTATAGATTTAGGACCGTTTTCAGAAGATAGAGTTGATTATCCTGATTATGCAGTAAAAGTCTCTAAGGCTGTTTTAGAAGATAGCGGGGCGCATGGTATTTTGATTTGCGGCTCTGGAATCGGCATGAGTATGGCTGCAAACAGACATAGCGGAATTCGTGCGGCACTCTGCCATGATGCTTATACTGCAACTGTTGCCCGCGCTCATAATGATGCAAATGTACTCTGTTTTGGCGAGAGAATTATAGGCAAGGGGGTGTGTGAATCTATCCTTGATGCTTGGCTTAAAGGCAGTTTTGAGGGCGGTCGCCATGAAACTAGAGTAGAAAAAATCGAAGCAATTCAGCAATCTACGCACTAAAGCTTGCCTTAAGTAAGGCAGAAGAGTTATACTTTTTAAAAAGGAAAACTTATGTTTTTGGAATGGTCACTTTTAACAACACTCTCTATTTTATCCGTCTATCTTTTCGTTAAGATGTTCTATTTTAAGAGCATTACAAACAAAGAGCAGCGAAGCAATGATTTAATGAAATTAACTCTTCAAGAGGCAGAGATACTCATTAGAAAGTATCAGATTCAGCTTCAGCGTGCTCTTGGAAACGTTGATATATTAAGTGATGAGTTAACAAAACAGAAAAATGAGCTTAAGACATTGAAGCAGAGAAACACTAAGTATAGACAAGAGACTGATCGTCTAAACAATAAAATCAAAGCTCTAGAGGGTCGTATAGATGCTCTCGTATAAGGAAAAAACAGTGACACTTAGCAATCTGGAAAGAAAAATAATAGAAAACTCCATAAGAGATATAAAAGATTTTCCAAAACCGGGCATTCTATTTAAAGATATAACAACTCTTTTAAATGACAAAGAAGCTTACGGGGTGTTGATGAACCATCTTTACCAAAGATATAAGGAGTATAACTTAGATTATATAGCAGGTATTGATGCTAGAGGTTTTATCTTTGGCGCAGCACTCGCACAGATGCTAGGGATTGGGTTTGTTCCGATTCGCAAAAAAGGAAAACTCCCCTACACTACCATAAGTGAGAAATACTCTTTAGAATATGGCTTTGATGAGATAGAGGTGCACCTTGATGCTTTTAGTAAAATTCCAAATGCTCGTGTGCTTCTTATTGATGATTTAATTGCTACGGGAGGAACTGCAAACGCTGCTGCTAAGCTTATAAACCAAACTGGTGCATCTTGCGTTGAAGCATGTTTTATTTTAAATCTCACTTTTTGTGGCGGTAGTGAAAAACTTCAAGAGATTACTCCTATATACTATTTAATCGAGGTAGAATAATGTATATCCCAAAACCTTCAAAATTTGATCCAAATACCAATGGGCACTTTGGTATGTTTGGCGGCAGATACGTTCCTGAAACGCTTATGCCGGCACTTTTAAAACTAGAACAAGAGTACAATAACATCCGCTTTGATAAAGATTTTTGGACAGAGGTTGACTACTACTTGAAAGATTATGTCGGTCGCCCTTCCCCACTTTACTATGCTAAAAATATCTCTGAGGAACTCGGTGCAAAAATCTATCTAAAAAGAGAAGATTTAAACCATACGGGAGCGCATAAAATAAACAACGTTATTGCGCAAGGACTTATGGCGAAAAGACTTGGATATAAAAAAATAATCGCCGAAACAGGCGCAGGACAACACGGAGTTGCAACTGCTACTATCTGCGCGCTTTTAGATCTAGAGTGTGAAATATTTATGGGTGCAAAAGATGTTGCACGTCAAGAGTTAAATGTTTTTCGCATGAAGCTTCTTGGTGCAAAAGTAAACTCTGTACAGAGTGGAAGTAAAACGCTCAAAGATGCCATGAATGACGCAATCCGTCACTGGGTAACAAATACAAGAGATACTTTTTACATTATAGGAACCGTTGCAGGTCCGCATCCCTACCCTATGATGGTAAGAGATTTTCAGGCTATTATCGGCTATGAAGCAAGAGCCCAGATTTTAGAAAAAGAGAAACGACTGCCCGATCACGTCATAGCATGTATCGGCGGCGGCAGTAATGCAATAGGTATATTTCAGCACTTCTTAGAAGATGAAGCCGTTGAGTGTATCGGTATAGAAGCCGGCGGACGAGGTATTGGAAGCGGACAACATGGATGCTCCATAAATCAAGGTCGCCCGGGTGTTTTACATGGTCAGATGAGCTACTTACTTCAAGATGATGACGGGCAGGTTATTGAAGCGCACTCTATATCCGCTGGGCTTGACTATCCTGGAATCGGACCAGAACACTCATTTCACCATGACAACAAAACAGTAACATATGACCATGCAACAGATGAAGAAGCATTAAGTGCATTTGTATGGCTCTCTCAAAAAGAGGGAATTATTCCAGCATTTGAAAGCGCACATGCAATAGCGTATCTTAAAAAGATGCCAAATATTAAAGATAAACTTATTATTGTCAACCTCTCAGGTCGCGGAGACAAAGATATGATACAGGCTAAAGAGTTGCTAAATTTCGATAATTAAACTAAAGAGGAAAATTTGTGAAAATTAAATTAATAGAAAAAAATATATCTGATATTGATTCAGAAGTAACGATAGAGTTCCTATCAAAAGATGAGCTAAGCGAACACAAAGAGGCAGAGATACTAAATAACGCCGGTTTTAAAGCAAAGCAGGACACTACCTGTTTTCTTTATGAAAAAGGTATTATTTTCTGCGGAGTTGATAGCAAAAAAAGCGATGATATAAGAAGTGCTGCAGCGGCTATGATAAATATAGTAAAAGCCTCAAACTATAAATCTGCAAAAGTAAGCGCTCTTAGCAAATCGACGTTAACTGCTTTGGTTGAAGGTCTGGTTTTAGGCGCTTATGAGTTTAACGAATATAAATCAGAACCAAAAAAAGCAGCGCTAAAGGAGATTTTTATAGCATCAGATGAACTTGAATTTAGTGCCCTTAAAACTATTTTCAAAGAAGCTCTTATAGTAGCTAATGCTACATGTTTTACAAGAGATATTGTAAACAGAGCACCGCAAGAGGTAAATCCACAAACTTTATGCTCGCTTGCTCAAAAACTAGCTAGGGAGAACTCTCTTGAGTGTGAGATACTCCAAGAGGATGATTTAAAAAAACAGAAGATGAACGCAATGCTTGCAGTTGGTCGTGCCTCTATTCACGGGAGTGCTTTAATCCACTTGTCATACAAACCGAGCAACCCTAAAAAAGTCATCTCGCTTGTTGGCAAAGGATTGACATATGACAGCGGTGGACTTAGCTTAAAACCTGCTACTTCAATGGTTACTATGAAGATGGATAAAGCGGGAGCTTGCGCAGTTCTTGGGGTAATAAAAGCAGTAAGTGAGCTAAAACTTGACATTGAAGTTCATGTATTTATCGGAGCAGTTGAGAATATGGTTGGCGGAGATGCATATAAACCTGATGATGTGTTAGTCTCAAGAAGCAAAACCACAATCGAGGTAAGAAATACTGATGCTGAGGGACGTTTAGTTTTGGCAGATGTTTTAGACTATGCACAAGATGCCGTAAATGCAGACTATATCTTTGACTTTGCAACACTAACGGGTGCCTGTATGGTTGCTCTTGGACAGTACACCACTGGACTTATGGGTCACTCACATAAACTAAAGCATGATATTTCTCGCACAAGCAGTGATGCGGGAGAGTTAATCGGTTCGCTACCATTTAACAAGCATCTTGAAAAACTTCTAAAGAGCGAAATTGCAGATATTAGCAATACCTCTTCAAAGCCTTACGGGGGAGCGATTACTGCAGGACTATTTTTAGACAGGTTTATCCGTAAGGAGAACAAAAAGAAGTGGATGCACTTTGATATCGCAGGGAGTGCATATACTGAGACTCCATGGGATTGCAATGTTTATGGTGCAACTGGCGCAGGTGTTCGTCTTATGTGTGGGTATTTAAAAAACTTATAAGTAAAAAGTATTATTTCAGTTTGCATTAATTGTTATTTATATATTATTAATGATATATAAATATATTAAATTAATAAAATCTACAAAGCTATGTAATAGATGCTTAGGTTTGCATTGCACCAAAAGAGGCAGATTGAATTTTACATTTTTAGAAGTTAACAACAAAGAGCTGCTAGAGAGAGTATTTGCTTTTAGATATAAAATACTCTTAGAAATATATCCTGCATATCTGGAAATATCAGGTTTTTCAGACACTAAAGAGTATGATAAGTATGACAGATACTCCATACATTTTACCGCACTGGATGAAGATGGTGAGATTTGTGCAAACGTAAGGCTAATACACCATTCTCCCATCGGCTACCCTACAGAAAACAGTATGGTTTTTGACAACAGTATGTTTGAGAGAGATAAGCTCGGCGAAATGTCAAGAATATTTGTAGATGCAAAATATAGAAATATAAAAACGACAAAGAAAATAATACAAGAGGTTAAAAGGTTCATGTATTTCAAAATGATGAATCTTGACATTGTATATACCTACGGCTCACTAGAAGAGAGCTTTTTGAGATTGCTTAGAATCTATAAAATGAATTATCAAACTATAGGTGAAAAACAAAAACATGAATTCTTTGGTCTGCGTTACCCATCTATCCTCTACACAGAACGTTTGGGCAATGACAATTCTGAAATCATAGAGCTCTACAAGAAGCAATATGAAACGTAATATTTTATTTACTCTAAGCAGACGCTCTGTTATGCTTCTCATGCTTTACTTAACATCTCTAGGCGCCCAGAGCAATGATTTACTGGAGTCAATCTCCAGCGAGATGAAGCAGTTTAACGAAGTCGCAACCACCACAAAACAGAATGAAAATTACCAGCCATATATTATCTCGGTATTTCAAGGCGAAGAGCTTGAGAAGCTTGGTGTATTAAACCTAAAAGAAGCACTCCTGCTTGTTCCCGGTATCGATATGACAACGGATAATTTTAATAATCAAACTCCTATATTTAGAGGCTCAAACTCTCTTTCATATGGTCAATCAAAACTCTTTATAGACGGCGTATCTGTAAACAATCTCTTCTTTGATGCTTACTCAGAATATCTCTCTTTCCCTATTGAGATGATTAAACGAATAGAGGTAGTAAGAGGGCCTGGAAGTAAAACTAATGGAATCAACGCTTATGCTGGTTCTATCAATGTTATCACTTATGCAGAGGATTTTAAGGGATTTGAGTCCAGTGACAAGCTGGTTTTTAAGTACGGCTCATCCGACTATAAAATGGGCGGTTTTTTTAAAACTCTAAAAACAGACGAGCTAAAGCTCTTTATAGATTTTTTCTATCAAGAGGATGATAAAAAACTTCCATCAGGTCCTGATGGTCTATCTCGTGGAGTTCTAGGTGCGAGCAATATACCACTCTCAAGATCCGGTGATGCTCCGGTGTGGCTTAAGGATTACTCACTAGGATTAAGCCTTGAGTATAAAGATTTTTCTATAAAAGCAAGAATGCTGGAACATGAAAAAGGGAGTGCTTATGGCATCAACCTTGCACTGCCGCAAGATAGCGACCGAGTTAAACTGCCTAGCTACTATCTGGATCTTGACTACGACAAAAAAATTGGCGATTTTGAGTTAAATATAGATGCAGGTATAAAGTATGATGCATTTGATTCTTACTCTAAATTAGCTCCTGATGATTTAAATCTAAGCAATATAATTTTTTATGATGGAATATATGGAGAGCATTTTGCTGCTCAACGGACGCTCTATCACTCATTCTATATTAAGTATGACGGATTTGATAAACATACTATTACTACAGGATACCGCCTTATAAGAGAAGAGACAATTGATATGATCTCAAAACTCTCAAACAGAGCAACGGGTGATGTTGAACTAGTTGACTATAGCGATACACTACCTTTTTTTGACAAAAATGCAAAGCGAAATATATTTATATTTTCACTCCAAGATGAGTTTTGGCTCAACAATAATCTTAGTTTTATATACGGCTTTAATTATGAAGAGACATCCTACAAGGATGCAGGAGTAGAGCCTAGAGTCTCCATGGTGTATCAGCTAGATGCAGAGAATATATTCAAAGCCATATATAGCCGTTCACACAGAAATACATCTTGGCAGGAGATGTTTACCATGAACAATCTTGCAAGAGTCGGCAATACAGACTTACAACCTGAGATAGTGGATGCATTTGAAGCGGCATATATTAAAAAAATATCTAACGACTCTCATGTCAAAACAAATCTTTTCTATCTTTTAAACAAAGATCAGATATACAACTCATCTACTAGCCCAGAGTATAAAAATGCGATGGACAGTGATATTTATGGATTTGAAATAGAGTACAAAGGGAATATATCCAATCTTGACCAACTCTATCTAAACTACTCCTATGTAACGGGAGAGTCCTATATCAAAGATGAGTATAGAAGCGAATCGCTCTCAAATGTTGCACACCACTTAGCTAAAGGGTATTATATATATAACATAGGCAGAAAGTTGTCTCTTAGTACGACAGTCAAATATGTTGGCTCAAAAAGCAGAGTCTCTGGAGATACACGTGAGAAAGTAAAAGCCTACTCTACCTTTGATACTGCTATGCGCTACAAAAACATAAAACATAATTTTAGTTTGACTTTTAGTATAAAAAACATATTTAACAGCACTGTTAAATTTCCATCTGCAATAAATACATATTTACAAGACTATGAGCAAGAGCGCAGAACTTTTCTGGTAACTCTAAAGAAAGAGTTTTAAATGAAAAAAATAGCTCTTCTTTTTTTTATTTTAGTAAGTTATGTTTATGGGTATACGTACAACAAGCTACTACTAAAAGCTCAAGCTTCGATTTTTCCAAAAATTATAATGCTTGATAAAAAACTTTACGAAAAACTTGTTGATGGTAAGATTGTATACACTATTGTTTATGAGAAGAACGACTACTACACAGCTTCTGAGATAGGTAGGTTTATTGAGGCAAACTATAAAAATGCCTCAACCAAATACGCTTATAAAATAAACTTGGTAGAGTTTTCAGAGTTCTCAAGCGAGACTGAGGCAACTGCTATTTACGTTCTTAATTCTAACAATCAAGTTCAAGAGCTTGTAGATTATGCAAAGAAGAAAGGGATTATTACATTTGCTTATGATATAAACTATCTAAAAAGTGGTTTTTTATTTTCCTTGATGCTTGAAAAATCAGCCGTAATATATTTGAATAAAGATAATCTAAACAGCAATAAAATTGATTTTGTTGACTCACTTTACCAAATTGTTAACTTTCTTGATAAAAGTAGCGGCTAAGATATGAAATGGTCTTATTTGTATGATAAAATGTCTTCAAATAATCCGGCTAGGCATCTTAAGGTATTTGCATGAATAAAAAAAAATTCAGCTCTCTTTCTAATAAAATAGTATTTTCTATAGCTTTTGTTTCACTTGCTATTACCATTGTAGTTTTTATAATTTCTAGTAAAATTAACAAAGAGGCATTTCACCAAATAGAGATTGAAAAAGCTACTATTATTGCGCAGACTATAGAACCGCTAATTGCTGTTAATATCTATCTAGAGATGGAAGATAAAATCAACCAAATAATACTCCAGCTTATAGAAAACCCAAATATCCTTGCCATAAAAGTAATAAAAAATGACAAACTTATAAACTATATAGAATCAAAAGAGTATAAAAGCGATATTAAAGAGTCTTTTGTCGTAAAGAGGACTCTGACTCAACCCAACTCGACAAAAACAATCGGTGAGCTGGTTCTTGTTTACTCAAATAAGGGATACAAGAAGCTTATAGCAAAATATACAAATTTAACACTTATGCTTATAGTAACCCTAGTAGTGCTCTTTATACTATTTGGTCTCTATGTAAAAAAACTCCTTCGCCCGTTAAGAGAGATATCAAAACTGCTTAAAAACTACTCTGTAAATAAAAATATTCAAATTCCGTTTATATCACAAAATAATGAAATTGGACTAATTTCAAATACCCTTAATAATATGCAGCAAAAAATTCTTCAATACTCAAAAAAGCAAGAAAATATAAACCGTTTTCTTGAAGAGAAGGTCAACGAAAAGACTCTTGAACTTAACGCACAGCTATATATAGATGCGCTAACGGGATTGCCAAATAGATTTAGCATGTTTCATGAAATTGATAAGATAAAAGATGGCGCTTTGCTTATAATCAACATTGACGACTTTAAAGAGATTAATGATTTTTTTGGACATGTTGCAGGTGATAGCATTTTAAAAAAATTCTCAAACAGACTCAAAGATATATTTAAAGATAATGAGTTTATAAGTCTAAAACGCCTCTCAGGAGATGAATTTGCTCTTCTCTTTGCTCAAAAACCTCCACTGCAAGAGTTCATAAACATAGGAGAAAAATTAATTGAAGATGTAGAAAAAATGCTTTTTTTTCATGAAAAAAGCGAGGTAAGCATAAGGGTGACAATTGGAGGAGCATATCAGATAGAAGGTGCTCTTGAAAAAGCCGATATAGCTCTTAAATCGGCAAAAAAACAGCAGAAATCTTTTTTGCTTTATGATGAAAAGCTAAATATAGAAGATGAATACAAAAAGAACATGGAGTGGGTCAAAAAACTCAAAAAAGCTATTGAACGTGATAGAATTGTTCCATATTTTCAACCGATATTTGATAACTCTACAGATAAAATTGCCAGCTATGAGTGTCTTATTCGTTTGATTGATGATGAGGATAGTGTAATCAGCCCATACTATTTTCTCAATATTGCCAAAAAAAGCAGATTATACAGTACACTAACGAAGATTATGGTTGAAAAAAGCTGTATTTACTTTGAGTATCTCAACTATGCTTTCTCAATTAATTTGTCAGTTGAAGATATACTTGATAAAGATGTCGTCAATTATATTAAAGAAAAAATACAAACACATAATGTTGCAAATAGAATTATTTTTGAGATATTAGAATCAGAAGGTATAGAAGAGTATGAAGAAGTCTCTGCGTTTATTGGCGAGATGAAGAGACTCGGATGCAGAATTGCAGTTGATGACTTTGGAAGCGGATACTCAAATTTTGAACATCTTCTTAAGCTAAATGTTGACTATATCAAGATTGACGGCACTTTAATAAAAAACCTTGATAAAGATATAAGTGCGCAAATAATAGTTGGGACAATTGTAGATTTTGCAAAAAGATTAAACTTATTGACTGTTGCAGAGTTTGTACACAACAAAGAAATTTTTGAAAAAGTCAAAGAGCTCAATGTTGATCGTACTCAGGGATATTTCCTCTCAGAGCCCCAAAAAAGCACAATTAATAATTGAGTCTTTTTAAATAGAGAATAAAGGCATAATTTATTTTTAAAATCATATAATCTTAACATGCAAGATATATCATTTGAAACCTTTTTATTTGCCTTTACGCTCACTCTTCTTGCTGGAATCTCTACTTCAATAGGTGCAATATTGGCATTTTTCTCAAAAAGCAAAAACTACACCATATTGTCAATCGGCATGGGTTTTTCTGCAGGTGTGATGATTTATGTATCGTTTATGGAGATTTTAGTTAAATCAAAAGAGTCTTTTTCAC
>Ga0265293_10007904_pt1 | contig 16123 bp, 12 predicted proteins | sample Munlanlewell138R_FD_192505 | JGI IMG/M metagenome (GOLD analysis project Ga0265293, IMG submission 192505) | Leachate microbial communities from a municipal landfill in Southern Ontario, Canada - Leachate well 138R | ecosystem: Engineered > Solid waste > Landfill > Unclassified | place: Canada...
TTTGAATTGGTTATAATTGCATAAATATTCATACTTTATGTAAAAATAGCGACCTTCAAATTGACCAAACAGTAAATGCCTTTTAGATTTGAAGAAATTTTTATACAAGGGATTAAACACTATGGAATTACCCGGAAACGGGAGTTCTTTAAGCTTTGAAGAAGTCAGAGCTCAAGAACTCTTGGAAGAGAAAGAATCAGATGGAAGATTACGCCAATATAAGGGAGCTCTTAACACTTTTATAACAATTCTGTTCCTTGTGTGGGCGGCTTTTCAACTCTATGCAAACACCATCGGTGTAATAGATGCCATGGCTTTAAGAACCTGGCACCTCTTTTTCCTTTTGATTTTTACCTTTTTACTCTTCCCAACTTTTGCCAAAGAGAAGCGACAGGTTAAAGTCCCTCCTGTTTGGGACTGGGTTCTTATTGCATTAACTCTTTTTACATTTTTTTACTTACTGAGAAACTACATCTCTGTTGCCCGAAGGGGAGGATATTTAAACTCCTTTGATTTATGGATAGCAGCATTTTCACTTCTTTTAACATTTGAGGGAGCGCGAAGAACCAGTAAAAACTTAGCTGTACTAGGTCTTATTTTTCTCCTCTATAATTTCTTAGGAAGATACATTCCAGGAGATTTGGGACATGTGGGTTTCAGCCTTAAGAGAGTTCTAAATCATATGATTTGGGGAAGCCAAGGGATATTTGGCGTCGGGATAGGGGTCAGTGCCACCTATATATTTCTCTTTGTTCTTTTTGGGGCATATCTTAAATACAGTGGTTTCAGTCAATTCATTAACGATTTAGCCCTTACGTTGGTAGGCAGAAGTGCAGGAGGCCCTGCAAAGGTAGCCGTTTTAGCAAGTGCCTTAATGGGAATGATAAACGGCTCGGCAATCGCCAATGTGGCGACAACCGGAACCATCACAATTCCGATGATGAAAAAATGTGGCTACAAGAAGGAGTTTGCAGCAGCCGTTGAGGCAGTAGCTTCCACAGGAGGTCAATTTACGCCTCCAATTATGGGGGCTGTCGGATTTGTTATGGCTGAGTTTTTAGGAGTTAGCTACACTAAAGTTCTCATTGCAGCCTCCATTCCGGCTTTTCTCTACTATTTAACCCTTATCTTTGCAGTCCATTTTGAGGCAAAAAAGCTGGGGCTTTCGGGTTTAAGTAAAGAGAATATTCCCGATGCAATGGAGGTAATTAAAAAGCAGGGACATTTAATAATTCCCCTTGTTGTTTTGCTTGTTCTTTTGGGCTTTGGCTATACTCCGTTATACGCAGCAGTTGTCTCGATTTTTGTCACTGTCGGAGCCTCTTGGCTGAGAAAAGAGACTAGGATGGACTGGAAAAAGATTGTTGAGGCAACGGTGGAAGGATCGAGGTCCGCTATCGCAGTGGGTATGAGTACCGCAATAATAGGTGTTATTATAGGAACTGTTTCTTTGACCGGATTGGGACTGAATTTTGGTTATGTTATTTTAAAAGTTGTGGGAGAAGGCCAACTGCTCATAGGTGGTCTGATGGTTATGATAATGAGTACCGTTTTGGGAATGGGTGTTCCCGGAGTGGCAGCTTATGTAATTGTTTCAGCGGTCTCAGTTCCTGTTTTAATACAGGCCGGAGCCATTCCGATGACCGCCCACATGTTTTGTTTGATATATGCCTGCCTGTCCAATATTACTCCGCCGGTGGCAATGAGTAGTTATGTTGCCAGCGGTATTGCCGACAGTGATCAGACAAAAACAAGTTTGATTGCGGTAAAGCTGGGATTAACAGGGTTTATCCTCCCGTTCTTCTTTTTGATAAACCCAGTTCTGCTTTTAGGCACGGTTGAAGGAGTTCCTTTGATAGTGACCTTAAGAGCGATTTTAACAAGCTCAATCGGAGTAATTGCTCTTTCTGCCGGGTTACAGGGTTACCTTTTTATAAGGATGAAAATAATTGAAAGAGTGCTGATGGTAATAGGAGGTCTTCTGTTTATTGAGGTTAACTTAACCACCGACATAATCGGCTTTGCTTTATGTGTATTTGTAATAATTCTACAGATTCTAAGAAAAACAGTGAAAAATAAGGAGATATTGGTATGAAAAAAACAGTTGCTTTGCTAGTAGTGTTTGTTGTGATTGGCTCATTCATATTCGGCGGAGGAGCCGGAGAAGCGCCTAAAAAAGCGGTAATTAATTTCCCGACGGCCGCAACAACCGGGGCTGTTTATCCTTTGGGATCAGCTATTGCAAACCTATGGAACACCAAACTTCCAAATGTGAGAGCCAGTGCCCAGGCAAGTGCCGGAGGAATTGCAAACCTTAACATGGTAGCCGATCAAGAGGCTCAAATGGGAGTGGCCGTAACTTCCATAATGTATGAGTCATTAAACGGAATCGGTTCCTTTGAAGGCCGGCCCAACCCTAATTTGCGGGTATTGGCAGGACTCTATCCCAATCCCAACCAAGTTGTCGTTTCAAAAAACAGCGGAATAAACTCCCTTAAAGACCTGGCCGGTAAAAGATTTGCTTCAGGGGCTCCTGGGTCAACTACCGAAGTAGAGACCGATATCCATCTGAACACCCTTGGGCTAAACTATCCCGACAATCTTAAAGTTCAGTATATTGGCTTTACCGAAGCAATTGATTTAATGAGAAACAAACAGATAGACGGTGTTTGGATTATGGCAGGAATTCCCAATGCCGCAGTTACAGAGATGCTTTCTACCGCCAACGGGAAGCTTGTAGATATCGATTTAGATCTTATTAAAAAGTTACAAAAAGATTTCCCATGGTATGGGGCTCACACAATTCCTGCAGGAACTTATCCCAACCAAGACAAGGATGTTACTACCAGTGCCATTAAAATAACTATATTCACCGATGCCAGAGTAGATAATGATGTTATTTACGATTTAACTAAAACATTCTGGGAAAATATTGATGAGTTAAAAGCAACACAGGCACCTCTGAAAGACTTAAAGATTGAAGAAGCTGTTAAAGATTTAGCAGGCCTTCCGATTCACGACGGAGCCCTTAGGTACTACAAAGAAGTAGGTGTTCTTTAATCGTATTCTTGAAATAAAAAAATGGCTGTTTCAAAACTCTGTAAGAAACAGCCATTTTCCTTTTAACTTCGGATGTGGTTAATTCTCTGTTTTTTGCCCTTTTTTGAACATCACTAACAGATAAGTAAATATTGCGGCAGCTATTATTAAGCCCAGAATATCGCTCCAAGAGTAGGGAAGAACTATCAGTATTACCACCACAATCATTACCCATCTGAGAATCGTGGGAATATTTATTCCAAACCACCCTTCAAAAGATGCCGCTATCAATATGACAGCCAACAGTGCCAGCAACAGTGCATAGAGGGTTGCCGTAACTGATGTTCCTACAATTAAAAGAGCCGGATAATAGACAAATAAGAATGGGATTATAAAACCGGAAAATCCTAACCGAAATGCTAAAAATCCCGTCTTGTTCGTATTTGAGTTTGCTATTCCGCTTGCCGCATATGCAGCAAGTGCCACCGGAGGCGTAATGAAAGAGATAATGGCAAAATAGAAAACAAACAGATTGGCGGAGAGAGGATCTATCCCAACCTTTAAAAGTGCAGGAGCTGCAACGGTAGCCGCTATTACATAAGCAGCTGTTGACGGAAGACCCATTCCCAAAACAATACAGGCAACCATTATCATTAAAAGCATTGGGAATAATTGCCCTTGTGCCAACTGAAAAACTATTTGGGTAAATCTGACTCCCAATCCGGTCATACTGACAATTCCGATTACAATACCGGCAGAGGCACATGCGCTTGAGACCGGAACAGTTGACTTTGCCGTATTTATAACAACCTCTTTTAATTTATCCAAGGGAAACTTTTTCTCATGGTACAGTGATTGTATAATTCCGATTATCAGAATTGAAAGGATTGCATAAATTGCGGAATAGCTTGCAGAAAAGCCAAAACCGATTAGAAAAACTATCAAGACGGCGAGCGGTATTAGATGGTAATAGCCCTTTTTTAAGATATCTCTTGCCCTCAAGAAACGGGCATCTTCGCTGGGTTTTATCCCTTGTTTTCCTGCTTGGAAGTAGACGGTTAAAGCCAAGCTGATGTAATAAAGCAGTCCCGGAATCAATGCTGCAATTATAATTGTCGAATAGGCGATACCTGTCATGTCAGCCATTACAAATGCGGCTGCTCCCATAACCGGAGGCAAGATTTGTCCCCCTGTAGAAGCAACAGCTTCAACGGCTCCTGCATACTCGGCTGAATAACCTGTCTTTTTCATCAACGGAATGGTAAAAGTTCCGGTAGTTACGACATTGGCAACTGCACTGCCGTTAATTGAACCCATTAATGCACTTGAAAGTACCGCAGCTTCTGCGGGCCCCCCTCTCATTCTTCCTGTCAAAGCATAAGAGAGGTCTATAAAAAACTTTCCGGCACCGAATTTTTCCAGAAGCTCACCAAAAATTATATAAAGAACAACAAAAGAGACTGCAGCTCCAATCGGTGTGCCGTAAATTCCCTCATTTGTCCAGGCAACATAACTGGTGATATAGCTAAAGTCGTAACCCCTGTGGGCAATTATTTTAGGGAGCATAGGACCTAAAAGTGCGTACAACAGAAATACAATGGCAATAATTGGGAGTGCCATCCCGATTGTCTCTCGGGAAACTTCTAAAATAAAGAGAATTAATATAACACCTATTATGCTGTCAGCTACAGTAATTCCCCAAATCCCTTTCTCCATTAAGACGGTCGGACGGGTGTTTAAAAGGAAATAGATAAATATGATTGTTACTACGGCAGCTGACAAAAAGTTGAAAATATTGGCTTTTTTTGATTGATTTTTTCTGCCCATCTTTAATAGAAACCAGACAATCATCAGGGTAAACATGTGGATTACCCTCTGTTGCATGACACTGATGTTTGTGCTGATGGTTATGAATATGTGAAACAGAGTTATGTATGTCGAAAGACCAAGAATTAAGAGTGAGTTTATTTTTGATAATGAAAATTTTTTGTGTTGTTCCACGGCAAAAGCTCCTCAGAGTGGAGCTACCTCCCACAAAAAGAGGTAGCTCACATTTAAAATAAAAACGATTTACTAAAGAGCTTCAGGAGGGTAGAGCTCTTTTGGAATATCAAAGCCTATCTCCTTAAAGTATTTAATGGCACCTTTATGAAGGGGAACTGGGATTTCATTTAATGCGGTTTCCAATAAAACTTCTCTCTTAACGGAAGCCGTTACCTCAGACCACTCATCAGGATTTTCCCAAATAGCTTTAACGATGCCATAAACATCATCCTCAGTGAGACCAGATTTTAGGGAGCTTAGCATTGTTACCCTGCTGATAGGGACGGTTACTACTTCGTTGACGTTGTTGTAAGTTCCGGCTGGGATATCGTAACGGGTCCAGAATGGGAAGTCTTTGTAGAATTGCTCATCCCTAAATGAAATCATTCTTACTTTCATGCTTGTTGTTAAATCCATTAAGGCTGCCGACTTTAACGGGTGGGTACAAACAAAACCGGCAATTCTGTTATCCTTTAAGGCATTTACTGCTTCTGTCTCGGGGATAAACTGAGGTCGAATATCGTCATAAGAGATACCATAATAATCGAAAATCATTCTGGCAGCCATCTCTCCCCCTGAACCGGCGGCACCTACTCCGACAGCTTTTCCCCTAAAATCGTCCAATGTTTTTATTGGGCCGTCTGCGGCTACAAAAACTTGGATATAGCTGTAAATGGTGCTGAACATTGCCCTAAGATCATCAGCTTTTCTTTGAGAGAAATCACCCAGTCCGTTATAAGCTAAAAATGCGATTTCACTTTGGCTGATGCCCATAGCCAATTTCCCGCCGGTCAGGTTTCTGATATTCTCTACCGAAGCTGCGGTTGCCTCACCGGTAAAAGCCAAACCAGGAACGTGATTTGTTATGGTTTCAGCCATAGCAACTCCCATTGGGTAGAGTGAACCGGCTGTTCCGGCTGTTCCAATGGAGAACCTTCTAAGTTTTGGGGCAGCATCTGATTTAGCATCGGCTGCTCCTTGAGCAAACAAACCTACAGTGACGATGGCTAAAATTAGTGTAATTATAACTAACTTTTTCATCTTACTCCTCCTTGAGAGTTAATCTTTTCTATATTTGCCCCAATTGAACTCATCAGTTCATAAAAATTGGGAAAAGAAACACCTGCATATTCGGCATTGGAGACTATCGTGGTACCCTCTGCGTTTAATCCGGCGATTGAAGAGGCCATTACGATTCTATGGTCGTGGCGTCCGTCAATTTCAGTCCCTTTAAGACGGGAATGGTAGATTGTTAAAGAGTTTTCGGTCTCTTCGAACTTAGCTCCCATTTTTGTCAATTCTTCTTTTATTGATTTAGTGCGGTCGGTCTCTTTAAGTCTGCTGGCTGCAATATTGTATAAAACAGTCTTGCCTTTGGCGTGACAGCCCAAAACAGCTAAGATAGGAACAGCGTCCGGAGTACCGGAACAATCAATTTCAATTCCTTGCAATTCATCTGTCCCTTCAACCGTGATTCCGCCACGTCCCTCATCAACCACATCAACTTTGGCGCCCATGTCTTTGAGGATTTGGACAAAAGCCTTTTCTCCTGCAAAATCATTGGTATCAAGACCGTTGAAAGTTACTTTTGAACCGGGAGTAATAGCCGTTGCTATCAGAGGATAGCCGCTGGTTCCCCAATCACCGGGCAGGGTGTAGGTGAAAGATTTAAACGACTGACCTCCTTTTACAAAGAACTCATCATAGTTGCGGTTTTCTATTTTGATACCGGCTAATTTTAACATACCGATAGTCATATCGACATAGGGGCGTTCCAACAGGTTTGACTCATGAATTAAAGTGTCCCCTTCAGCCAACGGACATGCCGTTAAGAAAGGCGTCATCCACTGAGAGTTTACACCCGGTAATGAAAACTCACCGCCTTTGATAGGTCCTTTTACCACTAAAGGTGCATTTCCATTATTTCTTGTGGAAAAAGCCTGGCCGCCGATTTTGTTGATGGCATCTATCATAGGTTGAGCACTGCGATAACGTATTTGGTAATCGCCCGAAATTACCGAGTAGCCGTTTACCAACGAAGCCACAGCTAAGATAAAATAGTATCCCGTACCTGAGTTTTCAGCATCCAAAATACCGTTGGGCACACTTAGATTTCCCCCTGTTCCCTGAATGATCCACTTCTTGTCGTTGCTTGTGTCAACCTTGGCACCAAGCATCTCAACCATTTTAACAATTGAATAACTGTCAATGTTTGTAAGAGGATTTATAAGTGTAGTCTCTTTATCGGCAAGTGACCCAAAAACAATACCTCTGGCAGTACCCGATTTGTTTCCCGGTATGGTTGCGCTTCCCTTTAAAATAGAACGTGATAATTTAAACTCCAAAGCAAAACTCCTTCTAAAAAATTAAATGATAAACGTTTACAATTAATTATTAATTGAGATTGTTAATTTGTCAATCTTAATATTAATAATATATAATTACTTATATAATAGAGAAATAAAAATTTAAATAAAAATTTATCTACTGAAAACGTTACACTATAGATTGTTTTCTATTATTAATTCTTTTATCATTGCACTAATTTTTATCCTCACTTATACTGAAATTTATGGATAATGATAATCAAATCTCAATTGAGACAGTTTACTCGCTGAAAGATATTGCTCAGCTCTCGGGTGTGTCCGTCGCTACCCTGTCAAGGTATTTCAACGGCCAAAAAGTGAGAAGAAGTACCGAAGAGAAAATAAAAGAGATCGTCGATAAGACCGGATACACTCCCTCAATTGCCGCAAGGTTTATGAGGGGAAGATCAACCGGGGTTATCGGTTTAATTGTTCCTGATATCTCCCATCCGTTTTTTTCGATGATAGCCGAAGGGGTGATGAATGAAGCCCGTGATAACGGAAGATTGGTTTTATGTGGTTCCAGCAGTGGTTCCAGAGAAGTTGAGAAAAGGGTAATAAGGCAATTTTCCCAATCTATATTAGACGGTTTAATCTATATTCCAGTTGGTGAAGCCGAAGATATTCCCGCAATTGAGACTTTCAGGAATTTACCGCTGGTGGTGGCTGTCAGACTAAATATCTTTAAGAATGTGCCGCACGTATACCATGACGGAGAGAAGGGAGGTTATTTAGCGACAAAGTATCTTATCCAATTGGGGAGAACCCGAATCGGGTTTGTTGCCAGTTTCTGGTCGCCCCCCTGCACTAATGAGGAGTTGTTGGAATATACCAACGCTCATTTAGCCGGAACATTTTCTTCAATTCACCGCTTTAAAGGATATTTAAAAGCCCTCGAAGAGGCAGGAATTCCTTATGACCCCAAATTGGTTGCGGTTACTACCTATTCACATCAAGCGGGAGTTGATGCTGCAACGGCTCTTATCGGGAGATTTACAAACTGTAACGGAATCATTGCAATGACTCAGATAGTTGCCAACGGATGTGTCAGCCGCTTTAAAAGTCAGGGATACAAAGTACCTGAAGACCTTTCGGTGATAATTTTTGACAGCAACAAACAAAAAGCCGATTACGCTTATACCAACGTAGAACTCTCTTTGGTGGAGATGGGCCAAATCGCAGTGAGAACCTTAGATAATTTAATCAAAGGGAAAAAGGCCAACGATATCTGTATTGATGTAACGCTGCAAGTCAGAGAAACAACCTCTTTTTTACACCCAAGAGAGAACGATGAGACAATCTGAAATAAAAAAGCCGGCAATCGCCGGCTTTAAATAAATCTCTCTGATGTTTAGAAACCCATCATAGAGAGTGGGGGAAGAACCTCTTCGCCTCCGAAAGAGCGGACAACATGGAAAAAGTCATATTTTCCTGTTCTCTCTTCGGGTGCTTTGCCTTTTAATAGGAATGCCGAGTGTTTGAGAATTGGTTGGTGATCAGGTCGGTAGTAGTATTTACCCAATACTGTATCAAACTCTTCAGATGCAATTACTGCGGCAACTTTTTCAGGATTGAATGTACCGGCTCTCTCTACTGCTTCAAAGATTATCTGAGAAGCTACATACGTTCCGCTGCCCATGTTATCGGGAACTTCGTTCCACCGTTTCTGATAGGCATCGGTATAAGATTTTACGCTGGCGACAATTTCTTCGTCTTCAAAGCCTTCCATATCCCAATAGAACCAAGCCAATGTGTAGTGGTTTTTCAAAGCCCCTTCTGGAATCCCCTGATAAACAATATTGGCTGCCCAGGCTGCCATGATGTCCATCTGGTTGTGAAGGCCCAAATCATAAGCCTGCTTGATGTTGGCAATGGCATCTCCGCCAAACATAGTGGTAACAAAGATATCGGCTTTCAGTCTCATAGCTTCAGTGATAATAGGAGAGTAGTCGACTGTTCCGGAAGGTAGAATTGCTGTTCCGACAATTTTACCGCCGTACTTTGCAAGAGCTGCCTCAAGTCCCTGACGCATTGTCTCTCCCCAAGAGTCTGATCTCTCCAAGAAGAATATAGATTTGGCTCCAATTTCTTGTACAGCGGACATCCCGATTATATAACCGATTGTCCAAGGTGTATAAGTCGGTGAGAATGTACAATCGGCATACTCTTCGCTTTGGAAAATTCCGATTGCGGGTACATAACTGGGAATGTAGATAATCGGATCAATCTTACTCTGCTCGTTTAAGGCAGAACTCATCGGATTCCAGATTCCGCCAGTCAGGGCATTGATTCCGGCATCTTTAAGTTCGCGGTAGCGTCTTACGCCCACATCGAGTTTAGCTTCATCGTCTTTCACCATTGTCTCAATTGGTACCTTACCCCAAGGCATATTAAGACCGCCGGTAGCATTTTTTTCTTCAACAGCCAGTAAAAACGATTTTCGCTGAGTCTCTGAAATAGCTGCAAAGTTTCCACTCATTGATGAGAGAAACCCGTATTTAAAAACAGTAGGTTCATCAGTGGCTTTTTGTCCTTGGGCAAAAAGTGCAGTAGGAATCATACTTATGATGAGTATGAAACACAGTACAACAAGTTTTGTTTTTTTCATATTTACTCCTCTAACTTTTTATGCACACCCCCTACGGGGGTTTCAGACTAAATAGATGCCTCCGTATTTTATGAAATAAAACGCATCTAATTTTGAGAGACTTTATCTTGGCTCCTAATACCCTCTTTATAAGGGATAGCCGGTGAGAAGACGTTATACATAACAAACTTTTCAGTTACATTTCTCACAGCGTGGGTGGTGTTGGGAGGAACCATGACTACACAGCCTGCTTCTGCCGGGAACTCGCCCTGTCCTTCTATGTACATTGTAGCTTTTCCTGAGACAACATAAATTAAATCGGGTTGGTTTACATGTCTGTGGTCAGGTAAAGAAATCCCTTCTTGCAGTTCGATCAACATAACAGTCATTGGGGTTCCGTCTTTTTCATTGGTGTAGATCCATTTAATCCTGCTCCCCTCATCCATAAAGTGTCCTTCCCATGGGACATCAGCAATTCTTTTCATTACTTGGTGTGACATTCTTTATTCTCCTTTTAAGTAATTTTGCATGTATGATTATCGGCTCATTGTAACACAAATTTGGAAAACGTCAAAACTCTTTGCTAACTTTTTTGAGAGCCTATATTGATATGACAAATTACCCCTTTTTTTTGAAAAAAGCTTTCAAATGTGAGGTTTAAATGTATTTTTATATCATCAGATGATTATATTTGAAGTTTTTTTTAATTTTTATAAAAAAACTGTAATATTCATAAATAATTATTTATATATCAGTGAGTTAAAATCCAGAGAAAGTCTCAATAAATATCTTTCTAAATAAAAATTTAGTTTTTAGAGATTAAATTTTATTAAAGATAACTCTTTTAAACACAAAAAGATAGAAAAGATTCTCTTTTCTTAAATTAAGATATTTAGTAGTACTACCGTTTGCTTTGAGTCTATGAAAATTACACCAAACGGCTGGACAAGATACTCAACTTCTGTATGATATAACAACTAAAAATTACGAATGTGGTTTTATTTTTAGTTGACCAAGTTAGAGGGTGTGATACAATTCATTGAACATATTAGTCTGATTGCATATATTTGTACAAGCAAATTTCTGCAATTCAGATTACATGTAAAATTTAGGAGGTGACGATATGTCAGCAAAAAAAATTGCGAGACTGACTGTGCTCTTTTTTGTAGTACTTCTTCTTGCAAGTCCCTTGTGGGCACAGGGGCAAGCGCAAGCACAAAAGGAGAATCCTACAGAGTTTAAACTTGGGTTTATGACCTCTTTTAGTGGAACATTTGCCGCAGTTGCCGAAACTCAGAGAATGGGGGTCAATCTGGCAGTAAAAGAAGTTAACGATGCCGGTGGTCTTAATATGCCATGGGGCAAAGTTAAAGTAACAGTTCTGGAAAAAGATGACGAGGCAAAGTTGGATGTTGGGGCTCGTCGTTACAGAGAACTTAAAGATGCCGGAATGAACGCTATTGTCGGAACCGTTTGGAACCCAATGGCCGGTCTTATAAATACTGAATCATTGGAAGACCCGATTCCTTACATCGCTGCATGTGTACCTGCAATTGAAACCTTTGTTAAGGGTGAGACCGCTACAGGAACTTTCTCAGTTGCATTTACACCCTGGAGTATCGGATATTTGGCAGGTACCGTTGCCGTTAAAGAACTCGGAGCAAAAACAATTTATTGGGTTGAGCGCTCTGACAGTTGGGGTTCGGTAATGAGACAAGGTCTTGAAGCTGCTCTTAAAGAACACGGTGGTGAAATTATCGGTAAATTTGAATTCGTAACCGGAACAGTCGATTATTCTGCCGGAATTAACGAAGCTATGAGACTAAAACCGGACGTATTCTTAGCCAGTAACTTCAGTGCAGACGCCATTGCCCTGTTTAAACAGGCTTACGACATGGGCTTAACAAAAGTAACCATTCCTTTCAACGCATTTATCACAAACGTTGTCGGTATGGGAATTCCATCTGCAGCTAGAGCCGACCTTTACGGTCTCCACTATTTCTACTGGGATATGGAAAACTACGGTGATCCGGTTCTTGCTAAAAAAGCTAAAGACTATACTGATGCCCACATGAAAGCTTTTGGTGAAGCACCCGATTCTTACGGAACAATTGCTTATACAGCTACTCAGATGATTCTGCAGGCTGTTCAAGAAGCCGGAACTTTTGAGGTCAATGAAGTTTCTAAAGTTATTGCCAATAAAACTTTTGATACAGTAAAAGGACCTAGCTATTTCCGCGAAGACCACGAACTTGTTGGAGATTACCTGACATATTTAGTTAAAGGTAAACCCGATTCAGAAAGTAAAAACAAGTTTGATGTATTCTCAGTCAAAGGACACTTTGGCGGTGGACAAGCTCTACCTCCACTGAGTATGCTTGGCTACTAATTTGCTGAACTAACAATACAGACAGTCGCCCTCAAAACTTCGTTTTAGCGACTGTCTGTTAATGTATAATAAAAATAATTGAAGGCTGAAATGGAATATATTCTTAGAACAAATAACGTTTATAAACGTTTCGGGGCGTTTGCGGCAGTCAATGGGGTAAGCTTGGATGTCAAAGAAAATGAGATTATGGGAATTATCGGGCCTAACGGAGCCGGTAAGACAACATTTCTTGGCATTTTAACCGGAAACCACATACCTGAAGAGGGTACGGTAATGTTCTGGGACAAGGATATTACCAAACAGAGACCCGAGCAGCGCGTTAATACAGGTTTAATGCTCTCTTTCCAGTTGGTTCATGTATTCGATAACTTGACAGTGTATGAAAATTTGGCACTCTCCTATTACCGAAAGCGTGAGAACAAACAGCTTCCCCTAAACTTTTTCACCACTAATTTCTATAAAAACAAAGAGATAAAAGGGCATGTAGAAGAAGCCCTCAAAAACTTTGACCTGTCTAATTTAGAAGAGGTGGAGGTAAGTAACCTTTCACTCGGGTCAAAGAAAAAGTTGGAAATTGCAATGTCTTGGATAGCCGATCCTGTGGTTTTGTTGTTGGACGAACCGTTTGCCGGTATCGGTGATCAGGAAATCGATGAAATCCTGGTTGTTTTAAATAGATTAAAAGGAAAAAAGACGATAGTCATCGTTGAACATAAAATATCAAAACTCGATAAGCTGGTAGATCGCCTTGCCGTTATGCATGAAGGTAAAATAATTGCCTGCGGACCTTACGAAGAGACAATCAACAATGCTGAGGTAAGGCGTTCTTATTGGCGGATTGTTGAAGGTGACGAGTCAGATCGGGCTAAACTGCACCATGAAAGTGGCAGTGTTACAATCAAGAAAGGGGAAACACCACTGCTTGAGGTCAACGATGTCACTGTCGGATATGGTGATTTGCGGGTTGTCTTCGACTTATCGGTAAAAGTTCACGAAGGTGAAATAGTGGTTTTGGCCGGACGTAACGGTGCCGGTAAGACTACAATCTTTAGAACTATTGCCGGCTTCTTAGAGCCGATTGAGGGAAATATACTCTTTAGCGGGGATAATATCACCAACGCAAAGGCATACGATATTGCCCGTAAGGGTCTTAAATATATTCAGCAAGATAAAAAAGTGTTTGGATCTTTAAGTGTTAAAGAGCACTTGCACCTGTCTTGCTATGCGACAAAGAGCCAAGACATTGAGGAGATATTGGACTTTTTCCCCAAATTAAGAGTTCTTATGGATCGCCAAGCCGAAAAACTCAGCGGTGGGGAAAAACAGATGCTATTAATGGCTATGGCTTTGATTGGGGAACCGAAAATCATTTTGATGGATGAACCTACCGAAGGTTTAGCCCCCTCAATCATTAAAGACCTAGGCGATATTTTCACTAAGCTGAGAGGAAGAACCACTCTTTTCATTGTTGAGCAAAACCTCCCACTGGTTGCAAGAATTGCAGACCGTGTCTACTCAATGAAAGAGGGGAAAATTGTCGCTGAGACTACAAAACGGGAAGAGATTGAAAAGCTCGAATTTGAGAGGTATCTATAATGACAAGCATTACTAACACAGTTCCTGCCTTTGGCAAATATGAACTGGCTCCCCACAGAAGGAACATGAGTATTTTATACCCGATTGTCTTTATCCTTCTGTTAACGATAAGTCGTTACATCTTTCCCAATAAGATGACGCTCTTTATTGAGGTGGGGATTTTTGCAATATATGTTATGGGCAATAACGTTTTAATGGGTTACCTTGGGTTAGTATCCTTTGGTCAACCGTTTTATCTTAGTGTGGGAGCCTATTCGGCAGCCCTCTATCTGGCCCATGTTGGTCACAGTGTCTATATTGCCATGGCGCTATCGATTGTTGCTGGAATAGGTCTGAGTTTGGTTTTTGGACCGATATTCATCCGATTGCGCAGCAGTTATTTCACCCTAATTAATGCTGCTCTGTGTGCAATGGGACTTTTCATGTTTGAAAAGCTGTTGATTGGTGTAACCAACGGTAACGACGGTCTTTGGTATCGGAAAAAAATGAATCCGACTCCGATTCTCAACTTAAAAAATACTTCTGATTTCTTTCTTTTTACTATGATAATCCTCTTTATTATTCTTCTGATTTATCGCCAGATTGACCGTTCGGCATTGGGAGCAATGTTCAGAGGAGTTCGGGTCAATGAGAAAAAAATGGAGTTTATCGGTTTTAATACCTTCAAAATTAGGTGGTTGGGGTTTGGTATAGCTTCGGTTCTATCTACATTTGCCGGAAGTCTCTATGCCATAAACTTAGCTTTTGTTAACCCAAGCTTGGGAGAAAACTCCAGAGCAATTGAGGTTGTTGTTGCAACATTGATTGGAGGAGTCGGTTCTCTTTACGGAGGGCTGTTTGGTGCTTTGGGGTTCTTGGGGATTAAAGATATAGTCAGTAACTTTGTCTCTAGGTGGGAGCTTATTGTCGGTATTATAACCCTTGTCGTATTGTTTAAATTCAGCGGCGGATTGTGGGGTGTTGTCAGCTCAATAACGGGACGGATTAATCGTAACAAGGCACTGACAAGAATTAAAGAGAAATCGAAAATGAAAAAGAAGGTGCAGTAATGGATAAGTGGATTACAGCAGTTATTTATGGGCTTGGACAGGGCGGTATCCTATTTCTGGTCAGTCTTGCCCTCTCTATCGGATACGGCCTTATGCGTGTTGTTAATATGGAATCAATGCTCTATTACACATTTGGGGCATACGTAAGTTATACAATAATGAAAGTCACCGGAAACTTCTTTTTTGGGGCTCTCTGTGCTTTTGGAATCGGGGCAATTTTAGGTTTCATTGTTGAAACACAACTTTTAAGACGTCTTTATCATAAAGAGATGATGTTTACGGTATCTGCTACCTACAGCGTCTTTTTGATTGGAATTGGCTTTGTACAGTTTATTTGGGGATTAAATCCAAAACCTGTAGCAATGCCAATTGATAAAATGGTCAGAATTATAGGGGTATCAATACCGGTTTATCGGGTAATAGTATTTATCGTAGCCGCTGTTGTTTATGTCCTTATTACATTGATGTTAAACAGAACAATTGCCGGAAAAGCAATTATGGCAGGTGTAGACAGCAGACCTCAGGTAGAGGCTCTCGGAATCAACGTAAACAAAATATTTACCGTGACTTTTGTTATAGCAAGCGGTATTGCCGGTCTTGGTGGAGCTCTAAATGCCCCAATGATGATGGTAGGTCCCTACATGGGATTTGACATGCTTCTTCTCTCTTTCATAACGGTTATATTCGGGGGATTGGGAAGTGTAAAAGGGACAGCTCTATCAGCTTTAATAATGGGTCAAGTCATGTCCTTAGGCGGAACTCTCTGGAGTCCTTTAGCATTCATAGCTCCATTCTTAGTAATGTTCATCGTAATTTTGGTCAGACCTAATGGACTGTTTGGTGTTAAAGGTGCTTCGTATGCCGGATAAAGAGAATACAATGCGGGCGATGGTACTGAGAGAGTACAATAGTCCGCTGGTATTAGAACAAAGGCCGATACCAATAATTAAAAGGGATCAGATACTTCTTAAGGTAGAAGCCTGTGGGATATGCGGAACCGATTTAAAGATAACGAAAGGACAGCTTCCTTCAATAATAAAATTACCCCATGTTC
>Ga0265293_10007905_pt1 | contig 16113 bp, 10 predicted proteins | sample Munlanlewell138R_FD_192505 | JGI IMG/M metagenome (GOLD analysis project Ga0265293, IMG submission 192505) | Leachate microbial communities from a municipal landfill in Southern Ontario, Canada - Leachate well 138R | ecosystem: Engineered > Solid waste > Landfill > Unclassified | place: Canada...
TCTACTATTTAGGGGATAAAGCTTAGGCATTAATAGTGACGCGATTGCTTTTTTAAAACAATTAAGTATTCATTTATTTGGAATTGATGATCGTATTTTGCTTACCGCCGAAGATTCAACTGCCTTTCCCCAAGTAACACATCCTGTCTCTGATAATGGAGTTGGCTTTAATTATAAATGGAATATGGGCTTTATGAATGATGTCTTAAAGTATTTTAAAACAGATGTTAGCAATCGAAAAAATGTGCATCAATTGATGACATTCGGAATCATGTATGCTTTCACTGAGCAGTTTATTCTCCCCTTTTCACATGATGAAGTTGTTCATATGAAGGGTAGTTTAATCAACAAAATGCCAGGAGACTATTTTCAAAAATTTGCTAACTGGCGGTTGTTAATGACCCTTTTCTTAACTTATCCAGGTAAAAAATTACTCTTCATGGGTCAAGAGTTCGCTTCATTTAGTGAGTGGAATTTTAATGAAGAGCTGGATTGGCATTTATATCAATATGACTCTCATCAAAAAGCCAACGATTATTTTCGCAGTTTAACGCACTTTTACAACAACAATAAACCATTGTATAAATATGATTATTTAGATAAAACATTTGAATGGGTTGTTGCAGATGACAGAGATAATTCAGTCTTTGCTTATCTAAGAAAAGCAGATCAGGACTTTGTCTTAGTTGTCTTAAACATGACCGATGAAGTCATTGAAAATTATCAAATTGGTGTGCCAAAAACGGGAACCTATGTTGAAGTGATAAACAGTGATTTAGACGAATTTGGTGGTAGTAATCAATACAACGCAGGCTTACTAAAGACAAAAAAAGGGACAAAACATCAGTTCAATCAATATCTAACTTTAAAACTCGGTCCTTTGACCGGACTGATAATTAAAAAAAAGTAGTGTGACTCATGAGAAAGAAAACGGGAATTCTATTGCATATATCCAGTCTTCCAAATCAATACGGCATTGGCTCATTTGGTAAATCAGCCTATGATTTTATTGATTTTTTAAAGCAGGCTAAGCAAGATTTTTGGCAAATATTACCAATTCATCCGACCGGATTCGGTGATTCACCCTATCAATCATTGAGTGTCTTCGCACTTAATCCTTATTTTATTGACTTAACACAATTATTTGACGACGGTTTAATTACAGAGGAAGAATTAACTGATTTTGAAACAGATAAAATTGATTATGGAGCCTTATACTATACGCGTTTTAAACTTTTAAGAAGCGCGTTTAATCGGTTTGATCAATCAACCGAGGATTATTTGCGGTTTATTAAAAGAACAGGTGAATGGCTTGAAGATTATGCCTTGTTTATGGCCCTAAAGGGTCATTTCAATCAACCGTGGTATTTATGGCAAGACGATATAAAAAATCGTGATCAAGTGAGCTTGGAACATTACAAGCAAAAGTTGAAAAAAGAGCTAGAATTTCATTATTTTTTACAATATAGTGCTGATTTTCAATATCAAAAACTACTGAAATATGCTAAAAGAAAGCGAATAAAGCTTTTTGGTGATCTACCGATTTTTCTAGCCTATGATAGTGCTGATGTTTGGGTAAACAGCGATTTGTTTGATTTAGATGATAATAAAAATTTAAATCGTGTTGCCGGTGTGCCACCAGATTATTTTACATCCCAAGGTCAATTGTGGGGTAATCCCCTTTATTTATGGAAAGATCAAAAGGAAGCTGTTTTCTCTTTTTGGCACAAGCGCCTTAAAAATGCCTTTTATTTGTACGATTATGTTAGATTAGATCATTTTATTGGTTTTTATCACTATTATGCTGTGTCCGCTACCGCAACCGATGCTAAAGTAGGAACATTTTATCCAGGGCCAAGAATGGAGTTTGTCAAATTCATTAAAAAGCATTTTAAGAAGAACAGAATAATTGTTGAGGATTTAGGAGCATTAAATAAAGCGATTGAAACATTTATTGCGCAAACGAAACTGATGCGGATGCATGTCTTACAGTTTGCGTTTACAGATGAGTTGACTAATCGTTATTTACCAGAAAATCAAGCAAGACACGGAGTGTGTTATACAGGGACACATGATAATGAAACAACCAAGGCATGGCTTGAGAAACAAGATGAAAGAACAAGAGCACAGATTATGACTTATACAAAAGATCAACCAACGACTTGGGATATGATCAAACTGGCTTATCAAAGTAGATCAAAGATTACAATTATCCCTTGGCAAGACTTATTGGAATTAGGAAATGAAGCAAGAATGAATGAGCCAGGCAAGGAAAATAAACAGTGGACTTATAAAGCAAAGCGCTCGAACTTTAGTTCTGATTTGGCATTAAGAATCAAGGAAGCAATGAAACAATCCAAAAAACTTTGAAATTCAAAGAGTTTAATTAATTACATTGACAAATAGTTAAAGATGACTTATAATGTATATGCTTAAATAAGGAGGAAAGAAAATGGTATTCAAACGAATTAAAGCATTGATAGTAGAGGAACTGAATGTGCCTGAAGAAAGAGTATTGTTAGAATCAAGATTGGCTGAAGACCTTGGTGCTGACTCCATCGATGCAGTTGAGCTAATTATGAAGATAGAAGATGAATTCGATATTCAAGTAAGCGACGAACAGGCTCAAAACGTAAGAACTGTAAAAGATTTAGTAGATTACATTGAAGGATTATAATAATTAAAAGGGGATTACTCCCTTTTTATTTTGCAGTATTGACTTTTATTATAATGAAAAGGAAGACTAATTGCTCATTAAGCTTCTTTTTTTGTTTGTGGGTTATTGTTTTCTAATGATTGAAAAAAAGATGCATTTAGCATATAATAAATGCATAGAGATGAGGAATGAAAATGCACTATGATTTTAAAAAAATAGAGAAAAAATGGCAAAAACACTGGCATGATGAAAAATTGTTCAAAACACACGATGATCGTCTTAAAGAAAAATACTATATCTTGGATATGTTTCCTTATCCAAGCGCAGCTGGGCTTCATGTAGGGCACATTGAGGGCTACACGGCATCAGACATTATCAGTCGCCTTAAGCGCATGCAGGGATACAACGTCCTTCACCCAATGGGTTGGGATGCTTTTGGTTTGCCGGCAGAACAATATGCGCTCGCAACCGGAAATGATCCAAGAACTTTCACATATCAAAACATCGCTAATTTTAAACGACAAATAATTGAGTCAGGCAAAGGTATTGATTGGGACCGTGAATTCGCAACCGCTGATCCGGACTACTTTAAATGGACGCAATGGATTTTCAAAAAAATGTATGAAGAAGGATTGGCCGTTTTAAAAGATGTTGAAGTCAACTGGTGTGAGAATTTAGGAACCGTGTTAGCTAATGATGAAATCGAGATAATAAATGGAATGATGGTTTCTGAAAGAGGACATCATCCGGTTGTTAAAAGAGCAATGCGGCAATGGGTTTTACGCATTACTGCTTATGCTGAGCGGCTATTAAATGATTTAGACCAATTAGATTGGCCAGAATCGCTAAAAGAGATGCAGAGAAACTGGATAGGAAAGAGCGATGGAGCAATGATTACCTTTAGGATTGATCAAAGCAAAGATCGTTTTGAAGTCTTTACTACCCGACCTGATACAATCTATGGAGCAACCTACTGTGTTTTAGCTCCAGAGCATCCATTGGTCTTAAGTATTACCAATGAATCTGAGTTAGAAGAAGTTAGAGCATATATCACAAAAACAAAACATAAAACCGAAATTGATCGTTCAATGGATAAAGAAAAAACCGGTGTCTTTACTGGTGCGTATGCGATCAACCCACTCAATCATAAAAAAATTCCGATTTGGATTGCTGATTATGTCCTTCCTCATTATGGAACAGGAGCCGTTATGGCTGTACCTGCTCACGATGAAAGAGACTTTGAATTTGCACAAGTTCACGGGTTAGATATTGTTGAAGTTATCAAAGGTGAAAGTGAAACAGCCTTTATTGGTGATGGAATTCATTATAATAGTGGAATTATTGATGGCTTGAATAATGCAGATGCAACTAGAAAAATAATCAATTATTTAGAGCAGACAAAACAAGGCTACAAGCATAGCACATATCGTTTACGTGACTGGGTCTTTTCAAGACAACGCTATTGGGGTGAACCGTTTCCGATCTGTTTTGATGAGGAGATGAACATTCATTTAGCCAGTGATGATGAACTGCCGATTGAATTACCGATCTTGTCAGACATAAAACCAAGTGGAACTGGTGAAAGTCCATTAGCACATGCCCACGATTGGTTATATGTTAATAAAAACGGAATGCAGTTAAAACGTGATACAAACACAATGCCACAATTAGCGGGAAGTGCTTGGTATTTCATGGGTTATATTTTAAAAAATCATTTAGGCTTTATTCCACTTGATAGCAACGAAGCAAAAAAACAGCTTGATAAATGGTTGCCGGTCGATTTATATATTGGTGGAACAGAACACGCAGTCGGACACCTATTATATGCTCGCTTCTGGACAAAATTTTTAAAAGATATTGGGATTGTTTCTGTTGATGAGCCATTTAAAAAACTGTTTAATCAAGGAATGATTCTCGGTGATGATCATTCGCGAATGAGCAAATCAAAGGGAAACGTTGTTAGCCCCGATGAAGTAATTAACTCACATGGTGCTGATTCACTGCGTTTATATGAAATGTTTATGGGACCATTGGAAGCAGAAAAACCGTGGTCAACCGATAGTTTGAACGGAGCAAAGAAATTTTTGGATCGCGTTTGGCGAATGTTTCAGTTTGAATTGTTGGATCATGATATTGAATCATTGGAATTCAGCCTGCATCAAACTATTAAAAAAGTAACGGAGGACTATGAAAAATTAGCCTTTAATACAGCAATAAGTCAAATGATGATCTTTGTTAATGAAGTGTATAAGGAACAAAGAATCGGTAAAAACCAAGCAAGAACTTTCTTAAAATTGTTGAATCCGATTTCACCACATATAACTGAAGAAATTAATCAAACAATTTTAAAGAAAAATGAAGAGCTTATTTATTCAGAATGGCCAGTCTATGATTCAAAGAAGATTGCTGTTAGCGAAGTTGAAATTGTTGTTCAGGTTAACGGCAAGGTTCGTGGTAAGTTCACTTGTCCAGTTGATTTAAAACAAGAGGAAGTTAAAAAAGCAGCGCTTGCCTTAGAAAACGTCGCCAAGCATCTAGAGGGACTTACCATTCGAAAAGTAGTTATTGTTCCAAATAAAATTGTAAATATCGTTGCAAACTAAAGAATAACAACTCCCACTTGGGAGTTGTTACTTTTTAGTGATAAAGAAAAGATAAGGTGGCTTGTTTGTTTGATAAGGCAAAGCAACTTTTAAGATATTAAAATGACTTGGATCTAAAGTTTCAAAATATTGATCCAGGGCAACTGACTCAGTCAATCCATTGGGATGATTGGGATAAACAACAATTAAAATAAACTTGGATTCGGTTAAAAGTTCAATTAGTGCCTTAACTGTTTTTAATGTTGAATCAGCAAGAGTAGTAATGGTTTTATCGCCATGAGGCAGGTAACCCAGATTAAAGACAACACCTTTAAAATCACTGACGTATTTAGGAATGTTTTCGTGACTATCTTTAACCAATGTTACATTATCAATCTTATTATTGGTTAATAATGCTTGGGTACTTGAAATAGCCTCTGCTTGTATATCGAAAGCGTAAACATGTTTTGTGATTTCAGCTAAAAAGAGCGTATCTAAGCCACGTCCCGCTGTCGCATCAACAACAACATCATCTTTTGTAAGCTGGCTCCTTAAGAGCAAATGAGCATATTCAACGATGCTTATCTTCATAATAATCACCCTGATATAAATTTAATCTTCGTAACTTTTTATCGATTTCGTTAGTGACAACAAACTTCTTTTTTGTCCATGTAGGCGCAATCAGCATTGAGGCAGGCGAATCCCCGGTCAAGCGATGAACGATAATGTCTTTTCTTAACCAGAGCAGCTGCTCCACAGTAACGTCAACATAGTCTTCTAAAGTTAACAAGGGCCAAGACTGTTTTAAATATTGACGGCCCATTTTGGTTTTTTCCATTAAATGGAGCATATGAATTTTGATGCCCTGAACGTCGAGGGAATTTAAATGTTTAACAGTCTCGATCATCATTTCCTTTGTCTCAAAGGGAAGACCATTAATAATATGGACGACAACTTCAATCTTTTTTTCTCGTAGACGTTTGACAGCATCATCAAAACAAGCCAAATCATGAGCTCTGTTAATTAAATCAGAAGTTGCCTGATGAATCGTCTGAAGGCCCAATTCAACTTGAACTGGCATTCTTTGGTTTAGCTCACCTAAATAGCAAACCACATCATCAGGTAAGCAATCAGGTCTGGTTGCGATACTCAGCATTACTAATCTTGGATCCAGAGTGATCGCTTCTTCATATAACTCCTTTAAACGCGCTAAAGGAGCATGCGTGTTTGTATTAGCCTGAAAGTAAGCGATGTATAAACCGTCTTTCCATTTTTTATTCATCAGCGCCTTTATTTCTTCAAATTGTGCCTTTAATGGCTTTGCCCTATTGCCGGCAAAGTCACCACTGCCTAAATACGAACAAAAAGTACAACCTCCAACAGCGACTGTTCCATCAATATTTGGACATGTAAAACCACCGTTTAAAGCAATCTTAATTACTTTTTGATTGTATTTGTGCAAATAATAGTTATTTAAGGTATTATAATGCTTTTCATGATTCATCAAATTCATTTAATTCACCGTCTTTATTTTATCATACATTATAGAATATGATATAATAACACGTAAGGAGTTGAAGCTATGTTTTCTCGTTTAAGAACCATCATTTCAAAAGCACCACTCGCTGTTTTTTTTCTTAAGGACAGATGGTTTCGTGTTATTTTTTATGTCTTGTTTGTCTCTTTAATTGCAATTTTACCGATGACTTTCAAACAGGTTGTAGGAAATGATACACAAAAATCACGATTGGATAGCTTTCAAACGGCTTTATCTCATTTAACAATAAGTCAAGTCAAAATTGAAAATTATCAGTTAATATATCAAAATGACGCTGATGCCAGAGTTGATTTTTTCCGTTTTGTTGTTGGAGACAAACCGCATACGCTGAATGCAGTGCACATTGTTTTTGCCAATGAAGGTATTAAAGTGGTAATCGCTGAGCAAGTAATCAATGAAGCTACTTATTTTAGTCTAGGAATCAATGATATTGACTTCACCAAGATGACAAGAAGTGAAAATCGGTTTATTGCCTACCAAATAAACGAGCTTTTAAGAGATATCCCCATAGTGTTTGCAATTGATTTAGTGGGACAATACATGGTAGTGCTTATTGACTATTTGTTTATCGCCTTAATGCTGGCCTTGATGTCATCACTGTTCTTTTTAAATGTTAAAATTCCGTTTGCCGATCGCTTTAAATTATCGCTTTATTTAACAACGATGTATGTCTTAAGTCAATTCTTTTTAACATTGATTGGTTATGAGCAGCTATCGTTTATTAGTATAATCGTCGTTTATATTTATCATGTATGGACCTACCGCAGCATTAGACTTGTGCCAAGGGGGGAGATCAAATGAACAAGCACAATAAATTTGATCTTTTTTTGAAGCAATCCAATTTATCACCTGTTTTGAAAAAGACAAAACTCAATCAAGTATATGTCTACTTAGAAGCAAGAAAATGGCTGTTTGACCTTCAAGTAAGCGAAGTTGTTGAACCAGAAGACTTAATCAATTTTATTGAAAGTGTTAAAAGCTATTTTTTAATTCCCAAGACAATCAAAGCCATTGATGTTGTTATAGGTTATGACAAGATTGATGGATTTAACAAGTTTGCCCAATCATACTTTGATTATGCTCTTTTGTTCTTGGCTAAGGAAAAACCAAGCATTTTGGCTTTAAGAAATTTTAAAACAGATTATGAAGACTTTAAATATTCGGTGGAAATTGATGCTGATAGTACGCATGTTTCCCATTTTTTTCCGCTCTTAAAGGAGCTGTTTTTAACATATGGATTCGAGGTTTCATTTGAAACGGTTGTATCAAAAGAACTTCAACCATTAAGTAAGCAAATAAAATCCAAGCTAGAAGAGCAGGATGAGATGCAAGTCAAAAAAGATCAAATGATAAAATCAACCCGAAGTAGACAAGAACAAGCAAAAATGGTTTTCAGTAGACGGTCATTGGCTCAGTCGGTTTCGATTAGTGATATACCGGTGGATCAATATCGGCTTGATCAATATCGCAATGAAAAAGGCGATACAAACTTTTTAGTCGAAGGAACTGTAAGTAAACTAGAAATTAGAAATTTAACAAATTCAACGCTTTTAAGCTTTGTTCTAGGTGATGAGGATGATGCAATCTATGTTAAAAAGTTCTTAAGAACAAAAAAGGATTTTGAAATTGCTGAAGCTTTAAAGGATGATCAGTTGATTCAAATTGAAGGCGAAGCGAAGTTTGATACCTTCCAAAGAGATGTGGTCATGTTTGCTCGAGCAATCCATCAAATTCAAGCGCTTAAAAAAGAAGAGAGATTAGATAAAGCGAAAGAAAAGAGAGTTGAATTTCATGTTCATACCAAAATGTCAAATATGGACGGGGTTACAAGTGCTGCTGATTATATTGATCAAGCCGTAAAATGGAACCATAAAGCAATCGCATTTACTGATCATAATGGCCTTTATGCTTTTCCGGAAATACATAAAGCAGCCAAAGGCAAACCGATTAAACCAATTTATGGGGTTGAATTAGATTTTGTTGATGAAGGAAATTTCCAAATCACTTCAAATTGTGATCAAGATTATGTTCTTTCACAAGCGGCCTATGTTATTTTTGACGTAGAGACGACCGGTTTATCTAATACAAGAGATAAAATAATTGAAATAGCTGGTGTAAAAGTCGTTCAAGGAGCAATCGTTGATCGTTTTCAGGCGTTTGTCAATCCGCATGAGCCTCTTTCGGAATTTACAAAGGCTTTGACAAACATCACCGATGAAATGGTTGAGGACGCTGACTCCATTGAAACTGTTTTACCACGATTTCTAAAGTTCATTGAAGGATCAATTTTAGTTGCACATAATGCACTATTTGATATTGGACATATTGAAGAAAATGCAAAACGATCAAAGCTAGATTTTTCTAATACTGCAATCATTGATACTCTGAATTTAGCCAGGTATTTTTATCGTGATATATTGAAGCGATTTAATTTGAAGGCAGTTGCCAAATATTTCAAAGTCAGTTTAGAATCACATCATAGAGCTGAAAATGACGCTGAGGCAACAGCGAATATTTGGTTACATATCCTAGCGGATTTAAACCAAAAAGGAATCAAAAACTATCGAGATATCAATCAGGCAATTGACAAGAATGAGGCTGCAAAAGTAATAATGCCTTATCATGTCAACATTCTGGTAAAAAATCAAGTCGGCTATAAAAATCTTTTTAAGGTCGTTAGTAAAGCCTTAACTGATAATTTTTACCAGGGAGCAAGAACTTTAAAATCGGTTGTGGAACAACACAAAGAAGGTTTACTGATCGGAAGCGGTTGTTATAAGGGCGATGTTTTTGAAATGGCATTAAACCGAAGCGACGAGGACTTAAAAAAAGCGATTGCGTATTATGATTATATCGAAGTTCAACCACCTCAAGCCTATCGTCATTTAAGAGAATCGCTTGGAGTAAACGCAGATGAGATCATCGAATCAATCATCTTAAAGATTGTAAGAACGGCTAAGTCGTTAAACAAGACTGTTATCGCTTCTGGCGATGTTCATTACTTGAATAGAAAAGATGTTTTATACCGTGAGATATACATTAGAACTCCGCTAGTTGGTGGAGGAATCCATGATCTGCAGAAATATTCTGAAATACCTGTTCAACACTTTTTAACAACCGAAGAAATGTTGAAAGAGATGCGTTTTTTAGGTGATGATTTAGCTTTCGAAATAGTTGTTAAAAACACCAATTTGCTAAATGATTCAATTGAACCAATTCAAGCATTCCCTAATGCATTATTCTCATTGCCAGATGATGCATTTAAGGATCTTTTAGGCTTAGACAGCATCGCAGTTGAGGTTAAGCGTTTGGTGTTTGAACAAATGGGACGCTTCTATGGTGAAAATCCACATCCACTTGTTTCACAGCGAGTTCAAAGAGAATTATCCAATATTATTGATAACCAGTTCGCACCAATTTATTATATTTCCCATCTATTAGTTAAAAAATCACTAAGTGATGGTTATTTAGTTGGTTCGCGTGGATCAGTTGGTTCATCCTTGGTTGCTACGCTGTTAGAGATAACGGAAGTCAATCCCTTAAAGCCACATTATCGTTGTCCAAACGGAGATTTCACGGTCTTTGAATTAACTGAAGAAGAAATGTTGACTTATGGAGTGACAAAAGAACAACGTGATTTTCAACCATTTTTTAAAGGTGTTCAATCAGGCTTTGACCTACCGACTCATCATTGTCCACACTGCAAAACAAAACTTGAAAAAGATGGTCATGATATTCCCTTTGAAACATTCCTAGGTTTTGATGGTGATAAGATTCCTGATATTGACTTAAACTTTTCAGGTGATTATCAATCTAAGGCACATGATTATGTTCGTGAGCTTTTAGGTGAAGATCACACCTTTAGAGCAGGAACTATTCAAACCGTCAAAGAAAGAAACGCCTTTGGTTACGTTAAAGGCTATCTAGAAGATAAAAATTTAGAAGTAAGAAGCGCACAGATCGAGCAATTGGCAAAACGAATTGAAGGTGTAAAACGTTCGACCGGCCAACATCCGGGAGGAATTGTTGTTGTACCAAAGAACAAGACAATTTTTGATGTTACACCAATCCAGTTTCCGGCCGATGATGTAAACTCCGAATGGAAGACAACTCATTTTGATTACCACTCATTTGAAAACAACCTCCTAAAATTAGATATCCTTGGTCACGATGATCCAACAATGATTAAGTTTTTAATGGATTATGTTGAAAAACATCCGGATGAATTTCCCTTTGCTAGAGCCCAAGATATTCCGTTAGATGATCCCAAGGTGTATAAACTCTTTTCTGATACAAGCATTATTGGCGTCAAGCCAGAGGAGATTCTAAGCGATGTCGCATCCCAAGGAATTCCGGAATTCGGCACACCGTTTACACGACAGATGCTGCTTGATACAAAACCAAAGACATTTGCCGGTCTTGTTAAAATTTCGGGACTTTCTCATGGAACCGATGTTTGGTTAAGAAATGCCCAGCAATTGATTAATGGCCACGAAATTTATGGAACAGTGTCAATTGAAGAGATTATTGGGTGTCGTGATGATATTATGACGCAGTTATCAACACAAGGGATGTCACCATACAAGGCATTTGAGATTATGGAGTTTGTTCGTAGAGGAAATCCTAGTAAAGATAAGGCAACCTGGTTAAAATATGAACAAGAGATGCGGGAACATAAAGTACCAGAATGGTATATTTGGTCAGCTTCACAAATTAAGTACATGTTTCCTAAAGCACATGCGGCAGCATATGTTATTATGGCGATGCGGATTGCCTGGTTTAAGATTTATAAACCGGAACTGTTCTATAGCGGCTTTTTCTCAATCAGAGCGGTTCAATTCGATTATGAAACAATGATTGCTGGTTCAAACGCTGTTAGAAATAAGATAAACATTATTAATAATGAGAAAAATTTAAAGGTTAAAGAAGAAGATTTATTAGTAACCTTAGGTGTTGCATTGGAGATGCAAAGACGGGGAATAAAATTTCTACCAGTTGACATTAATTTATCAGAAGCTACTATTTTCAAGATGGAAGAAGGTGGCATTAGAATGCCATTTAATGTAATTGATGGATTAGGTGATTCAGTCGCTTATGATATTCTTGCTCAGCGTGAAGAAAAACTGTTCACGAGTAAGAACGATGTGAAAAATAGAACCAAGATTAATAAATCTGTTTTTGAAAGATTAGAAACTTTTGGTGCATTTGATGACTTAAATGACGAAAATGATGTGATTGAGTCAGGTTTGTTTGCACTTTGATAAAAGCTATATTATAATTAGATTATAAAAGGAGAGATGTTTATGCGCATGAGAAGTACAAATCCAGTTTTTGCCTCAATTGAAAAAAGTAATGATTACGTAATAGAAGGTGGAGCAAGTTACCGCGGAATTACGATTAAAACAGGACTATTCTTTTTAGTGACTGTTCTAACGGTTTTCTTTGTTCATACTGCGATTAGAACAGGCAATAATTTAGATTTAGTTATTGCTGGTTTAGCCCTATCAGGTATTGTTGGTTTTGTTAGTGTTATAATTGCTTCGTTTGTTCCTAGACTGGCAATGATCTTTGGCTTTCTATATGCATTTGCCCAAGGATTCTTCTTAGGGTTCTTGACTTTCATTGCTGACTTATATGCACCGGGAACAGCCTTGACGGCTTTAATAGGAACTGGTGCGGTATTTTTGGTGATGCTCTTTTTATATCGAAGTAAAACCATTCGTGTAACATCACGTTTCCGTAAAGTAATGATTACAAGCTTATTTTCTATTGTTATCTTTATGGTTTTGTTTGGGATCTTAAATTACGCAGGTATATTTGCTGGTTTGCAAATTCCATTTCCAGTTTTATTTTTAATCAATGTTTTCCTAATTCTATTTGCGGCATTGATGCTAACGCTTGATTTTGATAGAGCGGAATCAATTGTTGAAGGCGGAGCAGATTCGCGCTATGAATGGATTGTTTCATTAGGCTTGATGATTACTTTAATCTGGCTATATGTTCAAATGATTCGCTTGATTATTTTAATTGTAAGTTCAAGAAGCAGAAGCTAGGAACTGAAAAATAACTAGTGTTTGTGCCTATCTAAATAGATGGGCACTTTTTTTAATGTATTTATTTTAAATAAAATAAAAAGAATGTCATTTAGGCGTTATCATGATAAAATGAAGATAAACTTATATTGGAAAAGGAAGTTTATCTATGGATATTAAAGAACTTAAAAAAGTAGAAACAGAAGTTATCGCAAAAATCAAACAGGCAGCAACCATCCAAGAAGTCGAAGATATTCGAATTTTTTATTTTAGTAAAAAAGGAGTTGTCGCTGCTTTAATGTCAGAATTAAGGAATATTGATCCAACCGAAAGGCCTACTTTCGGACAAGCAATCAACGAGTTAAAACAAACGCTTGAAAGTGCCCTGCAGTCAAGAAAGGACTTCTTCTTAAAAGAAGCGCTTTTAACCCAATTGGAAACGGAAAAAATTGATGTTACTTTGCCGGGATATCAATTATATTCAGGATCAATTCATCCGTTGAATCAAGTGATTGAAGAAGTTGAAGATTTGTTTATTGGTTTAGGTTATGAGATAGCGACAGGTCCTGAATTGGAACTTGATTATTATAATTTTGAAATGATGAATTTAGCTAAAGACCATCCTGCAAGAGCGATGCAAGACTCATTCTATATTGATGAAAACACACTTTTAAGAACACATACATCACCAGTTCAAGCTAGAGTTATGTTAGCTAAAAAAGGGCAGCCTTTTAAAATCATTTGCCCAGGAAAAGTTTACAGAAGAGACGATGATGATCCAACACACAGCCATCAATTTATGCAGATTGAAGGAATGGTAATCGATCAAAACATTTCCTTTGCGAATCTAAAGGATACATTGTTAAAAATGGTTCGTCATCTATTCGGTGAAAACCGTGAGATTAGGCTTAGACCATCGTACTTCCCGTTTACAGAACCAAGTGTGGAAGTAGACGTGACTTATCGGAAAAAAGATAAATCAACTGGCTATATTGAAGTCTTAGGTGCAGGGATGGTTCATCCTGAAGTTTTAAGAATGGGTGGTTATGATCCCAATAAATTCCAAGGCTTTGCATTTGGAATTGGGGTTGAAAGAATTGCATTCTTGAGATATCAGATCGATGATATCCGTCATTTTTATACAAATGATGTTCGCTTTATAAATCAGTTTAAAGGGGAAAGTAAGAAATGAATATAACAGAAAGTATGCTCAAGCGTTGGCTTGAGATTCCAAAAAACATTTTTGATTTGACAAATCAACATATTATTGAAGTTGAATCCTTTAAACCTTTGATTGAAGCCTCTAATCTTGTTACAGGGCATGTTTTGACGTGTGAAAGACATCCAAATGCAGATACGTTAAGTCTAACAACAGTTGATTTGGGCAATGAGGTTACCCAGATTGTATGTGGTGCTGCAAATGTGGCGGCAGGACAATATGTAATCGTTGCTAAACCAGGAGCGGTTTTACCTGGTGATTTTGAGATTAAGCCAACAAAGATAAGAGGGATTGAATCAAACGGAATGATCTGCTCTTTAGAAGAACTGGCGATTCCTAAAGCTCATATACCAAAAGAATTTGCAAGCGGTATCTATTATTTTGACAAACCAGTTAAACTAGGCATATCACCACTTGAATTACTTGGCCTGGCTGGTTTTAATATGGAACTAAGCCTGACTCCAAACCGTGGTGATTTATTATCTGTTTTAGGCTTTGCTTATGATTTGGCAGCGATGATGGATGTGAAAGTTAATGAGCCAAAGTTTAAAATTGCTGAATCTGGTCAGCAAAACCCAATTGAGGTTCAAATTGATTCACCAGGCTGCGGTAGATATTATACCCGTTTTGTTGAATCACTTGAGCTTAAGGAGTCACCTTTATGGCTAAAGATGGCTTTATTAGCCAATCAAATTGAACCTATCAACGTAGTTATTGATATTTCTAACTATGTGATGCTAGAATACGGAGTTCCACTGCATATGTTTGATTATCAGCAGTTGAGAAAAGATAAAATTGTTATTCGTGACGCACATAAAAATGAAAAGGTTGTCTTATTAAACAGTGAAACAAAAGTGTTGAACGAAGAAGATATTGTTATTACAAATAATAATGAAGTGATTGCCGTTGCCGGAATTATGGGTTGTGAGAATTCAATGATTTCAGATAAGACAAAATCAGTTGTTATTGAAGCTGCATACTTTGATTCAAGAAGAATTGCAAAATCAAGCAAACGCCTAAACATTAAGAGTGAAGCTTCATTACGCTATGAACGTGGCCTAGACGATAAAAGAGTTGAAACAGCTTTAAACAGAGCAACGGAGTTATTAATCGAATTAGCCGATGCAAAGATCGCAAAAGGTGTAAACTCGCAAATTGTTGGTGATTTTAAAACACCGATGATCAAGATTACTGTTGCGGAAATCAATCAATTATTAGGAACTATTCTTGTAGAAGATCAAGTAGTCGATTATTTAGCAAGGTATCGTTATACAGTAAGCAAAAAAGATGATGAACTAGTTGTTAAGGCACCGAACGATCGAAAAGATATAACAATCAAAGCGGATGTAATTGAAGAAATAGCACGTATCTATGGTTTAAACAGGATTGAATTGCAGCCAGTTTTGGCAAGTGGCATGGGAAAGCTTAGCAAACAGCAAAAAATGTTACGTAAATTAAGACATTTCTTAGCAAATCTAGGTTTGCATGAAGCTATCAACTATAGTCTATTAGACGAAAAAGAAGTTTATCATTATGCAAAGATTGGTGAAATTGTCAAAATCCTGCAACCACTTAGTGATGATAAAAACACTTTAAGACAAAGCTTGATTACTGGTTTGCTAAACAATGTCAGTTATCATTACAAACGGCAAATTTCTGATGTAGCACTGTTTGAAATCGGACATGTTTTTGCAAAAGGAATCGAAACTCAAAACCTAAGTGTCATTGCTAGTGGTAATTGGCACCAATACCGGTTGAAAAAGACGAGCTTTAAGGCAGACTTTGCTTTAGGTAAAGGAATCTTGAATTCGATTACACAATTCTTGGGTGTCGAATTCAGGTTTGAAGCAACCAAAATAATTGACCGTTTCCATCCCTATAGGCAAGCAAAAATAATTTATAAGGATCAACCGATTGGTTATATCGCTGAAGTTCATCCTTCTGTGTCAAGACAGCTTAAGATTGATCAAACAGTCGTTTTTGAAATCAATTTAGATAGCTTGGCAAATGAAAAACCATTCACGTATCAACCAGTTTCACGTTATCCGAGTATCAGTCGTGATTTA
>Ga0265293_10007906_pt1 | contig 16110 bp, 15 predicted proteins | sample Munlanlewell138R_FD_192505 | JGI IMG/M metagenome (GOLD analysis project Ga0265293, IMG submission 192505) | Leachate microbial communities from a municipal landfill in Southern Ontario, Canada - Leachate well 138R | ecosystem: Engineered > Solid waste > Landfill > Unclassified | place: Canada...
TCTTAACCTGGCGCATACCGAGGAGCATCTCTTTCAGCGGACCAATCCCATGGCCACCACTGGTAATCAAGATTACCGGCAGATCAGGATCGAGCCCTAGTTCTCTGCGCAGCTCGACCCGATCAAAGCTCTGCGAGAACTCCTGTTTAATCGGAATACCGGTAACTTGGATCTTCTCTGCTTCAATTCCTGATTTTACCAAATAATCCTTCATCTCGTCATGGGCGACAAAATAAAGGTCGGTATTGCGATAAAGCCAGATCGGATGAGGTACGTAATCGGTTAACACCACCGCTTTCGGCCCAGCGAAGTCAAACTCACTAATGCATCCGGCGGGCATAAAATGGGTCGAAATTACCGCCGTTGGCTTTTCGTCCATTAGCAAGCGGAACATCTTGCCGGATCCCACTTTAGCCTGGATCGATTTTAGCTTGGCGGCTGGCCGGTCCTCTAAATCATAGAGAAACTTATAGGCCCGTGGAATATGTTTTGTTGCTGCGTAATAAGCTTCTTCAGTCGCTTTACTCAATGCGGGACTTAGATAACGCAGAAAATCGATGACTTTGATCTCGCAATTATCAAGCGACCTGCCGGCAGCCTCAATGGCTTGGGCAGCTCTGATATGCCCTGCCCCAATCGAGGTAGCCAAGATCAGAATTTTTTTTCGACTAGACACCACTAATCCTCCCTGACCCTTTTTGTTGTAGATAATATTTGACGTATTCCAGTATGGGTTCCTCCCAGTGACGCATCGAATGCGCTAATTCCTGTTCTAACTTCGCACATGATAAAGCGGTATCAGCTGGCCTAGGAGCTATTTTACCGGCTTGGACCAAAGAGAGCGGCCTAATGGGCACCTTTTTTACCTCAGGAAACCAATGGCTCACCGCAGTCCGGACTGTTTCGGCTAGTTGCCAGCGACTGGCCCGGCCGCCGTTAACAACATGATAGGTACCATAGCGTCCCGAAACTGCAATAAGTTGAATCGCTTTAGCGAGATCGTAGGTAGAAGTCGGTGAGGCTGCCTGGTCACTGACTGCGGCGATTGACTTCCCGGCAGTTAAATTATCGATAATGGCCTGTAGATAATTAAGTCCAAAACGTCCATATAATATGCCGGTGCGGATGATGTACGTCCGGTGCCAGTACCGGGCGGCAATATACTCCCCGGTCAATTTGGACCGGCCATAGTGATTGACCGGACCGGTCGGATCATCCTCAGTATAGGGCTCTCCTTTCAGGCCATCAAAGACATAATCGGTGCTGATATAGACCAGATCTGCCGCGATTTCTCGCGCAACTTCGGCAATGTTTCGTACTCCAAGTGCATTAACATTGAAGGCCTGGCCAGGGTTTTGTTCTGCTGCATCAACATCTGTAAACGCTGCGCAGTTGATAATTAGTTTGGGTGATAAAGCGAAGATTTTTTCACGGGTCTGTTCGGCATCGGTAATATCCAGATCGGCACGGGTAAAGGCCTGGACCCTCGGCCCGTAGAGGTGCACCAATTCACGACCAAGTCGGCCGGCAGCACCAATAATTAACACCTGTTCTTCCATGAACTAGCCTCCATCCATCAGTACTCCCAGCATCTTTATTCAGAACGGACGAGCGGAATTACTGCTACTGGTTTCAGTAGAGGCACTTAGATAAGAAATTCCATTACAAAATTAGGAGGAATTACCACAGTAAAGGTGAATAAACATTCTTAACGCATTTTATAAGATAAAACATTGTTTCATTATATGAAATGACAAGGGGAGTTTACCTTGGCGCGCTACATTTTAAATCGGTTGGCCTTAATTGTTCCGATCATCTTGGGGGTAACTCTGATTATCTTTCTCATTCTAGCCTTTATTCCCGGCGACCCTGCCCAACTCATGCTGGGAGAAGCAGCCAGTGCGGAGGCGGTTGCCGCACTCCGGACTGAGCTAGGGCTAGACAAGCCGTTGCTGATTCGCTATGGGATTTTTCTCAAGCAACTGTTGCAGGGTGATTTGGGTACCTCCTACCTCCAACGGGCTCCCGTTCTCAAGCTCATAGTCGACCGTTTGCCGGCTACCTTAGAGTTAACCTTATTTGCCATGTTCGTTGGCTCCGTTATCGGAGTTGTTGCCGGGATTATCTCGGCGACCAAACAACACTCGCTCTTAGATTATACGGCGATGTTCATTTCGATTTTGGGGGTATCCATGCCAGTCTTTTGGCTGGGGATCATGCTGATCTTATTCTTCTCGGTTAACCTTGGCTGGCTGCCGGTTTCCGGGCGGGGCCCTGGTGTTATCGCTGCTCTACCAGCTATACTCAACGGTGATTTCGACCCCCTCATCCAAGGATTGCGCCACATCCTCTTACCTTCAATAACCTTGGGTACTGGACTGGCGGCCTTAATTGCCCGGATGACTCGCTCCAGCATGTTGGAGATTATCAGACAGGATTACGTGAAAACTGCTAAAGCCAAAGGGCTGCCAGGTAAATTGGTCATCTGGAAACATGCCCTGAAAAATGCCTTAATCCCCGTAATTACCGCCTTGGGACTTCAATTCGGTCAATTATTAGGCGGAGCGGTGCTAACCGAGTCGATCTTCGCCTGGCCGGGACTGGGGCGGTTGGCCGTAGATGCGATTAATGCGCGCGATTTCCCGGTGATCCAAGGAGTGGTACTCGTTATCACTCTGGGCGTTGTGCTCGTCAACCTAATTGTTGACCTGATTTATACTTTTATCGATCCCCGGATTCGCTACAGCTAAACGGAGGTATTATCTATGGAAGTAGCAACAGTAGTTGAGCAGAACTCCAAGCCTAATTTTATGGATACCCATCCCCGCATTAAGTCGATGCTCTCTTTTTGCCGTCGGTTCGCCAAAAGCAAGAGCGCTTTATTCGGGTTAATTTTAGTATTATTAGTGCTAATTACAGCCATATTTGCACCACAGTTAGCCCCTGGCGACCCCTATGCAATTAATTTGATGAAAAGACTTGCACCGCCTAGTGGTGAGGAACTATTGGGCCGAGATGACTTTGGTCGGGATATTCTCTCCCGCATCATTTACGGATCTCGGGTCTCTCTGCAGGTAGGCATAGCTTCTACCCTGGTCGCCTTGGGCATCGGAGTTCCGTTAGGCTTGGTTGCCGGGTATTATGGCGGGCGCATCGACAACCTGATTATGCGTTTTCTGGATATTATGATGGCCTTCCCTTCGATCCTGTTAGCTTTAACGTTGGTCGCCGCCTTCGGGGCGAGTATGATCAGTATTATTCTCGCTATTGGAGTAGTATCCGTCCCGAAGTATGCGCGGATTACGCGGAGCTCAGCGCTTACCGTCAAGAGCATGGAATATATCGATGCGGCCACAGTGCTAGGGTCGAGTACCTTTAGGGTGCTGTTTAAACACATTCTGCCCAACTGCGTAGCCCCGATCATCGTTTATGCGACCATGGGAATGGCCGGTGCAATTTTGACTGAAGCAGGATTGAGCTTTTTGGGAATGGGCACTCAACCGCCCACCCCCTCCTGGGGAGGTATGCTTGCCAACGGTCGAGAGTTCTTGCGCACCGCTCCCCACATTGCGACTTTCCCTGGAATAGCTATTATGCTCACTGTTCTCGGCTTTAACCTATTAGGCGATGGACTCAGGGATGTCTTAGATCCGCGGTTAAAGTCATAAAGGAGGTATCTGAATGGAGGCAGCGTACCAGCCCGAAGACAAGCGATTCGATAATTACGAGAGTTTTGGCGTACTAGGCCGGGGCTTGTATCTATTGGAAATGTTTTCGGAAGCGCAGTCTTTAAGTATTACCGAGATCAGTCGCAAAACTGACATCAATAAGGCGACCGTTTTTAGGACGGTTAATACCCTAAGGTCCTTAGGCTATCTGCGACAAGACCCACACACCCTGCGCTACTCGATGAGCACCAAAGTCCTACAGTTAGCTGCCAGAATGATCAACGGCATGAATATTCGGCACACGGCTTTACCGTTTATGCGCAAACTGGTGGAGCTAACCGGTGAGACCGCTAATCTTTTCGTTCTTGACGGTTCAAGCGCAGTCTGTGTGGAGCAGGTTCCGGGCACTCAGACAATGCGGTTGTTGACCGAAGTCGGCTCCAGGACCCCTTTACACTGTGGCGCTTCCCCAAAATTACTACTGGCCATGTTGCCGAAGGAAACCGCCAAAAGAATGATTGACGAAGCTATCGCCAATCACAGTCTGCCCAAATACACCCTCGACACGCCAACCGAGCCGGACCAGCTCCTAGCAATCATCGCCAGAATTCGCGAGCAAGGATATTGCGTCAGCCGGGGCGAGGTGGACTTGGGAGCGGTTGGCATCGCTTGTCCGGTCTACGACTTATACGGAAAAGTGATTGCATCTTTAAGCCTCTCCGGCCCCGCCATTCGAATTACCGAAGCCCGGGAACTAGAATATGTGCAAGCTGTCCAAAGCATCGCCAAAGAACTATCAGCAGAATTAGGCTTTACTATAGAAGATTAGGAGGAAGAAGTAATGCGGATTAGAGCAATCCATGCAATGACCGGCAGCACTCCGGAGTCATTGGAAAGAGAACGCCAATTATTTAAAAAATACGGAAGCCCTGATACGGTGGTCGATATCGTGTGTATCACCGAAGGGGCGGCATCTATCGAATCCCGTTTTGATGAGTACATCGGAGCAGTTAATACACTCAAACTGGTTAAAGAATCTGAAGAGCTCGGCTATGATGCCGTAATCATTACCTGTTGGGGCAATGCCTGCCTGGAGCCGGCCCGTGAAATCGTGAATATCCCCGTCGTCTCCTCCGGTCTAGCCTCTATGGTCATTGCAGCCGGTATTGCCCACCGTTTCTCGATTATCGGCACCATTAAAAATGCTGTTCACCGACATGTGGTCGAGGTCCGCAAACTGGGACTCGAAAACTTGTTCGCCTCAGAACGTTTCGTCGATACCTTCGTATTGGAGCTTAGCTCCGACAGGCAAAAGACTATATCCGCCATTATTGATGCTGGTCGGAAAGCCATCGATGAAGATGGCGCGCAATGTTTGATTTTAGGTTGTTTTGGTTTTGCCGGATTTGCCGAAGAAATCTCGGAAGTTTTACAAGTTCCTGTGATCGACCCAGCTGCCGCCGTGATTAACTACACGGAATCCCTCGTCCGGATGGGTATCAGCCAAAGCAAGATCGCATACCCGACCCCCCCGGATAAACCCCGCTCATTCGGTTTCGGCGGCAGCTGTGGTTTATAAATAAACGCATCACGCAGCAAATTTAGGAGGTAAGAACATGAGTAGCAAAAGTATCGTACGTCTAGTAGTTGTTCCCCTGTTAATGTTGTCCATGATCATCTCTGCCGGCATCTTCTGCCTAGCAGCAGAGAAAAAAGGAGGTACTTTGACAATCGCCGTCGAAAAAGACGCGGTTCATCTAGACCCTACCCTTAATAATGACCTCGCCTCATCAACGGTGCAGCGTCAGATCTTTGATACCCTCTTGGCTTTTGACGAGGAGAACAACGTGATCCCCCATCTAGCCACCTCATGGGAGAACCCGGAGCCGACAGTCTGGATTTTCCACCTGCGCAAAGGGATCAAATTCCACAATGGTGATGAACTCACCGCTGAAGATGTAAAGTACTCTTACGACCGGGGGCGTGACCCACAATCACGCGGACAAAACGTTACCAAGCTTGGCTTTATCGACAGTATCGAAGTTATCGACCGCTATACAGTCAAGTTTAATCTCAAATATCCCTATGCCCCGATGCTGGAATATGGTGTTTACGAAATCGTACCGAAAAAAGTCGTCGAAGAGATGGGCGAAGCTTTTGGCCGCAACCCCATCGGCTCTGGCCCCTTTAAGTTCGTTGAGTGGGTCAAGGATGATCATATTACCCTAGTAAAGAACGAAAACTACTGGCTCAAAGATGTTAATCTGGACAAAGTCATTTTCCGGCCAATTCCGGAGAAATCCGTCGCTGTCATGGAATTAGAAGCTGCCGGTGTTGATATCGTTCAAAACATTCCGGCTGACCATGTGCCAACTGTAGAAAAGAACAAGCAGCTATCCCTCAGTAGCGCGGTGGGAATCAACTATTTCTATGTAGCCTTTAATACCCAATATCCCGGCCCGATCTCCAATGCCAAGGTACGGCAGGCCATCGCTTATGCGATTGACATGAATGCAATCATCGAGTCGATCTTCCAGGGAGTCGGTGGTTCAAGAGCCTATAGCGCCGTATCCTTCCCTGATTTCTGGGCCTTTGATGATAAAATTAAGGCGCAAAGTCCGACCTACAACCCTGCTAAAGCTAAGCAACTGCTCGCAGAAGCTGGTTACCCCAACGGTTTCTCGACCACGATCCTTACACCACCGGATACCCCACGGAAAAAGATCGGTGAATTAATGCAATTCTATCTGTCACAAGTTGGAATTAAAGTTGATGTCAGAAGTCTGGATTTTGGCACCCTCTTAGATGATACCTACGGCGGCAAGGCTCCGATTGTGGTACTAGGCTTTAACCGTGGAACAGACCCAGATAACTACCTGTACAGCCTCTTCCACTCCGACCCGGATGCCTGGGCTGTGAACGCCTCAACCATGAACATGAGCCGTTACTACAACCCAGAGGTTGACCGCCTACTCGAAGAGGCGCGCAAGAGCACCGACCTGAATGAGCGGGCCAAACTGTATATCAGAGCTCAGGAGATCATCTTCTTAGAGGATGTCGCTCACATCCCTGCCTACCACCGGACGGAGATCGCCGGTTTCCGGAACTATGTTCAGGATTTCATCGCTGACCCGATGGGACGGGTACTCCTGGTAACTGCCAGCCGTAATGTCTGGCTAGACAAATAACTTAGCTCAAAAAACCAAATCTAAGCGCCCGGGGTTAACCCGGGCGTTTAGTTAAGAAAGGATGTCTGTTGAGTAAATGGATGCTAGAGTCTTAAATGTACTCACTGAAAAAGCAGAACGCAACGTAGAAGACCTCAAACGGCTCTTACGCCAACCCAGTATTTCGGCGCAAGGGATCGGAATGCTCGAGTGTGCACAGATGATCAAGGACGAACTGGCAGCCTTAGGGGGCCAAGCCGAACTCCACCTGACCCCCGGCCACCCGATCGTAACAGCGGTCTTCCCCGGCGAAGGCCCCAAGACGCTCTTGATCTATGGTCATTACGATGTCCAACCGCCAGAACCGTTAGAGGAATGGAAATATGATCCTTTCGGAGCCGAAGAGGTTGATGGCAAAATCTTTGCCCGCGGTGCCGTTGACGATAAAGGCAACTTTTATACCGCAATCAAAGCCGTCCAGGCTTATAAGGAGGCCGGGGTTCCCCTCCCGCTCACGGTAAAGTTCATCATCGAAGGCGAAGAAGAAGTCTCCAGCGCCAGCTTATACGGATTTGTCAAAGAGCACAAAGAACTGCTGCAGGCAGATGCGATGGTTGGTTATGACGGCAACTTCACCGCCAACGGTTATCCGCAGATGCTATTGGGCCGCAAGGGAATGTGCTATGTACAGCTTACCGCGAAAACGGCCCGGGATCACCACTCCATGCGCGCGCCACTAATTGCGAACGCTGCCTGGCGTCTAGTCTGGGCACTCAACACCCTCAAAAATGAGCGTGAAGAAATCCTTATCGAGGGTTTTTATGATGATGTGCTCGAACCAACCGAGGAAGAAATGCAGCTCTTGGCTGAATTGGATTGGAACCCTGAGCTGCTGCTAGAAGAAGCCGGCCAAAAGGAGTTTCTCCTTGGCTTAGAAGGCCTAGAAGCCAAAAAGAAGCTTCACTTCGCCCCCACCTGTACCATTTGTGGGATTGCCTCCGGTTACATGGGCAAAGGTCCGAAAACAGTTATCCCTAGTGTTGCTAGTGCCAAGGTTGACATGCGTTTGGTTCCCAATCAGAAACCTGCCGACATTTTGGCTAAGCTGAGAAAGCACCTGGACAATCACGGTTTCAGTGATATTGAAATTGAGAGCTTAGGTGGTCTGGAAGGTTGCCGGACCTCGCCCAATAGTCCAATAGTCCGGGCTATGCAACAATCTATTGAAGAAGCCTTCAGCCTCAAACCGTCGATAATGCCGAGCATCCCTGGTTCAGGGCCAGCTTATGTCTTTAAAGAGCACCTAAACCTCAATCAAATTACCGGGTGTTTTGGTCCAACCGAAGATCTGAACCATGCACCAAACGAATATATCCTACGGGATTCGTATCTCAAAGGAATTGAATCGGTAGCAAGGCTATTTAAGCTCTTCAGCCAAGCGGAATAGACACAAAAATTGGGGCCTCCTCTAAACAGGAGCCCCAATTTTTAATGCCTCCCTGCCGAGTTGCTTACCCGTTAGAAGCGCCGGCTGACCTTAATGGTGAACTTGGTTGATTCGTAATTTGTAATCTCATTGCCAACCAGTTCGAATCCGGCGTTTAATGATAGTAAACCTTGTTTCCACTCAAAACCCGTCACATTGCTCCACCGGAGTCCGTCGACCAGATGGTTGAGGCTCATTTTATAATCATTCCTCAACCACATGTATCTGCGTAGGGCATATCGGGCCGAAGCGGTGAAGTTAAAATCACCATTGAGCATCTGACCATTGCGATAGGCCCTTTTTTCGGTTACTGTCAGGGTCAAGCGGATACCAATTGGGATATAGGTAGACCACCGACTATCTACGGATAGGTTGTGTCGGGGATCTAAACCCGGATAGATGTCAGCACCATACCTGCCAGTTAGCTCAAAAGCCCCCCTAGCAAATTTGGCTTCGGTGGAGAGGGTACTTCCATCATCACGGTTGGTCAACGAGCCGCTAAAAGAAAGGCGATCGTTAATGTTTGCTCTGGCACCAAGGTAAAACTCATGTCCTAAATCAACGTCTCGATCTTCATATAATAAATCTTTGCGAATATCCCCGGTTAAACGGGATGTTAGATGAACCTTAGACCCCAAGTCTTTGTTCAGACCAACTTTTACACTCCCCTTAACTTCTTTACCATCTTGTCGCGGGGTGTAACGGAATTTTACAATTATCTCAACATCGTCAGGAATAAACTCCGCAGGGTCGTCTCCCACGTTGGGCTCATGTCTCGTGATTATGACATAGCCATTGGCATCAACCTCGCTTGTCCAAGCGAGTCCATACTCATACGTTATTGAAGTATCATCGCGATTAGTGACTTCCTCGATCTCGGTGATACCGGGTGTTTTCAGCCGAATCCTGGTAGTATACTCATCAAAGCAAATAATTTCATACGATGAGTAAGTCCCACCACCCTCAACATCCCGCTGAACATACCCGGCCGACCCGGTGGCATAATATGAATAATCATCGCGTTTCACCCGGTACTCCAGCCGACCATCAAGATTATATCTGTTCTGGAGATAATCTGATGATGTTGATCGAAGATACTCCAGTCTGTTGACATCGAGATTCACTCTGCTGTTCAGCTGATCGGTAAACTTGTAAGTGGTATTCCAAGCTCCTCCGAGCCGCTTTTCGGTAAGATCGCTCTCATCGTTGGTCGAGAGCGATAGCCTGATGCCTGAGCCAAGTTTGTCACCGCGGTAATTTACTGACTCATTAATCGAAAGACTTGTTGAAGTGGTGGGCAATTGTCTTTGGTATGTGCGAATCCCTGAACTCCAAGACACCTTACGATCTTTGGAGCTCCAGGAGTTGCTGAGATTTGCATCAACATAGCGATATTCATTTTCACCAGGCTTGAGACTATTTACCTTCTCGACTTGGTTCAGACGAAGGGTCCCATGGATCCCGGATTTGAGACGTATATTGCTCGAAAATCCCAACCTGGTTTCGGTCGAGTCCTCCTCATGCCCCGCTGCCGTTGAGGTTAGGTCAACTTTACGATAACTGAATGTACTTGGAAAACTACGCAACCGCAGACTTAAATCCGCCGATTGTTCGGTTCGGTCGCGGGTATAAGATGGGGCATAGGCCTGTTTTATTTCATCTTGGCCGGTGTAGTAATTAAAACCGGTTGAAATGAAATAATCACGTAATAATCGGATGCTGGTGCCATAAGAGTTATTCATCAGTTCAGTAACATCGTTGCGCTTACGGGCACCGAACTCACCATGCATAGTCCAGGAAAGAAATTTCGGATGTAAAACAAAGGTATCAGCAGAAAGCCTATATTTCTGCTGGAGAGCAGTATCGGTTTTAGTCAAGCCGGCATACCCTTGCTCCAGATTCTCGTATTCTAACGAGAGGATACCATCAAGATTTCTGATCCCAAAGAGCTGTATCTGTGCCGCATCAACATGCACAGAGCCGAAAAAAATGAGTAATCCGCATAATAATATCTTCAAGGAGATCCGTTCCATTGGCCTGCTCCTTCTACTTCAAATGACAAACTGTACATAGCTGGCTGCCTTCGTTGGAGATTCGCAAAAATGAATCACCAGATCCATTATGAACATCATGACAGGAGCCACACTGAACCCGCCCATCATATAGTGTCAAAGATAAGACACCATCAGTAACCTCATCTGGGCTAGCTGCAGGCCGGATATCAGGGTCTGTCTCATAATCAAAATAATTGATATTTACGGGGTGATCCGGACTCGGACCATTGCCTTTACCGGTAAAGCCTGGATCTTGCTGCTCTATTGCGTTCAGCGAAGATTCGACATAAACTGACGATTCCGCAAAAGTACCATCATGGCAGCTAAGACAGATTGCTACTCCGCCATCACCTATAAGGGCCTCATATCGCTCATCAATTGAGGAATTATAAGCGGAAAACCTTTCAATACCAGCCTCTTGACTCCATAATGGCTGATGGCTGCGTGTAATAGTATGCGGACTATGACAGACATAGCAACTTTCATAACCCGCTGAATCCGATGGCACGGATAGATCATGCTTAGAACCTGGAATATCAAACCCCATCGAAAATCCAAAGTTTGGCACCAGTAATGATAGGCAAACCACTAATATTGTCAGAGTGGTTCTGGGCATAGTAGCCACTCCTTATAATCTAATCATCATTAATCATTCTCCCAGGTATTGAAATACCTGTACGCGATGGTTATAGGTATCGGCGACATAGATTCGGTCATCCTCATCAATGAAAATATCTGAGGCTAACCAGAATTCGCCCGGTCTCGTCCCAGTACGGCCGAAGGCCAACAACAAATCTCCGGTGAGGTTGAAGATCTGCACCCGATCTGTCAATCCGTCAACCACATAGATGTTGCCATCACTGTCGACTGAAATACCTTTAGGACGTGAAAAATCACCGAACCCATCACCAATTTGTCCAAATTGGGCTACTTGCTGATAATTTCTATCAAAAACCTGAACCCGAAAGTTCATGGAGTCAACAACGTAAAGTTTTCCATCTTTATAGGCCAGGTGAACTGGAAAGTTAAAATCACCCGAACCCTCACCCCGTTCCCCCAGTACCTGTATTACCTTACCGGTTTGAAGGGAAATAACTTGCACTACATGGGCTATCGTATCAGAAACAAATAATATATTATTAGAGCGGTCAATTGCTAGACCGGTTGGCCTCTCAAAACCCTCGAAATAATGGTCGAGCTTACCCTTTGGGCCAAATACAAAAACTTTTTGCGCACTACTATCGGAGACATATACCCGATCATCCGACCCGACTACTACATCTATTGGTTGTTGGAGTTCCGGCAAATCGTAAGCTGAAACCCACTCCTGCAAGGATTGCTTCTTGGCATCAACCAACCAGATGGTGCGGGCTCCCGGATCAGTAATGTAGAGCTTATCTTTGCTGCCGCCAATTCCGTATGGACCGATCAACCGATTTTCTTGTTTTAGTCCCAATACCACATTAAAAAGGTTTTGATACCATGGTCGTGGACTCTTAGGAAAATCCTTCTCAGTAGAAAAAGTCTCGATCAGCTGAATCTTGGCGGCTGGTGGCGGGGCGGGCCAGTACATGGAATCATCTGCATGTACTTGAATGGCCAGTGAAGTAATTACTATTAAGATGATGGAGCAAATCTTTTTCAAAGCTCAACCCACCCTTGGCTAATGTTGATGCCGCGGCGGGGAAAACCCGCCGCGGGAACCAACACATTATTTGATATGACAATCTAGACAAATACCACTTTTTTCGGGAGTAACTCGTAAAAACTTCATGATATTTCCATGATTATCCTGATATTCTGTTTTGGTAACACCAGCTATTTGAGCATTCTGACCATGAACATTATGGCAACTAGCACATTGCACCGTTTTGTTGTCGTCCTCACCAAAAAGAATGCATTCTACCGCATCAGGATCCTTTAGACCTGGATCTACTCCGTATGCATAAGTGATATTGACCGGGTGGTCATTGGAGAGATCTTTACCGCCTTCACCGCCAAGATTTGTCCCATTATTAAGCGTAATATCTGTAGCAGTTACTCCATCATGGCAGCTCATACACAACAAAGACGCAGTTCCGGACAGGTTGTCATCAATGGTTCCATCCAAAGTCGAATTAGCGTACATGGTAAACGTCCCAGTTGGAATATCTCTTGACCATAATAGTGTCTTATCCGTTGGATTATGTGGAACATGACAAAATACACAAACCTGTCCATCATCTCTATTAGCGGACAAATCATGTTTTGTGCCGACAATTCCGGCTGCCAAAACACTCCCGGTAATTATAAATAATGACACCATCACAGCCAGAATCATTATGGTTTTTCTCATTCTTCTCACCCCCTTTCCATGTATGCCCGTTCTCTTAAATCGCAACATAGCACTCATCTCCTCTCTTGAGAAAATCTATCTTCCAGCATTTATCGTAAAGTACACTCGTATCAAGACTCATCAGGATACGCGATGTACTGGAAGATCTGTAGTCGTGAATTAAACCTGTCTACGACATAGATCTTATCTTGTTCATCAATCCAAATCCCCGATGGGAGCATAAACTGACCCCTATCCCGGCCTCCGTTGCCTACCCACATCAGCAGTTGACCCTCAGAATTGAAGATTTGAAAATTATTAAATGAGGTATCAACGGCATAAATGTTGTCATCCCCATCCAGGGCAATCCCTTTTAAGCGGGAAAAGTGACCAGGCCCATCACCGATTGATCCAATGCTATGAATAAAACTGCCTTGACTATCAAAGACCTGAATCCGAAAGTTCATGCTATCAGCGATATACAAATTACCCTGGCTATCGATAGCCACCATGCTGGGGAAATTAAATGTACCCTCTGTTGAACCCCGTTCCCCAATAGTGCGCAGATAAGCGCCTGATCCGTCAAAAATCTTGACGTCATGGTTTTTGGTGTCAACCACATACAGCAAATCCCTTTGGGCATCATAGGCTAACCCCGTGGGATTACCGAACTCTACGGTTGGATCCAGTAAGAACTTGAACTCACCATCAAAGGTGAAAGCCGCTACTTTCTTGAGGATCGAGTCAGAGACATATACCAGCTTGGCCGGCTCATTAATAGTGACATCAATTGGACTAACTAACGCAAAGCGTCCGCCATCACCAAAACGCCAGACTGTCGGCTTTTTGGCATTCTCATCAAAGACCAGCACACACGGGGCTTTACCGTTGTCTGTGACGTAAATGCGACCCTCAGAGTTAACCGCCACACTAAACGGGCGATCAAGCCTATTCTCAGCAGAGTCTGCACCAAGGATCACATTGCGAAACCACTTGATAAATCCGGAGGCATAATCATCCTCAGATTGCAGCGTCTTGACGAACCTAACCCGAGGCTTGTCCGGCGGTAATGGCCAAACCAGCTCCTCTGTATCATTGGCCGCAAAGGTGGTTAGTGGGATACTGCCCAGAGCCAGTAGTATAAACCCGAGTATTATTAGACTAAGCCTCTTCACATTGCGTTGCACGGTCTTACCTCCACTCAATAATCTACTTGTTATGACACATCGCACAAATGTTTTGACGAACCAGTAATCTCCGATTACCTACACCGTGTGGCTCATGACAATCAACGCAATCTAGCTCCCCTTGTTTAACTGAACCAAAGGAAAGGAAGTGATGGGGTGTATACCCACTGTGACAAGCCACACATAACGCGTCCCCCGGCAATTTGGTTAGCGCAGGGTAATCTGACGCATGTGGCAAATGGCATCCCAAGCATTGGATCTGCTCCCCGTTAAGGTCAATATTTTGCACTTTGGCGTGCCCCGTATTTTCAAAGTGCTCACCTTGTACGGAATGGCAATCATAACAAAGTGCACAGCCGGCTTTTTTGAGTAGTCCCTGTTTTGAGCCGACTACCTTAGGAGCGTCTGCTTCGACATCGGGATCATCCTGCTCATCGTCCTTAGCAAGGCGTCTGCCGAACGAAACAAGATGGGCTGAATGACAATCCTGGCACCATCCCTGTGCCACCGGGAAATGATTATAGGCCTTGTTAAGCTCCCATTTTTCGCCGCCGGTTTTAGCAGCTAACAGGCCAGCTTGGCCCCCATGAGGATTATGACAAATCACACAACTTTTGCGTTCAATTGTGGTTGGATCCAAAATCCTAGAATGCAACTCTTTGTTTGCCGGATGACAGCTTTGGCAGAGCGCATCCTCCTGCTGTTTTAACTGAGCGAGTTCTCTACCAGGGTAGGGCTTATGAATACTGTGACACTCTATACAGCCCAATCCGGCCTGACTATGTCCTGAGGAATACCAATACTCAAATAAATCCTCATGACAACCTTGACAAATCTCCTCTGAACGCTGGTTGGTCATGCCTTTACCATGCAGGCCACGATCATGACATGAACTACAACCAAGGCCGGCTTGGCCGTGGACGCTGGCACGATATTTGGAACAGATAGACGCATGACAGAGATTACAACTCTGTAATGCGGCGCTAGCGGTCACAGTTGCCAAAAACAGGAAAAGAAGGCCGAAAACTACCACTAGCTTAAATTGTCTGATTAATTTGACATTGGATCCGCACATTACAATCCCCTGTCCGCCTCTATTTCTGGTACCATTTTGTTGAATCTATCCCAGTAATCTGCCGATTGTCCTCACTATAATAGGAAGATTGTACTCATGGCTTTGGGACATTTGTCCCTATATGGGACATTTGTCATGCGCGGGTGAAATTCCTCCTTTTGACATTGGAAATTTTCCCAGCAAGCAACAGATAAATCAGCGGACCAAAGATCACAGCAAAGAGCGCATTCAATAGCGAAGATGGCAGCGCCCAAGCATAGAAAGCGATAACAGCCGGCGCCCCTAAAAATAGATCAACCAATCCGGCCAGAAACATCCCGCAAAAGGAGCCGACGACTGCTAGGATCGCCATCTTGGCCCAAGCTACCACGGTAGAATCGCTCTCTTTTTTCCAAATCGTAAACAAACCAAAGATCGCCCCCATCACTCCAAGCCCGATATCCCAGTGGATCCAAAGCATATCCTGGGCTAAATCAGCGATTAACCCACCTAGCAAGCCTGTACCGAAGCCAACTATCGGACCATAAAATGCGCCTACGGCCAAGAGTAGCGCCGCACCGGGGCGAAGCAGAAAATCACCGGTTGGCAGAAGATACGACAATAACATCAAACCGGCATACATCAGCCCATACAAACTGATATTTGCTAATGTCGGCAAATCCCAAACCCATGGCAGGCTGCGCTGGCGGGTGAGTGAACTACTCTGCATACTTACCACTCCTTTGATATTAAGATCACAACAAGGGTATTCAAGTTCCGAGCGGAAAATAACGGGACAAACAAAAGGGGACAACCCACAAAAGGTTATCCCCTGTTAAATGCTATTTAGTTGAAACGATTAGCCGCGTGCGTTTTTGAGAGTGTGACCACAGTCACAAGAACGATCCGCAGGCAGGCTCTTAATTATCTCAAAGAGGAGCTTCTTTAATTTATCGTTGTTTTCACTGAAAACCTTCATCACCATTTCGTGACTGACCGGCTCGACACTCGGATCATCCTCGAGACCGGCATCGTAATCGGTAATCAGGGCGATGTTAACCAGGCACATCTCCAGTTCTCTCGCCAAGACCACCTCGGGGTACTGGGTCATATTTATAACCTCCCAGCCATGCCCGGAAAACTCTCTGCTCTCAGCTTTGGTCGAGAAACGTGGGCCTTG
>Ga0265293_10007907_pt1 | contig 16108 bp, 15 predicted proteins | sample Munlanlewell138R_FD_192505 | JGI IMG/M metagenome (GOLD analysis project Ga0265293, IMG submission 192505) | Leachate microbial communities from a municipal landfill in Southern Ontario, Canada - Leachate well 138R | ecosystem: Engineered > Solid waste > Landfill > Unclassified | place: Canada...
GACTGGACCCTGCGACGGTTCTCGGCTGTGTCGGGCAGGGCCGTCTGCTCCCGGCAGCGGACGCCGCGGTAGAAGAAGTCCAAGTACAGCATCCCGGACTCGGGGCGGGCGCGAACCTTAGCCATGGGCCAGCCCGCCATTGGCCATCGGGATACCCATGCTCGACGCCCGCGTGTGGGCCACAATGGAACGCGGTGCCTTGTTCGCCGAGAACTTGCCGATGTCCCGCTCGATCGCCTCCTTGATGAAGAGGAGCTTCCGGCCGCCGAATGGGCGGATGTAGTGGACGCCTTCCAGCAGCACGGCATCCTTCAGGCGGGTGCGGATGGTCCGGGCGTCATAGTGGATGATCTCGGCGAGCTGATCGGTGGTAAGGTAGGTTTGGTTCATATCTGCGCTCCTTGATTCATATGCGGTACGCATGCACCAGACGATGCATGGCCATCTTGTATCGCTAATGATTCAATCTTCAACATACACGATTCATATGAATCGATAGTCGTTCATTTTGGGTTCAGATCTATGCTCAGGTTCAAGCTCAAGGAGCGCATCGCCATCAAGGAGTTCAAGGAGGGGCGACGCATCTCCCTGAGTGAGGTGGCCGAGACAACGGGTATCGGCCGCATCACCCTGTCGCGCATGCTCAATCGGGGCACCAACGTGCGCTCGGACACGCTGGATCGCCTGTGTGCGTACTTCGATTGCCGGATCGAAGACCTGGTCGAGTACATCCCTGACTCTGCCGGCCCATGAAGCAACTCGGGGGACTGGCAGCTCGCCGCAAGAGCGTGCTCGGCCTACGGCCTACCGCCCCGCAGCCCAAGGGTCCCCACCACATAGGCACGGCGGTGGGAGCGTCGAAGCGCAATGTGCGTGCACTTCAGCAGGGCAAGGACGAAGGGATCGTCCAAGAAAGGTGGTGCGCGCATCCCGAGCGTGATCGAGTACCTCTTAAGCCGTCTGGCGACCGGTATTGGGCACGGGATGTCAGGCTCATCTGGGCAGCTTGAGCGGGCCTCGTGCCTCATGTTTTGGGCACGGAACCGGGCACGAACCGGGCACAGGACACTTCCTGGCGGTTTGGGTACGAACCTTCGGGCACAAAAAAACCCGCAGAAACGCGGGCTTAGGCCTGGTGGCTATGGGTGGAATTATGAGAACGTGGCTTCCCGATAGCGCTGATGAACTACAAAGACCATAGAAATCACTGATTTCATGTAGTTGCTGGCGAGACGTAGGCCGTTGCCCCTCGGCGAAAGTAGATTTACAGCGCGTAAATTACTACAAAGTTTGTCTCAACCCCTTATGATTCAATGACCCTAACACCCACGGCCGTGGAATGTCTGCCCTCGCACCTGGATCCATCGACGGAGGTACGGATACGACCCCCAGCCCCCTGGGACATGACACCCTCTTCCCCACGCCTCAGGGGATAGAGCAGATCTGGCTGCTCGACTCGCTGATCGCGATTCTACGGGCGGCAACGTGGCTGGCTCCGGCCCTCGGTGAACCGAACTATCTGGCCAATTTGACCCGACGTCACGCGGATCTTCTCGCGAGACTGCCACCCTCACACCTCCACGCCAAAGCGCAGTTGCTGACAGGGGACTACGGGCGAGCAGGCGCCGTGATCGGGCGTGGCGCAGCGCGCTCGTCAAGAGAGCTGAACCTGATCCGCGGCGTGTACTGGCTGGCGTTGCACAGGTTCGCGGCGCAGGAACGCCTGGATCACCCCGACGGGGAGGCACTCGCGTCGGCACTGCGCGCGACCGCCAGGTCCCTGCGCTCCGCCGCACGCGAAGCGCTGGGTCCAACACTAGAAGCAATGGCAACGGTCACAGATCTGCGTGGTGCCGTGGCAGCCATGAGTCTGCTGGAACAAAGCCGTCACCAGGCCCTGCGCAACGCATGGCTGGGTGAGCTGAGGCAGACCCTGTCCGATCGACCGTCGGCCGAGCCCCACGCACCGAAAGAAGAGCGCGCAGGATCAACAGCCGCTCTGACCTCACCGTTCCCCCGGAAGAAAAACCCGGGCGCTCGACGGTCCATCGACCGGGACGAGGTCTCGCCCGCGTTGGCTGCTCCCGAGCGCATTCGTCTGCTCCGGAGTACGCCAGCACCGGACCAGCAGCCCTTCGAGCCGACGGACGAGTTTTCCCGCCCAGTCGATCTGGTGGTCGTGCCAGGCCTGGGGAGCGGCGAGGTAACCGGTCGCTACGCCACCTACCAGGCACGCCAAGCGGTGTGGGGCGGCAACCCTCTGCTCCTCACCTCACACATCGAGACCCTCTCCCCGTCCAATTACGGTGCGGCCCTGCGTTGCCTCGTCGAGCAGCTTGATCGCCCGGACCTGGACGAGCCCTCGGTGATGGGACTGAGTGTCTGCCTCCTGAAAGCGATCTCAGGCCGCACGACCCCAGGGATCCAAGCAATCTGCAGTTCACTGGTCGCGGGATCGAATTCTGTATTGAGTCTGGACCTGGTTCGTGGAGAGTTCTCCGCTCCGCCCTATTGGCGGTGGAAAAAAATTGATCCCGATGCACCGGCGGAGGCTGCCGGATTCTTCCAGCCGACACCCGAACAAACCCCTTTCCTGGAGCCAGCCGACGGCGAGATCAGCCTTTCGTTGCCGCGCCCAATCCAGCGGGTCCTGCGTAATCACGAGAAGCACCTGACCGCGGCGGTGCAGGCTGATCCGCAGGATCTGGATGCCATGGCTGCCAGAGCCGCCTCGACAGTGGCATCCATTCTTGGTGTTGAGGTTACCGTGGCTACCTTGCGCCGCAGTTTGGGTGCACAGCTTGCCGAGGTCAGCGACGACCTCGCGTTGGCACAACTGGTCTGCGGCGATTCATTCGGCGAACCCTCCTCCCAGCAGAGCTATTACGCACCCCGCCGAAAGGACATCGATCTCGCATACAAGATAGCGGTTGCATCACATTTCGACGAGAGCGCGACCACCCCCCTACGCCAGGCCGGGCTACGGGTCGGATCAAGTCTGCTCGTGACCCCCGCGTTTGCGCGTGAACTTGCAAGGAGCAGTCGGAACGGGCCATTTCCAGACGCTCAGGTATTGCCGCCATGGTTGGCGGTGCATCGCCGCCGTCTGGATCACCTCTCGCGAATGATCATTGCGACGACCGGCCATCGTCCGACGCAGGCGCTTTTTGACCTGACCGTGCACGATGTCGACGTCCAGGCTGGCGTCGCTTTGTTTCGCGACAAGCGGCACGACGAGGCCCATGACCCACGACTGGTGGCGCTGCCGACGATCCTCTGCAAGCAGATTACCGAGTTCCTGTTGCATCTTGAGGCGGTCGCTGAAACCGTATCCGGGGCCAGCCATGCCATCGCGGAGGTGCACGCTGGGCTTCGTCCGCTGCTGGTCGACTTCGCCCCGGACGGAGCGCCGATTCGACCGACGATCGCATCGCTGAAGGAGCGGTCGCCGGCAGCATGGCAGAAGCTCCCGTGGAACTGGAGCCGGACCTACCTACGTACCCGTGGCCTGGAGATGGGCGGAGCCGCGTTTGTCTTGGCTTGCCAGCTCGGTCATTTCGACGTGCTGCGCTACCCGTACTGCCAGCAGTCGCCGACCGTTCCCCTGGAAGTCATCGACGCGTTGCGCCCAACCCTTGATCGCCTAGCCGCCGCCCAGGGCTGGGCGCTCATCGGCGATGACGCGCAGCTAACCCTTCAACCCAGTTTGAATCAGTCGGGCAGGCAGCTGCCCCCGCTGCGCGATTGGAGTACACCCATCACCGAGGCTGTCAACGCCGCGACACGGCAACACGATGACTGGGAGCAAAACCTTCGTGCGCTCGCCCGCCAAAAAAGGGAGGCCGCGGTGGAAAGGGTGCTCGAGCATCCAACGTTGATCGCAGCAGGTGTCAGCGCAGCCTACCGTGGCGACGTGGTCGGCGCTGCACCTGCGGAGACCTTGGATGAAGTCGCTGTCTACGAAATCCGCAGTGATCTTGCGGAGGAGGCGGGCGATGACGCGCCCCTCGCGATCGCGCTGTTTCGTGCACTGAGACATGTCCTCCGGCGTGCGGCGAAGAAGACGAGCCGGTCCTACCCGGCAGTCCCCTTGCCCATCGTCCTGCGCCGGCCGCTCGACAACCCGTTTTTCGCGGGCTCCTGCGCAGCGCTGCAACAGATGCATGCGCTGCGCGAGCATGTTTCGAAGCGCTCACGCGTCAAGCAGCCGGCGCGCACCTTTGACTTGCAGGTCGCGCGTACCGTCGAGGCGCTGGCACTTTTTGGACATATCGAGCGCACCGACCAACTGCTTGCGATCCTTGAAGCGCGTGGCAAGGCGAAGCCATCCGCAAGGATTCCCGACCTCTTGCTCACACCCTTGCGGGACCGGACGGTGGTGGCCCTTCGCGGCATCGCGGCCCTGGCGCTGGCGGCGCTTGCCCAGGCGCATCCCGATGAGCCCCTGCCTTCGCGCGTCCGGATTTGCTCGGCACTTGCCGAGATCCTGCCGCAGTGGGCCATCGAACCCGGGGCGGTAGGCACCGCGTCCGTTCCCGACCTCATCGATCGGCTCTGCTCGACGACCTCGGTCTGCAACCGCTACGAACTCTCACCTGCCGCGCGGTTCGCCCTCGACCCGGAGCGCGGAGCAACCCATGCCGACATCGATGAGCAACTCGCTTTCATTGACGGTGACGTGGTCGCACCGTCCCGAAAGGCGGAGCCAGCGTCGCCTCTGCTCGTTGAGCATCAATCGGTGCTTCCCGCCGCGACGGATCAGCAGACGGAAAGTGCGTATCGGCAATACCTGCGGATATGCAGAACCATCCCATCCGCTCACAAGGACCTCGAACTGCCCCTCACGGGCCGCCGTATTCCTGCGAATGCCCTCAACCTCGCCTCGACCCGGCAAGCGGCGGTCGAGGAACTGGACGCCTACCTCGCCCGGCCCGCGCTGTGGCCGATCGTCAGGATGCTGGCGAGTTGGATCCGCTCGGAAGCGATCCGGTCGGCGGGCACCAAGGGCATGCTCGCCGATCGGACGCTTCAGACCTACCTCACGCGCATCGGACGCGCACTGGTCCAGACGCTGGGGAACCTTGAGATCAGCCAGATCGACGAGGCGGCCCTTGAGGACGCATTCGCTTTCTGCCTGGATGCATCGCGTGATGCCCGGCACAAGGTGGCGTCGGCAATCCTCTCGTTCCATGACCATTGCACCTCCCGTTGGGACCTGCCCGACATCGACATGGGTTTCGTCTATGTGGAACTCGACCAAGGTCGTCATGACGCGGACGCTGCCCTGATCCTGCCCTTCGAGCGTGATCTCGCCATCACACGGCTCGGCGAGGCGGCATGGCAGCACGACCCAGGGTCCTTCGAAGCTGCACGTCGTGCTCGACTGGCGCATGTCGTGTCCTACCCGCTGGCCTGGGGCGGATGCCGGATCAACGAGGCACTCGGCCTCCAGGCGCGGGACGTGGGCAGCACCCCCGATGGGACCATTTGGACACGCGTGCGCAGCAATCGTCGTCGACGGCTCAAGTCCTTGGCCGCTTCGCGACGGATTGGCTATCGCCATGGCGTCGTCGAGCAGACGCAGCGGGTGCATGTGCTCCAGCGGGCTGAAGATGTTCGCCGACAGGCAGAGCGCCGGCCGGAAGCCGCGTACTTGATCGACGATGAACCCAATCGTGCCACCAGCGCCGAAGCGATCGCGCAGACCATCCGCCAGGCGCTGGCGGCGGCGACCGGAAGGCCGACCGAGCGACTGCACCGGCTGAGGCACTTGATCGCCAACGAAAGGGTCCGGGATGTCGCCCTGTCGAGCCAGGACCGCGAGTGGGTGCAGCTCAATCCCGAAACGGCCGCCCATGCAGGCCCGTTGACCCCACGCGACTTCGCTTCAGTTGCCGTGGCGCTTGGACATGGGCACTGGTCCACGACGCTCCAGTGTTATCTACATTTGCCTTGGCTGCTGCAGTCGCGTTCGGCCCAGTACCTGAGGGACAAGTACTTTCGGCGCCAGTTCGTTGCAGGTGCGCTGGGATACACGCCGGCGACGCTGGATTGGATTCTGCGTGATCGGAAGGTCGATCGCCTCACAGCGTGGTTCGACTATTTCCGTCCCCGCCGCGTGCGGCCTGAATCGCCATCGGCAACCGTGGAAGATCGGTCCGCTGCGGTATTGCTAGGGCAAACGACCGGAGGAACGACCGCGACGCGGGCCCAGCCAACCACCTGGACGTGCGTGCGGGTTGGGGAGTTGGCTGCATTGGCAAACAAAGTGCGCGACCTTGAATCCGCGATGCGCTCACTGGGCGCGCCGATGGCCGATGTTCCCGCATTGGTGGAAGTTGCCAGTCGTTGGGAGTTGAAGCTGGGCTTGAGGCTACTCCCGACACATGTCGGCGGAGCGCGCCGGACGGAGTGTCCCGCTCGCGCGGTACGCCGGGTGCACGGTGATCGTCACCTCGAGCGGATGTGGCGAGACTTCGATTGCGAGGATCTGGATGGAGACAGCCCGCGCCGACAACTCGTCGAAGATTTCTTCACGTGGCTGAAGCCGTCCAAGCGGCACGAGATCGCATTGCCGCGAAAGAGCGTCCAGACCCTTGTGGCATGGCTGGGGGAGTGCGGCATCGATCCGTCCCGGATCGAGCTCGCCGAACTGGGTGGTTCGATCGTCGAGGTCGGCGTGCGCCGATTCTCCGATACGGAGGACCACCGCCATCAGGGCATGGGACTGCGGCGGATCCTTTCCGTCATCGGCCTCGCTCTCGACCTTCGGGAACGGTGCGGAGAAAGGCTGCTTGAGGCCGGTGTCAGGACACATCAGGCTCTTCGCTGACACCACCGAGATCTAGATCGAGTTGGGGAGAGACGGATGCATCCACCAAAGCGATGCTCTCACTATGTACGCCATGGAGTTCGATCTCATCGCCAACGGACGCATTCGCCGGCATTTGGCCCGCCCTGAACATGAAACGCTCGCTCGTGGAAACGCTGCATTCGAAGCAGGTTTCGCCTGTTGCGACCAGATCTGTCCAGACAGCTTCCGCCTCCCGAGCCACCGGTGCCGCGGGGGTCGACACGGGGACGACAAGAGGGCGGTCACCCAGCAACACCGGGCGGCCATCGCCAGCGGTCACCCGCCGTGCTGGGGCCTCAACTTCGGTCTCCGGCGAATGCTGGTGGTCCTCTTCCCGCCCGGAATTGCACTCGCTATCTCCGGTGGATATCAGCTCGCAATGTACGGGATCAATACCGCTAGGATCGGCAGGCGTCGGGTGGCCCACCGGTTCGTTTGGAAGGTCCGCGGATTCGCCATGCCTGCGGGTGTGAGTGCGCCGGTATCGGACGTACCCATCGATCAGGCCGACCGGCTCCAGCCGGACACCCAATGCCGTCTCCACCGTCCGAATCAGCCCCCTGAGCTCCAGGATGACGCTCAGGTCGAACTCGACACCATCCTGGCAGACGGTGTAGCTCGTTGGGATGAGGATGACGTCACTGGTCATGGGGGTCGTCACTGTTCCGAATCTTGACGTGTGCGGCACGCAGCCTGCGCTCTCGGCGCAGAGTGCTTCGCTCCACGTGCAGTACTTCCCCGCGCTCGGGCACGCTCGTCCTATTTGGGTCGAGTAGCACATGAACCGGCTCTCCAGTCTGGTCAAGCGCTACGACGAACTGCCTGCGCGCAGCCAACCGCACGTCCGTGATCTCGCGCGCGTTGTCCTCGGGCAGGGCGAGTGTGCTCCGCGGAGGAACTACGATGGTCGCGGTCCGGCCCTCCAGGTCCTGCAGTGTGATCTGGGCCGTGCGAGCGGATGCGATTCGACTGCGAATCGTGCCAAGGAGCCGCGGACCGGCCTTGGGGAGGCTCGCCAGCCATGCCGGCGGGTCGGGCGGGACACCGCGATGGACGGCGGCCTCGGCCAGCCAGGCGTTGATCTCATCCGCGTGTCGGAAAACCGCAGCCAGGCTTGCGAACGGTGCGTACCGACCGTCCGGCTCGACGGGTACGACACAGGCCCCATCGTGGGTGAAAAGGACACGTTCTGCCGTGCCGGTCAGCGTCGACACCAGAATGACGGTCTGGGCAATGCTTTCCGCTGGGATTCGACTGAAATCCGGCACCGGATGCGGTGCCGCATGCGGTGTTGGCGCTGGCATTGGCGGGTAGAGAACCGCCGCCTCAGAAAACGCGTACTTCGGCATCATGAGCAGTAACTGGAGGGATTTTCCATTCCATAAATTCGATCAAACAAGCGGGGCCACCTGAAATCTTGCCAAATCCTCACTACTCGGGGGGATTTGCATATGCGCCAACCCTCCCTTTGTTCAGTCTTTATTTATTTTTCCTTATGGGGTTCGTCGAGGAAATATCAATTGGGTGCACACAATATTGGATTCAGGCGCTCGCTACGCTACCAACCGATGCTCCTAGAACGGATGCTGCCGGCCATCAATGATCGCGCACAGAGCGCTTAGGTTTCTGAGGTCAAGATTCAGCCAAGTGTCGACGTGCTCGGCTTAATGCTGGTGATCGCGCGGTCATATCCAGAGACAGCGACTTCCGGCTCGGCTCATCGATGATCGCGGCGAAGGAATACAGGTCGGGCTCTTCGCCCTTGGGGTCAGTCCAATTTGACCCAGGCGATCAACATCGATTCGCCGGTTCGGCGGTGCTCGAGGTGAAGGCGATGTCCTTGTGCTGCCCGTCCACATCAATGTTATCGAAGAACACATCCGCGATCAGCAGGTCATGGCTGTGGCCAAACTTCTGTCGCCAGAAGCCTTCGAGGGTGTCGCGCCCTTGTACGTCTGTCGTAGCCGGCAGGCTGCCCGATGGGCAATGTTGGCGCGACGGGTCGAGACCAAGTTTGCCCACGGCTTCTGGAGGTATCGTCGGGAACGCCCGTTGCCTGAGGTCCTGCGTACGGATTACGGCCCTGAGATCCTGGGGGGACACCTTGAGGTCCTGGGTGACACTTTACCAGTTGTGCGAGGCATCAGGGCATGGTCATCCAGTACATCCAACCAGGAAAGCCTGACCATGACGCTTGCCTCGACCGCTTCAACCGGACCTGTTGGGAAGATGTCATGGACTAGTTGGTATTTGCCAAAGTTGGTATTTGCCAAGCTCGACGACGTCCACGAGGCCACTTGGCAGTTACAACGAGTATCGATCCCCATTACGCACTGAGCGGCTTGATGACCGTCGAATACCAAATTTGCCGCGTCCAGCGTTCTACTTTGGAAATTTCTGCTTGATGGGGAAGCTTAGAGGCAATCAGAACGATACCACCGCTATTGAGAAACCCTTTCAACACCAAACAAGATCGTCGAAAGGAGCTTTCCCTGTGCTTGTGAGGTTTTCGATTTTGGGTTGCGCACACAAAGCAGAAGCGGACGCAAGCACAGCACACGGAGAACTGCCCCACCAAGGAAAGACTCATTCCACCCATCGCCCCAAGCACCTTGCCTGAAACGGCTGCGCTATTCAACTCGGTGTCAACCGGAGAGTCAATCACTTCTTGGTACGGCGGGTTGAACCACTGATCTTTTGGACCATCGTCAGGGCTTTCCAAGCAGGTGCCTCAGACGGCTATTCTCCGGCTCCAGCGCTCCAGACGCTTGGCGTCCTCCGCCTTCATGCCGCCGTACTTCGGCCGCCGGATCTAGAAGCTCGCCGGGCTGAAGCTGTGATGCCGTGCAAGCTCCAACACGGCCATGCCGGCGTCGGCCTGCTTGATGAACCCGATGATCTGTTCGGTGGTGAATCGACTTTTCGCATGTCCGCCCTCCCTGGGTGACGGACTTCTCTCAGATTCCTGGCCGAGATGGACCGGGTTGTGCCGTGGTCGACGCTGCTGGCGTTGATCGCGCCGCACTACCCCAAGGCGGGTGCCGGTCGGCATCCGTACCGTCGCCAGCTCGTCCAGGCTGACCCAGCCGATTTCCGGTGTCCCCAAGCCCAGGTCGCAAAGCCCGAAAGCGTGGTCATCGGAATCAATCTCGGTCAGCAGCCAGGTCGCGCCGGCATCCGGCGTGAACAGCTCGACCACGGGGGCCGGATCGAAATGCGGGTTGTCCAAGGATTCACGGCCGCTGGCCAGCAGCACGATGCGCTGCTCGTCAGTGACGAGTGCGTTGTTCATGGTGAACTCCGAAAGGTTGCCGGGCGGAATTGCCCGACCCTTCCGGGGCACGGCGCAGCGCAAGCAGTCAAAGATCGAAGACGGCCGCCAGGCCGCAAGCGCAAGGCGCGCAGTCATTGACGGCGAGCACGCCGTGGCACGATGAAGGGGACAGCAAGACCGCCTCCCTTGCACCACTACGAAGCGGGTTTCCAGCAAGCGGAGCGCGCAGGCCCGCCAGGGCCGAAGGCGTCAGGGGTCAAAGCCGGATGGCCGCGACTCGCAGGAGGCGCGGGGCGCAGCCCGCGAACCCGACGGCGGCACGCCGGGACGCCATGAAGCCAGGTCGCCTATTCTCTTCCCATTGATTCAATGATTGTTGTATTATCGAATAATGAACGAAGATCAAGCCGTTTCCGCCCTGAGCGCCCTGGCCCACACTCAGCGGCTGCGCGTGTTCCGTGCCCTGGTCGTTGCCGGCCAGGAAGGACTGACACCGAGCATCCTGGCCGACCAGCTCGACGTGGCCCGCAACACGCTGTCCTTCCACCTGAAAGAGCTGGCCCACGCCGGCCTCGTCACGGTCGAACAGCAAGGCCGCAACCTGATCTACCGCGCCGAATACAGTCACATGAACGGGCTGATCGGCTACCTGACCGAACACTGTTGCCAAGGCAGCGTGTGCGAAGTCACCGAATCCACCCGCTGCGACTGCTGACACCATGACCGCCAACACCACCTACAACGCACTGTTCATCTGCACGGGCAATTCAGCCCGTTCGATCCTCGCCGAAGGCATCCTCAACAACTTGGGCCAAGGCCGCTTCCACGCCTATTCGGCGGGCAGCCATCCGAAGGGCGAAGTGCATCCGCTGGCGCTCGCCACACTGGAACGGCTGCGCCTGCCGACGACCGGCTATCGCAGCAAGAGCTGGGATGGGTTCGTCGCGCCCGGTGCGCCGGTGTTCGACTTCATCTTTACGGTCTGCGACAACGCCGCCGGCGAGGCTTGCCCGCTGTGGCCGGGCAAGCCGGTATCGGCGCATTGGGGCGTGCCTGACCCGGCCGCGGTCGAAGGCACCGAGGAACAACAGCGCAAGGCATTCATGGACGCGGCCATCATCCTGCGCCGTCGCATCGAACTGTTCCTGTCCCTGCCGCTCCAGCGCCTGGATGCCATGTCCTTGCAGCGTGAGCTGCGCGACATCGGCCGCCAGTGAGGTCGGTCCGATGACCGCTACCGATACCGCCGGCCGCGCGCCGGCCACGTCCGCCATGAGCGGCTTCGAGCGTTACCTGACCGTGTGGGTGCTGCTGTGCATCATCGCCGGCATTGCCCTGGGCCAGTTCGCACCCGGCGTATTCCAGGCCATCGGCCGCATGGAAGTGGCGCAGGTCAATCTGCCCGTGGGCCTGCTGATCTGGGTCATGGTGATCCCGATGCTGCTCAAGGTGGACTTCGGCGCGCTCGGCCAGGTCAAGCAACACTGGCGCGGCATCGGCGTCACGTTGTTCGTGAACTGGGCGGTCAAGCCGTTCTCGATGGCGCTGCTGGCGTGGATCTTCATCCGCCAGGTCTTCGCCGAGTGGCTGCCGGCCGACCAGCTCGACAGCTATGTTGCCGGCCTGATCCTGCTGGCCGCCGCACCCTGCACGGCGATGGTGTTCGTGTGGAGCCGGCTGACCGGCGGCGATCCAGCATTCACGCTCTCACAGGTGGCCTTGAACGACACCATCATGGTGTTCGCCTTCGCGCCGATCGTCGGCCTGCTGCTGGGCCTGTCGGCCATCACCGTGCCGTGGGACACGCTGCTGACCTCGGTGGCGCTCTACATCGTCATCCCGGTCATCCTTGCACAATTCTGGCGCCGGGCGCTGCTGCGCCGGGGCCAGGCCGCATTCGACCGGGCGCTGGAGCGCATCGGCCCGCTGTCCATCGCGGCGCTGCTGCTGACGCTGGTGCTGCTGTTCGCCTTCCAGGGTCAGGCCATCCTGCAACAGCCGCTGGTGATCGCCATGCTGGCGGTGCCGATCCTGATTCAAGTGTTCTTCAATTCCGGCTTGGCCTACTGGCTCAACCGCCAGGCAGGCGAACAACACAACATCGCCTGTCCGTCGGCACTGATCGGCGCGAGCAACTTCTTCGAGCTGGCCGTCGCCGCCGCCATCAGTCTGTTCGGTTTCCACTCCGGCGCGGCGCTGGCTACGGTGGTTGGCGTGCTGATCGAGGTGCCGGTGATGCTGCTGGTGGTGCGCGTGGTCAACCGCTCGCGTGGCTGGTACGAACGCCGCGCAACCACTCTGTAATCTTCAAGGGGCATCCATGAGCACCATCACGATCTACCACAACCCGGTCTGCGGCACGTCCCGCAACGTGCTGGGCCTGATCCGCAACAGCGGCGAAGAACCGGCCATCATCGAGTACCTGAAAACGCCGCCCGACCGCGACACCTTGAAGGCGCTGATCGCCGCGATGAGCGTGCCGGTGCGCGCGGTGCTGCGCGAGAAAGGCACGCCCTATGCCGAACTCGGCCTGGAGGATCCGAAGTGGAGCGACGAACAGTTGATCGACTTCATGCTCCAGCATCCCATCCTCATCAATCGGCCCATCGTGGTCACGCCGCTGGGCACGCGCCTGTGCCGGCCATCGGAAGCTGTGCTCGACCTCCTGCCGCAGCCGCAACGAGGCGCGTTCAACAAGGAAGACGGCGAGCCGGTCGTGGATGCGGAAGGCCGCCGTGTCTGAATCCCGCCTTGACCTGCCGAACATCGACACCGCCTTGCTTGAATCGCCGGACATGGGACGACTGCTGGCCGCCGAACGTGCCACGCACGCGCCGCGCTTCCTGCTGCTCTACGGCTCGCTGCGGGAACGTTCGTACAGCCGGCTGGTCGCCGAGGAAGCTGCCCGCATTCTGCGGGCGCTGGGCGGCGAGACGCGGCTGTTCAACCCGTCGGGGCTGCCGCTGGTGGATGACGCCAGCGAGGATCACCCGAAGGTCAAGGAATTGCGCGAGCTGGCGCAATGGGCCGAAGGCATGGTGTGGAGTTCGCCGGAACGCCACGGCGCGATGACCGGCCTGATGAAGACGCAAATCGACTGGATTCCGCTGACGGCTGGCGCGGTGCGCCCGACCCAGGGCAAGGCGCTGGCGGTGATGCAGGTGTCGGGTGGCTCGCAGTCGTTCAACGCGGTCAACCAGATGCGCGTGCTGGGCCGCTGGATGCGGATGCTGACCATCCCGAACCAGTCCTCGGTCGCCAAGGCATACCAGGAGTTCGACGAGGCCGGACGCATGAAGCCCTCGGCCTACTACGACCGCGTGGTGGACGTGATGGAGGAACTGATGAAATTCACGCTGCTGACGCGCGACGTATCGCCGTATCTGGTGGATCGGTACAGCGAGCGCAAGGAAAGTGCCGAGACGCTCTCCAGGCGTGTGCGTCAAGGGGCCATTTGATGCCGGCACGAGAATCCGATCCACACGACAGCGCCTGGCGCGTCTTCCTGGTGTTCCTGCGCCTGGGCCTGACCTCGTTCGGCGGACCGATCGCGCACCTGGGCTACTTCCGCACGGAGTTTGTCGAGCGGCGCCGCTGGCTGGATGACCGCAGCTACTCCGATCTGGTCGCGCTGTGCCAGTTTCTGCCAGGACCTGCCAGCAGCCAGGTTGGCATGGCGCTGGGGCTCTGGCGCGCAGGCTGGCCGGGGCTGCTGGCCGCCTGGGCAGGGTTCACCCTGCCATCGGCCATTGCACTGATCCTGTTCGCCTTCGGCATCACCCAATACCAAGCGTTGGCGGAATCGGGCTGGGTGCATGGTTTGAAGGTGGTCGCGGTAGCCGTGGTGGCCCAGGCCGTGTGGGGTATGGCCAAGTCCCTGTGCCCTGACCGTCCGCGCGCGGCGCTGGCCATACTGGCGGCACTGCTGACTCTGGTCCTGCCATCGGCCACCGGACAGGTTGCGGCCATCGTCATGGCGGGTTTGGTCGGGCGCTGGGGGCTGAAGGTCGTCCATCCGGCGGGCGGCCAGGCCCATGCCTATCCGGTCTCGCGCAAACTGGGCGCCGTGGCCTTGTCGCTGTTTGTGCTGCTGCTGGCCGCGTTGCCGGTATGGGCGGCGGCCAGTGGTTCTTCTACATTGGCGCTGCTGGAAGGCGTCTACCGCTCCGGGGCATTGGTGTTCGGCGGTGGCCATGTGGTGCTGCCGCTGCTGCAAGCCACGGTCGTGCCCAGTGGTGTCGTGAGCAACGCGGACTTCCTTGCAGGCTATGGCGCGGCGCAGGCAGTACCGGGGCCCTTGTTCACGTTCGCCGCCTATCTCGGTGCAGTGGCCTCCGGGCCGTTGCATGGCTGGGTCGGGGGACTGGTCTTGCTGGGCGTCATCTTCCTGCCGGCGTTCCTGATGCTCATTGGTGCCTTGCCGTTCTGGGCAGCGCTGCGCCACCGCGATGGCATCCAGACTGCGATGGCAGGCATCAATGCCGGCGTGGTCGGCATCCTGCTCTCGGCGTTGTACGACCCGGTATGGACCAGCGCCATTCATGGCAAGGCTGACTTTGGGCTGGCACTTGCCGCTTTTGGCCTGCTGGTTTTCGGCCGGGTGCCGCCTATGGTGGTTGTGCTGCTGGCGGGGGTGGCCGGCTGGGTCATGGCAATGTAAGCCACGCCACCCCCTCACGCACTCCGGTTGACCGGCTAGGACTCGCTCTTCCTGGCATCCGAACTTCGCTGCTCGATCTGCAACTGCGCCCGCTGCGTTGCCTGTTGCAGCCGCTCCACCAGCACGCCCCTTGGCGGCAAGGCAGTCAGGTACTCGGCGACGTGGATGCCCGACTTGTCCAACTCCAGCAATTCGATCTGCTCGCGCTTCTTGCCGGTGCAAAGGATGATCCCCAGCGGCGAGGCTTCCTCCGGCTCGCGTTCGTGCTTGTCCAGCCAGCGAAGGTACAGTTCCATCTGCCCCTTGTACGCGGCCTTGAAGTCGCCGACCTTCAACTCCACCGCCACCAACCGCCGCAGCTTGCGGTTGTAGAACAGCAGGTCGAGGTGGAAATCCTCATCATCAATCGGGATGCGCTTCTGCCGCGCCACGAAGCTGAAACCCGCGCCCAGCTCCAGCAGGAAGGCTTCCATTTCGCGGATGATCGCCGCCTCCATGTCACTTTCCTGCCAGCTATCCCGCAACCCGAGGAAGTCGAGAATGTACGGGTCACGCATCACCAGCGCCGGCGTCATGCGCTGTGCATCGCGCAGGGTCGCCAGCTCCTGTGCGATGGTTTCTTCCGGCTTTTGGGACAGTGCCGTGCGCTCGTACAACATCGAGTCGATGCGTTCGCGCAGCGTCCGCACGCTCCAGCGTTCGGTGCTCACCATCTGCGCGTAGTAGTCCCGCTGGAGCGGGTCTTTCAGCGGAATCAGAGCGATGAAGTGCGTCCAGCTCAATTGTCGTATCAGCGATACGACAATCTGCTCGTCCGGGAAGGTAGCAGCGAATTGCACCATGCGGCGCAGGTTCTTGACCTCAAAACTCCCGCCGTACTCCTTCACCAACTGCGCCGCCAGCGTGGGCAGCACTTCCTCGCCGTAGTCGGCGCGCCGGCCCTCCAAGACCTGTGTATGGATGCGCTGGCCGATGCGCCAGTAAAGCATCGCTAGTTCGCTATTGACCGTCGAGACGGCGCGCCTACGCGCCGCCTCGATCAGTTCCCGAATATCACCCAACAGCGCCATCGGTGCAGCAGGCGAAGGAACAGCCACGCTGCGCTTGGTCATGTCGTCGCCTCCGCAGGCTGCTGTTTGGCGCCGGTGATTGCCTTGCGCCGATTCGCGACAAGTTCGGCGGCTTCCCGCACCAATGCTCCCAACTTAAGCCCCTCGATATGCACGATGCGCATGCGGTTTGCTGCGATGGTGCCTGGGATAACTGCGGTTGGGTTGTACCCGGCATCGAGTGGCGACAATGACGTCGAGCGCTCGTGCCA
>Ga0265293_10007908_pt1 | contig 16108 bp, 9 predicted proteins | sample Munlanlewell138R_FD_192505 | JGI IMG/M metagenome (GOLD analysis project Ga0265293, IMG submission 192505) | Leachate microbial communities from a municipal landfill in Southern Ontario, Canada - Leachate well 138R | ecosystem: Engineered > Solid waste > Landfill > Unclassified | place: Canada...
GGTATCCAATATTATTCTAATTGCAAACAAGTCATACAGCTCATCTAAGGGTTTATTTCTTACAAGCATTTTATTATATATTGAGTAAATATGCTTAGGGCGTCCGCTTATTTCAAATTTATTCTTAATTTTTTTTAAAATTTCATCTTGATTCAATTTCTCGCTAATCGGAGCAATCAAATTTTCAATATATTCTTCGCGTTCCTCTCTCGTACTTTTCAAAGCGGATTTAATATCATCGTAAGCCTGTTTATTCAAATACTTGAATGATAAATCTTCGAGTTCCCATTTGATATTACGCAGTCCAAATCTGTTTGCGAATGGAGCATATATATCGAGTGTTTCCCGTGCAAGTTTAATTCTGCTTTTTTCTGAAACATATTCAAGAGTACGCATATTGTGCAATCTGTCAGCAAGTTTTATCAATATTATTCTTATATCCTTGAATAAAGATAATAAAAGTTTCCTGTAATTCTCAGCTTGTTCTGATATTGATACATTTGTATTCTCGATATGCTCAATTTTGTGTACTCCTTCTACAATATCAGCTATATCGTTCCCGAATTCAGAACGAATATCTTTTATCGAATAATTCTCTCCTTCATCAAGAACGTCGTGTAGTAAAGCAGAGATAACCGACATATCATCCAGAGGAATTTCACTCATTACAATTCTGGCTACTTCTACGGGGTGAGTATAATATGGTAATCCGGATTTCCTGAGCTTATTGGCGTGAGCATCAATGCAAAGCATAAAAGCACGCTTAATCTTCTGCTCGTTGAATACTTTCAGGTATTTATTACATTCATATAACAATAATTCAAGGTCGGTTTCAGATTTCAGCCCTTGTACCGATTCTTTTTTTTCATTCTTTCTAATTAAATTATTTAATTGGAAATTAAACATTTTACAGCCTTTTTTCTACCAAATGTCGAAATTGCTCATTCCAAAATATGTAATTATGCCCGCAATCAGCACCATGTATGTCCGATTGGTTTCTGATGCCTTTGTTGTCCAAAATATCACGAAGACGAATTGTGTTTTGTGGATTCTCATCGAATGCTGAGCCTGATTGCAGATAAATATGACGTCTTGAGTATAGAAACGTAAGCCAGTAACTATCATTTAGATTAGGAATATAATGCACGGGTGAATTGAAATAGCAGTTGTCGTCGAAATAATCTTTAGTATGATGCGACAAATCATAATCTCCACTAAGTGCCATAGTACCAAAAAATATATCAGGTCTCCGAAAGAACATATTTGCGGCATGATATGCTCCTTTTGAGGCTCCGGCTGTAATTACAGGTATGGGTCCTCCGCATTGAGCAAAAACATAATTCATACATTCCTCTTCAATGAATCCGTCGTACTTGTAGTGCAATTCGGATTTGGTATGGGCTGTGTTCGTTGACTCCCCGAACCATATTTCACTGTCAACTGAATCCACACAGAATATTTTACATTTTCCCATCTTAATTTGAGATTCTAATGCATCAATAACACCAGATTCTTCAATTTCCGTACATTTATCCGTGAATGCCGGAAAAAATAATATGGATATTCCGTAATGACCATATGCCTTTATACACATTTCACGTCCTAATCCCGGACTATATACATATTCTGTTTTCTTTTCCATACGCTCTTGTTGAAATGTTTACACAATTTTATACAAAATTATAAAAAAATCGGACATCTTGGAGCTTTTGACTCGATGAAAAGCATCAAAAATCCTTCATTCAGTTCGATTTCTACTTTGTTACCAACAGACATGTTTCTGGCTCCTTCATTTTTTCCGAATGTTAAATTGTAGTCTTTAAGCTCCCATTTGAGATTTTTCGTTGTTACATTGGCTGACGGTTGTGGTATCAGAGATATGATTTCACCTGCATAACTTTCAAACTTCACAGAAGATTGTATTGGTATTCCATACCTTTCAGCATCATATATGCAAAGATTCATTATTTGAGAATATCTGTTGAATACACTTTGATTATTCAAGGTGTGTTCTATTTCTCCGCCGTGTATTCCTGTTACAAGAATATTCTTGTATTTTTTTTCAACACAGTAATTTAATGTTTTCTCAAAATCATTGCTGTCCTGACTTTTATTTTCAAATATCTTATTCTTGTCAAACAATTCGGATTCAGGTTGTGACAGAAACGAATCCAAATCGCCGATTACCATATCAGCAAAAACACCTTGCTTTAATAATCTTATAGCAGCCCCGTCTGCTGCTAGAATTACTGCCCCTTTCAATTTGTCAAAAAATAATTTATCCGGCAATTCTGCATTCAAACAGATTACCGCATCAAATTTATTATCTTCAAAATGAATTTTTCTCATAAATATTTAATCTTTTCTGTTTGACAAAAGAACGATTTCAATGAATCATTGTTTTGAGCTGATTTATTATATATTTAAAATTTTAGAAGGGCTTTTCGGGATAAATTCTTTTATATAATTAGGTTGATAATCTGAAGCATCCGTGAATTTGTTTTCATTGAAATATTTAATGGCAAGAGCAGCTATGTAATCCGATTTACAAATATCGAAAAAACCTTTACTGCTAATAAATTCAAATTGATTGACTGCTGTACCAATATAAAGATAATTTTGGTCGAATCGTTGCTGCAATTTGCTTTTTTCAATCAGCTCAATATTAGTGCAATTAAAATTAAGTACGTCAAACTCTTGGTAATAAATTTCACTTGAATTACAATTGATTAAGCAAACAATCTTTTCCTTATTAAGGGATTTTGCAAAGTCAAGAGCTGAGTATGCGAAAGCTTCACCATTTGGAATCGCAATGAATTTGACAGTATTATCAAAACATAGACCCTTCGCAATGGCTGCTGAAATTCGTAATCCGGTAAACGAACCCGGTCCGGATGATACTGCAACAGCGTTGAGTTGATTAATATCAATATTTAGATTATCAAATAGGTATTTTATATTATCAGCCATGAGTCTGTCATGTAAATTACGACTGTAATAGTTGTTCGCTGCCAATATTATATTGTTTTCAATTAAAGCAACGCCACAGGTATTATCTGAACTTTCAAGACAAAGTATAATGTTTCTCATGATTGATAGTGCTGTAATATTTAAAAGGACTGCTTATTTTTTAAGTCAAAGATTTTATATGAATTCTATTAATCGAAATAAAATATCAGATTATCTTCTATACATACCGGTAATATACAAATACTACCGGTTTGTATAATAAGTTATCAAATATTTTTATTTATTAATTCGATTAAATCCTGATCCATTGTTTCTGAAAAACCTGATTTCACAGATAGTATTTTTCCGTCTTTTCCGATAACATAAAGCGTAGGATACCCCTGAACACCATAATCTCTTGCTGCTGTCTCGCCCAAAAGTACAGAGTTATAGGTAACCTTATGCTCATCCATGAATTTTTTGGGGTCAGCTCCTTGTCTTTCATTACAGCTAACACCCAAAACTATAACCTTCTTTCCTTTGAAATGTTCGTGAACATTTTGAAGCTTAGGCATAGCTTTTACACACCAATGGCACCAAGTACCCCAGAAATCCAGTACGACGACATTACCGCGAAGTTTAGATAATGTTATTTCATTGCCGTTCAAATCTTTAAGAGTAAAATCGGGTGCTTGTTGTCCTTCACCTGTTTCGCTTTGAGATTGTACAGCAATGACTTCTTCCGAATAACCTTCGGGAATTGTCATAGTAAAAAGGTCACTCGATAATCCTTGATTGATTTTCAAGTCAAGAATTTCATAACTTTGCATAATAACTTCATCTTCTCTCGACATTGTTTTAAGTTCCTTTACAGGAAGATTAGTTGCCTGATCGAAATAAGTCCTAACCTTCGAAGTTACTTCTTTTTCACTTGGAAGGGTTGTTTGTACTACATCAGTTTCATACATCTCAAACTTACTCGGTCCAATTACCATCAACTCATCGGTACGTGCTTTAATGTCGTCTGTATAATCTTGGTCAAGCATAACCATGGTCAACGCATTGATTATCCAGTTTTGAGTAAGAGGCATCTCATGCTCCATATCATCGCCTGATTTGAAAACTTTCTTTTCGCTGTCAGACCTATAATAATAATTCTTACCGTTATAGACCCCTTCTCCTTCATCGGTTTTAAATCTTACCATAAATCCAAGTTTGGCAGAGGCATCACGAAGCATACTAACATCTAAGGTAGTACTGAATTTTTCTTTCGGTGAGTTGAAAGAAAATTTTGTTCTGAAAGTTGCATCATTGACCTTCAGAGAACTTTTATTAGCTTTGATGAAAAACTCTTTTGCTGCTTCAGATGAATCACTTCCTACCGGTTGTTCATCACTGTCATTACAAGCAGTAATAATTATCAAAGAAAAAAATAACAAATATAATTTTTTCATGTCGTTTTCCGATTAATTATTCATTATGTCAGTAATAGCATTGTCATAAATATTTCTAATCTCATCAGTTGACAATTCGATATATCCATCAATTGAGAAAGTGCCGTTATTCTCTACAAGACCGATTACGGATACAGGTACATTCTCTGTTTTACAAAGCTTGATGATTTCATCTAACTTATCCTTACCGGCAGACACAACCACTCTGCTCTGTGATTCACCGAAGAGACTTCCAACATTGATATCCGGCAACTTGATTGAACAGCCTAAGCCGGAACCGATTGCTTTTTCTGCCAAGCATACTGCTAGACCTCCTTCACTGACATCATGAGCCGAATTTACTAAATTCTGTTTTATGGCTTGGAGTATAACCCTTTGCAATCTGATTTCGTTATCAATATTCAATATCGGAGCTTTGCCGGTTATCTCATTGGCATATAATTTCAAATATTCTGAGCCGCCGACCTCATAATTTTCGAACCCTATCAGAAGTATAGCATCATCGCTATTTTTAAATTCATGGCTGGTGACTTTATCCAAATCATCAATCACACCAAGCATACCAATTGTGGGAGTCGGATAGACGGCAAAGTTTTTCGATTCATTGTGAAAACTAACATTACCACCTGTTACAGGAGTATTCAAAGCACGGCAAGCATCGCCCATACCTCTGACAGCTTCTTTGAACTGCCAATAAACTTCCGGGTCGTAAGGATTTCCGAAATTTAGACAATTTGTAATTGCAACCGGTTCTGCACCTACACACACAACATTTCGAGCTGCTTCTGCTACTGCAGCCATAGCACCGGCATAAGGATCAAGGTAAGTATATCTGCTGTTACAATCGGTAGTTACTGCTATCGCTTTGCCGGGAATTTCTTTTATTCTGATGACGGCAGCATCACCCTTTATATTCACTGTATTTGTTCTCACTTGAGAGTCATATTGTTCATAAACCCATCGTTTTGAAGCAATCACAGGCGATTTCAAAATAGAAGTAAAATCGCAAGGTTCAGGTTTCATTTTCGCTATTGATTCTGTATCATAAGCACGAGTCTTTTCCAAATAAGAAGGCTCTTTTGTTTCACGGTCATATTGGGGAGCACCACCGCCCAACACCAAATAATCGGCTTCGAGCTCCACAACTTTCTTTCCATTTCTGAAGATATGTATTATTCCGTCTTCAGATACTTCACCGATTTGCGTGATAGGAACGTCCCATTTATTACATATTTCGACAGCTTTATCAACTTTATCCTTTTTTATAACTGCGAGCATACGCTCTTGAGATTCAGAAAGCATGATTTCATAAGCACTCATATCATCTTCACGCAGGGGTACTTTATCGAGGTTAATAATCATGCCTAATCCATTCCTGGCACTCATCTCAGAAGTTGAGCAAGAAATTCCAGCAGCACCCATATCCTGAATGCCTGAGATAACATCGGCATCAATCAGCTCAAGAGTAGCTTCAAGGAGTAATTTCTCGGCAAAAGGGTCTCCTACTTGAACTGTTGGTCTCATATCATCTGTTTTTTCGTCAAATTCTCTCGAAGCAAGCAGAGAAGCACCGTGAATACCGTCACGACCTGTTGATGAGCCCAATATCATAACCGGATTACCCGGACCTGAAGAAGCTGCAGAAGCAGTTTTATTCACATCTACTATACCCACTGCCATTGCATTGACAAGTGGATTGTCGTGGTAACATGAATCAAAATATATTTCTCCGCCTACTGTGGGTACACCGAAACAATTTCCGTAATGACTTATACCGTGAACAACGCCGTTCAATAGGAACTTTGTTCTCGTGTTATTGAGTTCTCCAAATCTTAATGAATTTAAAGCTGCTATTGGTCTGGCACCCATGGTAAATATATCTCGGAGTATTCCGCCGACACCGGTTGCAGCACCTTGGAAAGGCTCAATTGCTGATGGATGATTGTGACTTTCTATTTTGAAAGCAATGGCATAACCATTACCTATATCAACCAAGCCTGCATTTTCTTCTCCGGCCTCGACAAGTAGCCGTCCTCCTGAACGTGGTAGGGTTTTCAATTGCTTTATGGAATTTTTATAAGAACAGTGTTCACTCCACATTACACTATAAATACCAAGTTCTGTATAGGTGGGGGTTCGACCCAGAATATCAAGTATTCGTGAATATTCATTTGAAGTTAAACCTAATTCCAATGCAGTTTCAAGACTTACTTCTATTTCGGAGTACACATCGTTTTGATTGCTCATGATATTCAATAATTAATTTAAAATTTGCTCAACACTAAGTTTTAAAATACGTTTTTATTTGTTTTTAATTTGATGATTTACTTTTATCGAGTTTCTGTCAGGCTAATGCTTCTTTCGGCGTAGGCATCTTCGGTTTCGTATAGCCTGATAGTTAATTTTGTCAAATTTCGATACTGCTTAAAGTGCGGAAGTGCTGATTCAAGCATATATGTTACTAAGTTCTCGGAGGTAGTATAGTAATCAATCACATGGTATTTGAAACCATTGTCACGAAGGAATTCAATCATCTTATAGTCATCCTTATCACAGACAAATGAATGGTCAAATTTCTCTAATAAAGGTTTCACAAACTTGTCAATGTCGTAATAATCCAATACCATCGAATTCTCCGTGAGTTCACCTTCGAGGATTAGGAACATTTTGTATGAATGTCCGTGAATGTTTTTACAGGGTCCTTCATGGAATGGTAATCTATGACTCATTTCCCATTTATATTCTTTACCAATTTTAGTTGTCATGGTCTATTTTTCCTTCTTGTAAGTTGCCTTGATAACAGAAGAAATACCCCCTCGTACACCCCAACTGCTGATAATTTCCATTTCACGCGGTGAACATGCTTCTACTAAATCGTCCAATATCTTATTGGTTACAGCTTCGTAAAAGATTCCTTTGTTTCTGAAGTCTAAGTAATAATATTTTAATGATTTTAGCTCTATGCACAGTTCATCGGGTACATACTTGACTGTGATTGTACCGAAGTCCGGTAATCCGGTCATAGGACATACAGAAGTAAACTCAGGATTAGTATGATTTATTTCATAATCGCGGTGTGGTGCCGGATTTTGGAAGGTTTCAATTGTCATGATTTATTTTCCTTAAATTGTATTGTATCAAGATACAAAAATACAAATAATCCATACAAGAAAAAAACAATTAGGCTGATATCCGGCAGAATCAGCCTGTTACTTTTGGCTCTGTCAAAGCATCTACAATGACAAGTATTTATCAATAATATTCAATATGTCATCAGCTTCGTAAGGCTTCGAGACATAATCGTCGCAACCTGCATTCTTAGCCGCAACTTTGTCTTGCAACATGGCAAATGCTGTCACGGCGATTATAGGCAAATCCGGACGTACCTCTTTAATCATTTTTGTTGCTGAATGCCCGTCAAGTAAAGGCATTTTAATATCCATCAGAATCAGAGATATTTCAGGACGATTGATTGCTATATCCACCACTTCCCTGCCATTTCTTGCTCGTACTGTAGTAACTCCTTTAACACGAGAAAGAAGCTTATCTACGTATTTATAATTTATTTCATCATCTTCGGCAATCAAAATCACCGATTCTTTCCAATTAAGTACCATAACAGGTTCGGGCCTCAATTTTGTAATTTTGTCAAAAGTAATATATTTGAAGGGCAAATATACGAAAAATTTGGATCCTTTACCTTTCTCGGATTCAACTTTTATCCTGCCTTGAAGTATTTCTGTCAATCCTTTTACTATTGCAAGTCCAATACCGGATCCTTCGTAGGCTCGATTGGGGTTAGCATCTTCCTGCCGGAACCTATCAAACATATACGGCATAAAATCCTCATCAATTCCTAATCCGGAATCTTCGACTATAAACTCTGCCTCTTCTTCCAACAAGTTGAATGACAAATTTATGTATCCGCGTGGAGTAAACTTAATTGCGTTATCAACAAGATTCGAAAGTATCTGAGATATTTTATTCTTATCTGTTACAATTATTGGATTTTGTCCACTGTTGATACTTATTTTAAAGTCCAACTCTTTATCAAAAGCTTTGTGTTCGAAATAACTGTAAAGCTCTTTCATTAAGTCATTGATATTTACGGGAGAATTAACAATATCCATTTTTCCGGATTCAAGCTGTGAAATATCGAGAATATTATCAATAAGTTCTATTAATCTCCTGCTTGATGATTTTATAAGTCCGGCATATTCAAGTTTTTCCTTATCTGATAATTGATTGTTCATCAGTAATTTGGAAAATCCAATTATACCATTCAGAGGAGTTCGTATTTCATGAGACATATTTGCTAGGAATGCAGACTTCAATCTTTCACTTTCTTCAGCTTTATTCATAGCTGATATAAGCTCTAACTGAGTCTGTAGTCTGTCTTGCAAATTATAAAGCAGGTCGGCTAGAACTTTCAGAACCATGACTTCTTCTTCATTCCATACTTTTATTCTGTTAACGGCATCAAATCCTACAAAACCCAAGCATTTACCATTGTTATAAATCGGAATACCAAGAGCTGATTTAGTCCCTTGAGACACAAGATAGTTCTTTAAGTTATCATCATCACTCATTGTATCAACATCTTGAATCAATATAAGTTTACCTTTCAAAAAGTGTTCCATCCAACCCATCAGGTTTTCAAACGGTACTACCGGGAACATATCAATTCCGGGACGGATGCCGTCTCGGCACCATTCATGGGTATTTATCGCCAGTTTATTGTCGAAATCATATTTAAACAAATAAACCCTGTCCATATCCACCACTCTGCCTAATTCGTCAAGTGTCTGGTTCATGGCTCTATCATACATATCAGGAGAAACATTGATGAACTCCCTTGCCCATTTGGATAGTGTGTCCTTAATACGAGTCAGTCTTTTGATGGATTCTTCCGCGGCTTTCTTCTCTTTGTGTGTATCTATTCTTTCGAGTAAATTATATATTAATTCAGATAGAAATTTTAATACAAGGATTTCTTCCTGATCCCATATTCTAAATGTTTTACAAGAATCGAATCCTACAAAGCCGACACATCTGTTGTTATTAATAACCGGAATTGACATTACGGTTTTTATATCCTGTGCTTCGAGAATTAACCTGACGGAATCATTTTTGGGGAGCTTAGAAGTATCTTCAATAAGCACAGTTTTGCCCTGCTTGTGTGTTTGGTGCCAATCCACAATTTTTTCGAGAGGTACTGATTGCAAATCATTTATTTCGGATTTAATACCTTCGTTGCACCATTCATGAGTATTAATTGCAATGTTTTCGTTTTCATCATACTTGAAGAGGTAAACTCTGTCAATTTCAAGACTCTTACCAATATCAGCGAAAGCTTCATTGATTTTAACATCAAACAATTCAGGCGATACATTAATAAACTCACCAGCCCATTTGGATAAAATCCCCTTGATTTTCTCCTGTTTTCTGATACGATTCTCATTTTCACGGCTACGACTTATGTTTCGTATAATCGCAAGTGCTTTGTTTTTACCGCATTTGACCATACGACATTCATAATTTTCCTTTCTGTCCTTTTTGTTCAATTCATAATGAAACAGCTGAATTTCATTTGTTTTCAATGCAAGTTCAATATTCAGCTTTGTCAAATCAGCTATATCTTTCGGCAATACATCATAAACTGATTTATTTATGAATTCTGATGGAAAAACAAAAGATTCTTCATCCTTTGGTAATGAATAAGTTTCTTGATAGTTTGCTTCTTCATCAAATATGAACATGAAATCAGGAATAGCTTCCAATAGAGCGTTAAATTTCTCCTCTTTACCGGTCATTTTTTCTTCGATTTTCTTACGCTCTGTAACATCTTCTTTAATTGCAATATAACTGGTTATTTTTCCTGATTTATCAATAACCGGGGATATACTTGCATACTCCCAATATTCTGAAGAATTTTTCTTTTTATTGATAAATTCACCTTTCCAACTTCTACCGCTGCTGATTGTGCTCCATAATTCTTTAAAAACATTTGGATTGGTGAATCCGGAATTGAAAATATTTACATTTACACCAATAATTTCATCAGCTTTGTATCCGGTCATTAGCTCACATGTTTGGTTAGCGTAAGTAATAATACCTTCCTGATCGGTAATCATTATTGAGCTGGCTGATTGTTCGACGGCTTTTTTGATTTGCCTTAATTCCATGACCTGTTTTTCCAATGATTGCCTGTATTCCGACAATTTTTGTTCAGCAAGTTTTCGTTCTGTCGTATCCACAGCATTAAGAACGACTCCGGTAATCCTTCCACCTGAATTAACCGGCAGGAAATTAATAATGAACCAATATTCATTACCATCTAAAGTTTTATATGATTTTTCAACTGCATGGCTCTGACCCTTTAATGCATCTCTGAATAATTTTACAAATTTCTCGGGCTCCCCTGCTTCGAGGATACTTTCAATATTCATTCCGATTTCCGGCTGAAACCTGAAAATATCTGCAATAAACCTCATTGCAACATCATTAAAGGAGACAATTATTCCATTTTCATCGGTTAAAATAAACGACTGGATTGAATTATCAAGTATTGTCTGCATCTTTATTCTTGTTTCATCACGACTCAAGTCTCTGTTCTTTTTTTCACTTATATCATATTGAGAGATAACTATACCTTCAGTCCCGTTTGAGAGTTTATTCAAGGTCAATCTGTACCACTTAATTTGACCATTATCCACATATAATGAGTACTCAATTTCTTGATTCGTGCTATTTCCTGTCAGAAGCAAATCAATTGCTTGTTTAATTTCTTTTTCCTTGTCAAGTGGGTCAGATACGAGAAAGGGGGAAATTAACTCGGTAAATTTATAATTTCGAATATTCCCGTCTATTTCGTAACGAGATGAAAAGAATTCTATGAAATTCTTATTCATACTCAAAATTCTGTCATCAGATGAAATAACGGCAAGAGAATGCCCAATTGAATTAATTACATTGTAATGGAAATTTTCCTTTTGTCTTAGTTGTTCATCTTTACTTCTCAGCTCGCTTATATCTTTTAAAATCACCAGAGCAGCCTTCATATCAGCATAATCAATTGAGACATAAGTAACTTCTGCATACCTTATCTGATTGTTTGAGACCACGAGTTCTATTTCATTTGTACTTGTATTACCTGTTGATATGGTCTTATAGATATTGTCGGCTATTTTATGGTGATATTCTTTCGAACAAATATCAAAGAAACTCCTGCCAAGCAAATATTCATCAGTAAATCCCGTGAATCTGTGTGCTGCCTCGTTGGTAATTTGGATTCTGTCATCCCTTAAGATAAATGCCGAATTAGGCATAGAGAGGATAAGTTTATTAAACTGTTCCAAGCTTTCCGAGAGCTTCTGCTCGACCAGCTTCCTATGAGTAATATCTTTTGCTATTCCTTGTACAGCTATCGGCTTACCTGATTGATAAATTGCATTGGTAAAGGTTTCAACCCATACAGTACTTCCGTCTTTTTTATATAACTTAAACTCAGACAACTCCTGTTGAATTCCGGCAAGTCTGACCTGACTTGTTAATCGGAATGCAAAATCAATCTGTTCTGAAGAAATTATATCACTGAACTTTAACTTCATAAATTCGTCACGGTCATAACCTAATAACTTCAAAGCTGCAGGATTTGCATCAATGAATGCTCCGTCAAAATCATGCAGAAAAATTGCATCATTTGTATATTGGTATAGACTAAGGAATCTTTCTTTCAAGTCAGCATTTTCACTCTTTCTAATTATCTCTAACTCTTTGATTTCTGTAACATCTTCTATCGTACCCTCAAAGAATACCTTCCCGGAGTTTTCGATATATCTTGTATATCGGTCAATCACATAAATTCTCGTACCGTCTCGACGTACCAGACTTACTTCTTCTGTATAAACTGTTTCAAATTTTGTATTTATAAGTTCGTTTCGTCGGGTTTCAGGATTTGAAAAAAAGTCTTTGGAATTGCATTGCATCAACTCTTGAACACTCGAAAAACCTAAAAGAGATGCAAGTTTAAGATTGGCGTATATAAAAGTTCCATTGGAATCGGTCTTATACACTCCTATTGGTAGATTGTCAAGTAAGGGTTCACTGTCTCTGCTTATGAAAATCATGTCAAATCCTTTTAATTATATTCATCCGTGAAACTGTTCTTGAAAAATGTATTTATCTTCTAAACTTCTATATTCAAAAAGTCAAACATTTAAACTGCCTAAAATAAAGGAAAAAAAAATAATAAACAAATAAAGTGTAAATTCACTCCACTTGCTATGTTTTGTTACTATTATTGTTTAATTTTGCCATTGTTGTAACACCAATTTCATAAAATCGCTATATGAACTCTACATCTATACTTGTCATAATCGCAATAATGTTCTTTCAATGTGCTTATGCTGAATCTCAAACTATTTATAAAAATGTACCGAATTTATACCATAATCTCAAGATAATTGACGGGATACTATACTATATAAATCCCGAAACCCATCAGAAAACACGAAATAATTTCTTTGATCCTGTGATGAAATTTGAAAATGTGCAAAATCCTGCATCCGGCACAGATACCGGTATAAAATTAGATTTTCAAAACAGTAAATTAAATGGTACACTTTACTACGGTCTATATCAAAGCAACGGTAAAAGCAGTAAATACCCGATTTACTTAGATAAATCATCTAAAATTATTTCAGGAATTTCAAACATCAATATTTTAAAAAATTTATCAGGAAGGAAAGACATCAGCAAGTGGCAAACTAAAGGCTTCGGAAAACTCGGATATAGAATCTGCGACAATGAAGGAAGAATTTTATATGACGGTAAATTGAATTTTGCAGGAGTCGGTCCTTTCAGTGTATTACCGGGTATAGTCGAAGGACCATTCATAAATTGTGTAACCGAATACGGTGCTGTTATAAGTTTTCGAACAAATGAATCAACTACACCGGAAATAATCGTCAACGGAATCCAAGTAAAATATGACAATTTCTCAAATAAACATGAAATCAAAATCGGCGGACTAATCCCGGATACACAGAATCACTACACTATTAGAGTCGGTAAGATTAGCGAGAATTTTTCTTTCAAAACGAATCCTGCAAGAGGTAGTAGGGAAAAATTCAGTTTTGCTTTTTCGAGTGACAGCCGTCACGGTTTCGGTGGAGGAGAAAGGAACATCCACGGCGTTAACTCATATATAATGAAAAAGTCATCGGCACTTGCAGATTTCCTCGATGTTGCATTTTTCCAATTTACAGGGGACATGATTAGCGGTTACTCGACTTCATACTCTGAAACACTACTTCAATACTCAAATTGGAAACGAACAATAGAACCATTTGCTTCAAAAACACCTTATTATGTGGGTATGGGAAATCATGAGAGCATGCTCATAAACTTTCCGGACAATTCAAAATACGGACTGAGTATCAATTCTTTTCCGTTCGAGAATAATTCATCTGAATCAGCATTCATTGAATCATTTGTAAATTTTGAAAATGGACCGGTGACCGAAGATTCCTCAAAATATGATATTGATTTGAAACATAATGATTATCCTCCTTACTCTGAGCAAGTTTATCATTATACTTATGATAATGTTGCTGTTATTGTCCTTAATTCGAACTATCTTTATACTGCTTCTATTAATGCAATCGAGGAAATTGGAGGAAACCTGCACGGGTACATAATGGATAATCAATTGAAGTGGCTCGCAAAAATTATTTCCGATTATGAGCAAGACGACATGACAGACCATATTTTTGTTACAATTCACACTCCAATATTTCCTAACGGAGGGCATTCACGAGACGGTATGTGGTATCTGGGCGACAACGATAAAAGACCATGGCTCTACGGTAAACCTGTCGAAAAAGGAATAATTGAACGTCGAGATGAATTCCTCGACATAATCTGTAATAAATCCACTAAGGTATTGGCTGTGCTTACCGGTGATGAGCATAACTATTCAAGGATGTTCATCAGTGATGAAATGCAGCGTTATCCCGAATCCTATGATAAACCTAAGCTAAAGCTGAAACGCGGTGTGTGGCAAATTGTTAATGGTGCTGCCGGAGCACCTTACTACGGTCAAGAAGTACTTCCTTGGAGCTCGGAAGTTAAGGCTTTCACAGCTGAACATGTACTCTGCATATTTAATATTGATGGAAAAGAAGTAAGAACCGATGTTTATAATCCGGAGACTTTGGATTTATTTGAATCGGTAGAACTGAGGAAATAACAGTACTTTTTTTGAATAATAATTTATATTTTTGAAGTGAACAAATGACACATATACCATTCACTTTAATAATTAAAAACCCGATGTTTTTTTCAAATTACATCGGGCTCAACTAATCAATTTTCATGCAACAAATTACCTTTTGATGTTTGGCAATTCCAAGCCGTATCCTTTCTTCCTATCTTCGATTTTCAATAAAAATGCAAGAATTATCGCCAAAATGCCAAAAGTAGTGAATATCAGCATTGGGATTGTATAATCATAGGTTGTTGATGTCGTACCGTTTATCATTTCTGTACCGGTAATACAGTATTTTTCGAGCACCCAACCTATTAAGAGCGGCACACCCATCAAGCCCCAATTTTGCACCCAAAATATCAATGCAAATGCAGTACCTAATTGATTGTCCGGTATTATTTTCGGTATTGAGGGCCACATAGCCGACGGAACGAGGGAAAATCCAATTCCCAAGAGCAATATGAGTGTGATAGCAAACATCCAATTATTAAATAGAGGAACGGAGAACAAAAGATGAACAACTGTAATCAATCCGGCACCTATCATCATGATTGTTGCACCTTTCCCTTTTCTGTCATAGATTGACCCAAACACAGGCGTCAGCAGAATCGTTCCAAACGGCAAAAGACTTGGTATTACTCCAGCCCATTCAGCATTTACTCCGAATTTATTTATCATCAAATCGGTTGCATATTTCAAAAATGGAAATACTGCCGAGTAGAACAGCACGCATAATAATGCAATATACCACCAACCTTTATTTTTAACTATTAATAATATATCTTTCATTCTGAATTCTTCACTTGGCTCTGAACTACCCGAAGCAATAATGGATGCGTCTAATTTCTTATCCATAAATGTGTAAATAAAGTAGGCAATAAAACCAATGCAAAGTAGAATTAAACAGATTAGAATCGGTGCAGATACATCATTGAATTTCAATGCAATCGGAAGTGATGATGACAATGCCAAGGCAGTACCCAGTCTTGCTATTGACACCTGTAATCCCATTGCTAATGCTAATTCCTTGCCTTTGAACCACTTTACTATTACTTTAGAAACAGTTATACCGGCGACTTCAACACCTACTCCAAAAATTGCATAGCCTATTGCTGCAACCATCACCTGCGACTTCCATCCGAAAAGCTCTGTACCGTCTAATGAACTTGTTGTAATAGCCCAATACTTTATACCCGTACCCAGTACCATGATTAATGCTGCTCCCAAGCCGGTGAACCTCACACCCATTCTGTCTAAAATGATACCACCGATAATCAGAAAAAACAGGAATACATTAAACCAACCATAAGCACTTGTAAAAAATCCGTATTCCACACTATTCCATGAAAGCTGATTTTCTAACAGACCCTTTAACGGTGCCATCACATCTGCTAAATAATATCCGGCAAACATTGTGAATGCCACTACCACCAAT
>Ga0265293_10007909_pt1 | contig 16107 bp, 16 predicted proteins | sample Munlanlewell138R_FD_192505 | JGI IMG/M metagenome (GOLD analysis project Ga0265293, IMG submission 192505) | Leachate microbial communities from a municipal landfill in Southern Ontario, Canada - Leachate well 138R | ecosystem: Engineered > Solid waste > Landfill > Unclassified | place: Canada...
AGCGCTCAAGCCCCTGATGGAAGCGCCCTCGGTGCTCAAGATCGCCCAGAACCTCAAATATGATCTGGTCGTGATGAGCCGCTACGGCGTCGATATCGCCCCCTATGACGACACCATGCTGCTTTCCTATGTGCTTGATGGTGGCGCGGCGCGTGGCCACGGCATGGATTCGCTCGCGGAAAAATGGCTCAGCCACAAGACCATCCAGTTCGGCGAGGTGGCCGGCACCGGCAAGAGCTTCATCGGCTTCGAGAATGTCGCCATCGACAAGGCCACCCGCTACGCCGGCGAGGATGCCGATGTGACGCTGCGCCTGTGGCAGGTGCTGAAGCCACGGCTGGCCGCCAAGGGCCTGGTGTCCGTCTATGAGCGGCTGGAACGCCCGCTGGTTCCGGTTCTGGCGCGCATGGAGCAGCGCGGCATTTCGGTCGACCGGCAGATCTTGTCGCGGCTGTCCGGCGAGCTGGCGCAGGGTGCGGCGGCGATCGAGGAAGAAATCTACGGCCTGATCGGGGAGCGCATCAATATCGGCTCGCCCAAGCAGCTCGGCGACATATTGTTCGGCCGCATGGGCCTGCCCGGCGGCTCGAAGACCAAGACCGGCCAATGGTCGACCTCCGCGCAACTGCTGGAAGACCTCGCGGCGGAAGGCCATGAGCTGCCGCGCAAGATCGTGGACTGGCGCCAGCTCACCAAGCTGAAATCGACCTATACCGACGCCCTGCCCGGCTATATCAATCCGCAGACCGGCCGCGTTCACACCAACTTCGCGCTTGCCGCGACCACCACGGGACGCCTCTCCTCCTCTGACCCGAACCTGCAGAACATTCCGGTGCGCACCGCCGAAGGCCGCAAGATCAGGACAGCCTTCGTCGCCGACAAGGGCTACAGGCTCGTCTCGGCCGACTACAGCCAGATCGAGCTGCGCGTGCTTGCCCATGTGGCCGACATCGCCCAGCTCAAGCAGGCATTCGCGGAAGGTGCCGACATTCACGCCACCACCGCCTCGGAAATGTTCGGCGTGCCGGTCGAAGGCATGCCCTCCGAAGTGCGCCGCCGCGCCAAGGCGATCAACTTCGGCATCATCTACGGCATTTCGGCCTTCGGGCTGGCCAACCAGCTTTCCATCCCGCGCGAGGAGGCAAGCGCCTACATCAAGAAGTATTTCGAGCGCTTTCCCGGCATCCGCGATTATATCGAGGAAACCAAGGCCTATGCGCGCGAGAACGGCTATGTGGAGACAGTGTTCGGCCGGCGCATCCACTATCCGGAAATCCGCTCGCCCAACCCCTCGGTGCGCGCCTTCAACGAGCGCGCCTCGATCAACGCCCGCCTGCAGGGCACTGCGGCCGACATCATCCGCCGAGCCATGGTGCGCATCGAGCCGGCGCTGGCAGACGCGAAGCTTTCGGCCCGCATGCTGCTGCAGGTCCATGACGAACTGATCTTCGAGGTGGCTGACGACGAGGTCGAGGCAACCATTCCCGTGATCTGCGAGGTGATGGAAAACGCGCCGATGCCGGCGCGCGCGCTGTCGGTTCCGCTCAAGGTGGATGCGCGCGCCGCCCACAACTGGGACGAAGCGCATTGACTATGGAAGCATCGAGCCGGAAAGGGCGCTAGGGCCATGATGCTGAGGCGGCTCGCTGCTGGCGCAATCGACATCATTCTCATGTTGACGATGGCGCTGTCGCCGCTGCTTCTGGCAACCGCCTTTCTTCCCGGATACATGGACGCGCCTGCCGGACAGCCGCCGACACTCCTCATGGGCGCAACCCTTTTGTGGATGATCGTGGTGCTGCTCTGGTATTTTCCGGGCTTTGAAAGCAGCCGCCTGATGGCCACGCCGGGCAAGCTCCTGATGCGGCTGAAAGTGGTGCAGGCGAGCGGGCGAAAGCTGGAGTTCACACAAGCGCTCTACCGCATGGTCTTCGGGCCACTGGCGCTGTGGTTCCTGCCGCTCTATCGGGACCGCATGTCGGGTGGCGCAAAAGTCATTGACCGCAGGGGATAGACTTGAGCGCCGGCCCTCACGCCGGCCTGTACTCCTGCAGCGCCTGCGCTTCGATGCGCTTGATCCAGCCGTCCTTGCAATCCGAGTAGGCATGCGAATCGTCCGGATGCGCATCGCGGCAGGCCTGCTTCAGGCGATCATATTCGGCGGCGATGTCTGCATTCGCGCGCAGGTAATCGCGGAACGCCAGATGCCGTATGCCTTCCGGCGAGCCTTCCAGATAGCAATGCGCCTGCGCCAGCCGCTGGCCGCTTTGCGGGTCCGACTTCGTGCAGTAACGCCGCCCCGGCAGCCCGTATTCGCCCCACCATTCATAGCCCAGCGCCTCGATTGCAGGGCGGCAGGCATCGAACGCCTCCAGATCGCGCACCACCGGCAGCAGGTCGAGGACAGGCTTGGCGTGGATGCCGGGAATGGAAGTCGAGCCGATATGATGCACGGCGACCACACACGAACCCGCCGCTGCCGAAATTCGCTCCGCCTCCGCTCGCGCCAGTGCTGCCCATTGCGGATCATGAGCGACCAGATCGACCTTGATGGGTGGCGGCATTTTTCTGTCTCTTTCATCTGTTCTTAGTCAGTTCGGCATTTTTATACGCTGATTCCTCACCATGAAAGGCAGGACATGGCCTCCAGCAAATTGCGCATCGCGGTTCTCTTCGGCGGGCGCTCGGCCGAGCACGACGTGTCGGTACTCTCTGCCACCAATGTCATGCGGGCGCTCGATCCTGACAGATATGATGCGGTTCCGGTTTTCGTCACCCGCGAAGGCCAATGGTGGCTGAGCAGCTACGCAGACTGCGTGCTGGCAAAACCGGACAACGGCACGGAAGTCAGCCTCCTGCCCGGCGGCAAGGGCCGCATGCTGGCGATCCCGGAAAACGGCACGCCGCATGAGGTCGAGAAAATCGACCTTCTGTTCCCGGTTCTGCATGGCCTGCATGGCGAGGACGGCGCGGTGCAGGGGCTGGCTGAGGTGGCGCGCGTGCCGCTGGTCGGCTGCGGCATCATCGGCTCGGCCAATGCGCTGGACAAGGACATCGCCAAGCGGCTGTTCAATGAAGCAGGCGTTCCGGCCGCACGCTCCGTCACCATCCTGCCCGATGCGGCGCCCTCCTTCGCGGACCTCAGGGCGAAACTCGGACTGCCGCTGTTCATCAAGCCGGCACGGCAGGGGTCTTCCGTCGGCGTCAGCAAGGTCTGCGATGAAACGGACTATGAGGCGGCGCTGACCGAAGGCTTCAGGCATGACACCAAGCTGCTTGCCGAAGAGTTCATCGACGGCCGCGAGGTGGAATGCAGCGTGCTCGAAGCGCCGGACGGCAACCTGTTCGTGTCCCGCACCGGCGAGATCGCACCGGCCGAAAGCCACGGTTTCTACACCTATGATGCCAAATATATCGACGCCGACGGCGCCGCGATCCGGGTTCCGGCGGAGCTTGCAGAGGGCGTTGAAGACGAGTTGCGCGCGCTGGCGGCCAGGGCTTTCCGCGCGCTCGGCTGCGACGGCATGGCGCGCGCCGACTTCTTCGTGACCGCGGACAGGCGCATCCTCGTCAACGAGCTCAACACCATCCCCGGTTTCACCGATATTTCCATGTATTCCAAGGCGATGGCGGCAAGCGGGGTCAGCTATCCGCAGATCATCGACCGGCTCGTGGCCCACGCTCTGGCGCGCTCGGCTCGTGAAATTTAAGCGCCGCCCAATAGCACATGAACATCACCGGCAGGCATGAGAAGGCGAAGCCTGCCATGGTCGAGCGCCCTGCGCGGTAGAGCAGGATCTCGACGATGAACAGGCCAAGGGCGGACGCGAGCATGAAGACGGTGAGGCCGAGCCGCATCCGCGGGTCGCGGACCTCGGCCTCAGCCGACGCGCTCGCTTCATAGCTGGCGCCGTAAAACACGCTCCGCTCCGAAGCATCTTCCGGCAAGGGTTCCGCCGGTTCGTCGCTCTGCCTGAACAGGCCGGCGCGGGCGATCACCAGTATCTCCACGATGACCGACAGGAACACCCAGACGAAGCCGATGAAAATGCCGGCAATGTCCTGCGGACCTTCTGTCATCAGGAGCAGATAAAGGGCGATGCTGCCGAAGATGGCGGCGATGAAGGCGAACAGCGCGCAGACCAGATAGGCAACCCGCGCGCCGCCTTCCTGCGCCCGTTTTTTCGTCCCGCCCGCCATTATTCCGCTAAGGGCGCGTGGGCAGGCAGGACAGCCGCCATCAGGCTCAGGCCGCCTTGTTGCGGCAGCTTTCGCAGATGCCGCGAAACTCGATGACCGCATGCTTCGGCGCAAAACCGGTCGAGCGCACCCAGTCTTCCAGCCTGTGGCTGACATCGTGATCGCACAATTCCGCCACCTGCCCGCAGGTATCGCAGATGGCGAATGTCGTCATGGAATGGCTGTGGTCATGCGGCTCGGCGCAGGCGACGAAGGCGTTGAGGCTTTCCAGCCGATGGACCAGCCCTTCCTTTACCAGTGCATCGAGGGCTCTGTAGACCTGCAGGGGGGCGCGAAACCCCTTCTCGCGCAACTGGTCGAGCAGCGTATAGGCGCTGAGCGGTGCGCCGGCCGCCTCGAGCTTTTCGAGCACCCACGACTGGTTCTTTGTGAGACTGCTTCTTACCGCCATAACCCTGCCTTGTCCGGCCGCGCGCAGGGACAGTTCCGCAACGCGCCTCCCTCTATGTAGTAATTATGTGGCTTAATGGCTACCGCTTGCCGGCAGGGGAAGCAATCGCACGGCTTACTTGCGCGCAGGCCCCTCGCGCTCGGCTGAAGCCGCCCACAGATTGATGTCTGCATCGCGCGCATAGGTGTCGATCTCGGCAAGCTCCGCGTCCGAAAAATCGGGATTCGCAAGCGCGCCCACGCAATCATCGATCTGCTCGACGCGGCTTGCCCCGATCAGCGCCGACGTAACGCGCCCTCCCCGCAGCACCCATGCCAGCGCCATCTGCGCCAGCGTCTGCCCGCGCCGTTCGGCAATGGCGTTGAGCGCGCGGACATTGGCCAGCGTTTCCTCATTGATGAAGGATTCGCGCAGCGGTCCGCCCTTCTTCACCCGGCTGTCCTGCGGAATGCCGGCGAGATATTTGGTGGTGAGCATGCCCTGCGCCAGAGGCGAGAACACGATGGAGCCGATGCCCAGCCCATCCAGCGTGTCGAGCAGCCCGTCATCCTCCACCCAGCGGTTCAGCATCGAATAACTGGGCTGGTGGATCAGGCAGGGCGTGCCCATCTGCCTGAGAATGTCGGCAGCCTCGCGGGTGCGCTGCGAATTATAGGACGAGATCCCGACATAGAGCGCCTTGCCCGACCGCACCGCATGGTCGAGCGCGCCGCAGGTCTCTTCAAGCGGCGTATCGGGATCGAAGCGGTGCGAATAGAAGATGTCCACATAGTCGAGCCCCATCCGCTTGAGGCTCTGGTCGAGGCTGGCCAGCACATATTTGCGGCTGCCCCACTCGCCATAGGGGCCGGGCCACATGTCGTAGCCAGCCTTGGTCGAGATAACAAGCTCGTCGCGATAGCCGGAAAAATCGGTGCGCAGGATCTCGCCGAAAGCCGTTTCGGCAGCGCCCTTGGGCGGCCCATAATTATTGGCGAGATCGAAATGGGTGATGCCGAGATCGAAAGCCCTGCGCACCAGCGCCTGACGCGTGGCATGGGGTGTCGTATCGCCGAAATTCTGCCACAGCCCGAGCGAGATCGCCGGCAGCTTCAGGCCGGAGCGCCCGCAGCGGTTGTAGATCATCGTCTCATAGCGGTCGGAAGCGGGAATGTAAGCCATATCCTCTCTTAACCCATCACCCGCCCGTAGGGAATGACCGGCTTTCGCGATATGAACCGATTGAAAAACCCGGCGAGGTCTGTGAAGACAGTTCCGCGCGACCTCGCGAGCAAGGAGACAATCATGCCGACCACGATGAAGGGCCCCGCGATCTTCCTGGCACAGTTCGCCGGAGACGAAGCCCCGTTCAACTCGCTGCCCGCCATCGCGGCATGGGCGGCGGGGCTCGGCTACGAAGGCATCCAGATCCCGAGCGGCGATGCGCGCCTGTTCGATCTTCGCCGCGCCGCCACCTCGAAGGACTATTGCGACGAGGTCAACGGCATCTGCGCCGAGGCCGGCGTCGAGATCACCGAGCTTTCCACCCATATTCAGGGCCAGCTCGTGGCCGTGCATCCCGCCTATGACGCGCAATTCGATTCCTTCGCGCCCGAGCAGGTGCGCGGCAATCCGAAAGCACGGCAGGAATGGGCTGTGGAACAGATGCTTCTGGGTGCAAAAGCCTCGCGCAATCTCGGGCTCGACGTGTCGGTGAGCTTCACCGGCGCGCTGGCCTTTCCCTATCTCTATCCGTGGCCGCAGCGCCCCGCCGGTCTGGTGGAGGAAGCCTTTGCCGAGCTCGGGCGGCGCTGGAAACTCATTCTCGATGCCTATGAGGAACAGGGCGTCGACATCGGCTTTGAAATCCATCCGGGCGAAGACGTGTTCGACGGCGCCACCTTCGAGATGTTCCTCGAAGCGGTCGGCGGGCACAAACGCTGCGCCATCAACTACGACCCTTCGCACTTCCTGCTGCAGCAGCTCGACTATCTGGCCTTCATCGACATCTATCACGAGCGCATCCGCGCTTTCCACGTCAAGGACGCCGAGTTCAACCCGAACGGGCGGCAGGGCGTCTATTCGGGCTATCAGGGCTGGATCGACCGCGCCGGCCGCTTCCGCTCGCTGGGCGATGGGCAGGTCGATTTCGCGGGCATCTTCTCGAAACTGGCGCAATATGGCTATGATCGCTGGGCCGTGCTGGAATGGGAATGCTGCCTGAAGCATCCGGAAAACGGCGCGGCGGAAGGCGCACCCTTCATCCGCGACCACATCATCCGCGTGACCGACAAGGCTTTCGACGATTTCGCCGCCAGCACCACCGACCGCAAGCTGCTGCGCGCCATGATGGGCATCTGAGAGGGAGAACGGCATGGCGAGCGACAGGATTCAGGGTCCGATCCGCTACGGGATGGTGGGCGGCGGTCAGGGCGCTTTCATCGGCGGGGTGCACCGCATCGCCGCGCGCATGGATGGCGAGTTCGTGCTGGTGGCCGGCGCGCTGTCCTCCAATCCCGAACGCGCCAGGGCGTCCGCCGAAGAACTGGGGCTCGACCCCGAACGCAGCTATGCCTCCTATGCCGAGATGGCGAAAGCCGAGGCGAAGCGCCCGGACGGCATCGAGGCCGTGTCCATCGTCACGCCGAACAACCACCACTTCCCCGCTGCCAAAGCCTTTCTGGAAGCCGGCATCCATGTGATCTGCGACAAGCCGCTTGCCACCACGCTGGCCGAAGCGAAAAAGCTAGCCGCACTCGTGGAGAAGAGCGGCAAACTGTTCGTGCTCACCCACAACTACACCGCCTATCCGATGGTGCGGCAGGCACGCGAGATGGTGGCAAATGGTGCGCTGGGTGACATTCGCCTCGTGCAGGTCGAGTACCCGCAGGACTGGCTGACCGAGGACGTTTCGGCCGAAGGCAACAAGCAGGCGTCGTGGCGTTCGGACCCGAAGCAGGCCGGAGCCGGCGGCGCGACGGGCGATATCGGCACCCATGCCTACAATCTCGCCCGCTTCGTCACCGGGCTGGAGCTGGACAGCCTTGCCGCCGATCTCGACGCCTTCGTGCCCGGCCGCCTGCTGGACGACAATCTCAACGTGCTGTTGCGCTTCAGGGCAAAAGGCAACGCCCCGCCCGCCAAGGGCATGCTGTGGGCGAGCCAGGTCGCGCCGGGGCATGAGAACGGGCTGAAGCTCAGGATCTACGGCTCGAAGGGCGGGCTGGAATGGGTGCAGGCCGACCCGAACTATCTGTGGCACACGCCCTTCGGCGAGCCGAAACGCCTGCTGACGCGCGGCGGAGCGGGCGCGCTTGCCGCTGCCTGCCGCCTGACCCGCATTCCCGCCGGCCACCCGGAAGGTTATCTGGAAGGGTTCGCCAACATCTATCGCGAGGCGGCAGCCGCGATCCGCGCGGCCCGCAATGGCCGCAAGCCGCCAAAGGACGTTGTCTTCCCCACGGTCCATGACGGCGTCGAGGGCATGGCCTTCATCGAAGCCTGCGTGAAATCCTCGAAGAAAAACGGGGCGTGGACGAAGCTCTGAGCGGCGACAAAGTGGCTGCTTGCCCGTGCGACAGGTTATGATAGGTCTGGCATCGATCAGCCGGAGACGGGCTCAGGTGAAAGCAGGACGCAAAACAGTGAACATGGCCGTGGCTTTCGCCGCAGCCTGGTTCCTTGCGCTCCAATCCCTGCTCGGCGCCTATGCCATGGCTGCCGGTCCACAGCGCCTGCAGCTCGACGCCTTTGGCAACGTCATCTGCACCCATGAGGGCATTGGCGAGCTTCCTGACGGATCGCAGCCTGCCCATATGCCGGATTGCTGCGTGCTCGGCTGCAATCTGGCAGCACCTTTGCTGGCCAGCCCGCCGGCACCCGTGGCCCTCGAAACCGGATTCGGCTTCCAGACACTGAGCTTCGGCACCGGCGCGCCGGATCATCTGTCCTTTGCGCGCCGGCGCTCGCCGGCCAATCCCCGCGCACCTCCGCAAACTGCATGATCCAGAGCATTTCCGGTGAAAGAAGATCACCTCCAATGCTCTGCCTCTTTGTTTCTACGCAGTTCCTGACGCAAACCACTTCGCACTTTTTCTGGAACTGCTCTAACCGGCGCCCGCGAGGTCGCCGCCCATCATGCAATTTTTCGCGCCATCAGTTGCGCACCAGTTTCGGAGAAGATCCAATGTCCCGTTCGCACGTACCCGCACGCGCCACCCTCACCCGTCGCGGCCTTGCTGCCCTCGCCCTCGGCGTGATGCTGCCGCTGGCAATGTCCATGGCCCCGGCCTCCGCGCATGAATACAAGCTCGGCGAGCTTGAAATCGGTCACCCCTGGTCACGCGAGACCCCGGCCGGCGCCAAGGTGGCCGGCGGTTACCTGACCGTCACCAATCATGGCAAGGAAGCCGACCGCCTGATCGCCGTTTCCTCCGACATATCGGAAAAGGGCGAAATCCATGAAATGGCCGTTAATGACGGCGTCATGACCATGCGCCAGCTGCCTGACGGGCTGGAAGTCGCGCCCGGCGAAAAGATCGAGCTGAAGCCCGGCTCCTATCACCTGATGTTCATGGGCCTGAAGGCGCAGCCGAAGAAAGGCGAAAGGTTCGCCGGCACCCTCACCTTTGAAAAGGCAGGCAAGGTCGACGTGGAATTCGCGGTCGATGCCATGGGCGGCGAGCCCGAGCACCATGGCGATCATGGCAGCCACGGTGCCGAAGACGGGCACAGCGGCCACTAGAGCATTTTGCAGCCAGATGGAAACATCTGGCGTCGCATAAATGCGGCCCGAACGAAGAGATTAGAGCATTTCTGCGAATCGCAGAAATGCTCTAAATACGGAACGGAGGGAGAAGGCGCGCGCCTTCTCCCTTCCGGTTTCAGGCATCGCGTCTGGCGATCCAGTCGAAATCGGGATGGTTGCGGAAGCGCCATTTGCGCAGCGGCCCCGCCATGACGTTGAGATAATACATCTCGACGCCATAGGGTGCCCCGCAGGGGTGATGACCTTTCGGCACCAGCACCACATCGCCATCGGCGACCGCCATGGTCTCGTCCAGCGCGCCGTCCTCGGTGAACACGCGCTGGATCCCGAAGCCGTTCTTCGGGTTGAGACGGTGATAGTACGTCTCTTCCAGATAGGTCATGTTCGGAAAATCGTCCTCGTCATGCCGGTGCGGCGGATAGGACGACCAGTGGCCGGCGGGCGTGAAAACCTCCGTCACCAGCAGGCTGTCGGCCACGTCGCTGCCTTCCATGGCGATGGGATGGATGAAGCGGGTGTTGGTGCCCTTGCCGCGTTCCTCAAAGCCGATATCGGTGAGCACACGGGCCGGGTGGCCACCCCTGCCGGGCGCGGTGCACACCGCCAGCGTGCAGGGCGTTTCCGCCACCGCCTGCCAGTTCGCGCCGTTCGGCACATAGACGCAATGGGGCTTTTTACGCTCGAACACGTCCATCCGATCACCGAGCAGGCCGAAATTCTGCCCGTCCACTTCAATGCGCGCCTTGCCCTCGACCAGCACGAGGATAGCCTCGCGCTCGCCTGTGAACTCTTCTGCCCGATCCCCCGGCGACAGGACATGAAGCCCGAAGCCGACATAGGACCAGCCGGCCGATTGCGGGGTGATGTCATGCACCTTGCCGCCTGTGCCGGAAGGTTTGCGCAACAGATCAGCCATTCTTCTCACCATCACCGATCACCGGCTTGTAAGCCACCAGCAACGCCCAGCCGCAATAGAGGCCGATGGCACCGAACACCATCGCCCATATGGTCTCGTCATTCGACAGCTCGAAAGCCGCCCACGCGAAGGCCAGCGCCACGATGGCGATGCGCCGCCACAGCGGGCGATAGAAAGGATGGGCGGCATCGAGTATCTTCATGCGGTCTCGCTCTCGTCCAGTCCGGTGCGCCGCGCCATATCCTTCAGCGCCCGCAGCCCCATGCTCTGATAGGTGACGGGGTCGCGCACGGCGCTATCCTGCTCCGCCTCCACCACCACCCAGCCAGAGTAGCCGGCCCGCGCCGCCACTTCCAGCACCGGCTCGAAGGCAACGCCGCCTTCCGCGTCGCCCGGCACGGTGAACACCCCGCGCCGCACGCCCTCGAGAAAACTCAGGCCTTCATCGCGCACCGTGCGCATCACATCAGGCCGCACGTTCTTGGCGTGGATATGGACGACGCGGCCCATATGGCGGGCGATGATCGCCGCCGGATCGCCACCTCCGAAGAAAGCGTGGCCGGTGTCGAACAGCAACCGGGTCGACGGCCCGGTCGCGGCCATGAAGGCATCGATCTCGGCCTCGGATTCAACCACCGTGCCCATGTGGTGGTGATAGGCAAGAAGGATGCCCTGCGCCTCGCAGAACCGCGCCACCTCTTCCACCGCCGCCCCGAAGCGCTGCATGGCCTCAACATCAAGCCTCGGGCGGTCGTTGAGCGCGACATGGTCGTTACCGTGCACGGTGTTGGAGCATTCGCAGGCGATGCAGATCGGCGAGCCCATGGCCTTGAGGAAATCAAGCCATGGCTGGATCGCCTTCTTTTCATCTTCCACCGAACGCTCCAGCAGCATCAGCGAATACCAGCCTGATACGAAGCGCAGGCCGTGCTCGGCCAGAATCGCCTTCAGCGCCTCCGGCTCCTTCGGGAATTTGTGGCCGTTCTCGATGCCGTCGAAGCCGATCTCGCCGGCTTGCCTCAAGCAGGTTTCCAGCGAGATATGCGCGCCGATGGAATGGTCGTCGTCATTCGACCAGGCGATGGGATTGGTGCCGTAGAAGATCATGAATGTGGTTCCGAAAAAGGTTCAGTTCTCGTCGCGGCGGGCCAGCGCCGCCTCATAGGCCTTGCGCGCCGCCTCGACCTGCGGTCGGGTGGAGACTTCCGGCACCGCCACATCCCACCAGTGCCCGCCTGCCTCGGTGGTCGGCATCGGGTCGGTGTCGATCACGATGACATGGGTGCGATCCGAGTTGCGGGCGCGGGCCATGGCGGCTTCCAGCGCGGCGACGGAATCCGCCTTCTCGGCGATCGCGCCCATCGAGGCCGCATGGGCGACGAAGTCAATGTCGCTCGCCACCTCGTGGCGGGCAGTGTCGAGCAGGTTGTTGAAGCTCTCGCCGCCGGTCGCCATCTGCAAGCGGTTGATGCAGGCGAAGCCGCGATTGTCGAGCACCACGACGATCAGCTTGCGGCCCAGCATCACCGAGGTCGCCAGTTCCGAATTCATCATCATGTAGGAGCCGTCGCCGACCATGACGACGACCTCGCGCTGCGGCTGCGCCATCTTCACGCCGAGCCCGCCGGCGATCTCGTAGCCCATGGTCGAGAAACCGTATTCGAGATGATAGCCGTTCGGCCGCGCCGCCTTCCACAATTTGTGCAGTTCGCCCGGCAAGCCGCCTGCGGCGCAGACGACGATGGCCTCATCATCGAGCGAGCGCTGCACGGCACCGATCACCTGCGCATCCGAAGGCAGCGCATTGCCGTCCGGCATGGCCGTTGCCGCCGCCACTGCCTCAAGCCAGCTTTCTCGCAAGCCAAAATCCGGGGCCGGCGCGCGATGACCTTCCAGCAACTGCCCCAGTTCAACAAGCGTTTCCCGCGCATCGCCCACCAGCGCTGTCGCACCATGTTTGGCGGCGTCATAAAGCTCGACATTGACCGACAGGATGCGCCGGGCAGGATTGCGAAACAGTGCCCATGAGCCGGTGGTAAAATCCTGAAATCGCGTGCCGATGCCGATCACCAGATCGGCCTCTTCCGCAATGGCATTGGCCGCCGACGAACCGGTAACGCCGATGGAGCCGAAATTGAGCGGATGATCCCACGGCAGGGCGGATTTGCCGGCCTGTGTTTCCGCAACGGGAATGGAATGGGTTTCGGCAAAAGCCTCCAGCACCCCGCAGGCTCCCGAATAGTGGACGCCGCCGCCGGCGACGATCAGCGGCTTGCGCGCCGCCCGCACAAGCACCGCCGCCCGTTCGAGTTCGTCCAGATCGGGGCGCGGCCTGCGCCTGCGCCAGATGTGGTCTTTGAAGAAGGTCTCAGGCCAGTCGAAGGCCTCGGCCTGCACGTCCTGACAGAAGGAGAGCGTCACCGGCCCGCAGCGGGCGGGATCGGTCAGCGTCGCCATGGCGCGCGGCAGGGCGGTGAGCAGATGGCGCGGGCTCATGATACGGTCGAAATAGCGGCTGACCGGACGGAAGCAGTCATTGGCCGAGACGGTGCCGTCGTCAAAATCCTCGACCTGCTGCAGCACCGGATCGGGCGCGCGGCTGGCGAACACATCGCCGGGGATGAGCAGCACCGGCAGCCGGTTGACATGGGCAAGCGCCGCCGCCGTCACCATGTTGAGCGCGCCGGGGCCGATGGAGGTTGTCACCGCCATGGCCTGCCGGCGGTTATTCGCCTTGGCGAAGGCAATGGCCGCATGGGCCATGCCCTGCTCGTTATGGCCGCGCCATGTGGGGAAAGTGTCGCGTGCCGCATAGAGCGCCTCACCGAGGCCGGCCACATTGCCGTGGCCGAAGATCGCCCAGCAGCCGGGAATGAGCGCCTCGCCTTCCTCGTTCTTCTGCGCGGCGAGGTAGCGCACCATCGCCTGCGCCACCGTGAGCCGGATCGTCTTCATGGCCTGTTCCCTGTCTGCACATCGCGTCTTGCATCGTCCCACGCCGCGCACAGTTCGGCATAGATGCCCGCCATCACATCCACCGCTTGCGCGTCACCGATCGCGCCGGACAGCCACCGCCGCGCCGGGGCCGCGAAGATGGAACGTCCCACGGCAAACCCCTTGACCAGATCGAAGCGCGCGGCCTGCGCAAAGCTCGCGCGCAGGTCCGCAAGCTCTGCCTCCAGCCCGAGCACGACAATGCCGCGTGTGCGGGGATCGTTGCGCTCGATGGCCGCGCAGGCCAGCGCCCATGCCTGCGGCGATGTCATCGGTTCCAGCTTCCACCAGTCGGGGAAAACGCCGATGTCGTAGAAGCGCTGGATGACGCGCGCCGTGGTGTCGTCACCCACCGCTCCCACCTTCGAGGGAATGATCTCCAGCAGGAATTCCAGCCCGTTGGCGCGCGCGGCATCGGCAAGGCGGATCACCGTTTCCTCCTGCGCCCGCTTCGTCGCCTCGTCATCGTCGGGATGATAGAAGCACAGCACCTTCACCACATGTTCGGCGGGCCATTCGGCAAGGTCCGAGCCGAGATCGGGCCCGATCTCCAGCGCCAGCGGGCGCGAGCCCGGAACCTCGACCGGTCTGCCGATCCACAGCCCCTGCCCCGCCGCGCGATAGAGCGCATCCTGCCCGAGCCGCCCGTCGCACAAAATTCCATGGCCGCCGCGCCCGGCCGCAACCTTGAGCGCCGCATCGAGGCAAAGCTGCTTGAAGATGCCGATGCGCTCATGCCCGACGCCAAGTTCGTCGGCCAGCGCCTCCATCTGGATGCGGTGATCGAAAGCGAAGACGCGCATCACCGGCCAGTCACCCTTGCGGTTGGTGGACCAGTGGATCTGCTCCAGTTCGCGGTCATGGCGCAAAGCGGGGTTGCGCACGCCGCGTTCGAGCAGGAAATTCAATTCCTGCCAGCTCGGATAAGCGGGTGCGCAACCATGGCGCGATACGGCGAGCGCCCCGCAGGCATTGGCGTATTTCAGTGCTGTCGGCCAGTCCTCATCGTCGAGCCAGCCCTTCAGCAGGCCAGACATGAAGCCGTCGCCCGCTCCCAGCACGTTGAACACCTCGATTGGAAAGCCGGGACCGGCAGCACCTTGATCCAGCGTTGCGGGGACGGCGCCGGTGAAGGCGGATGCGCCCATCGGTCCGCGCTTGCACACAAGCACCGCATCGGTGATCTCGCGCACCTTGCGCAGCGCCTCAATCGTGTCGGTGCTGCCGCCGGCGATGTGGAACTCTTCCTCGGTGCCGACGATCAGGTCGAACAGCGCAAGCGTTGCTTGCAGCCGGCCGGTCACCTTGTCCGATGCGATGAAACGGTTCTCTCCGTCGCCATGGCCGGAAAGCCCCCACAGGTTCGGCCGGTAGTCGATGTCGAGCGCAGTCCGCGCGCCGTTTTCGCGGGCAAGGTGCAGAGCCTTCCACACTGCCGCTTCCGTGCGCGGGTTAGACAGATGCGTACCCGTCGCGACCACACAGCGTGCCTCGGCAACGAAGGCCGGATCGATGTCATCTTCCGACAGCGCCATGTCGGCGCAATTCTCGCGATAGAAGATCAGCGGGAACTGGTGCTGGTCGCGGATACCGAGCAACACCAGCGCCGTCAGCCGCTCGGGATCGGTGACGACGCCGCGCACATCGACGCCTTCTGCGGCAAGCTGCTCGCGGATGAAGCGGCCCATATGCTCATCGCCCACCCGGGTGATTAGGGCGGAGCGCAGGCCGAGCCTCGCGGTGCCGACCGCCATGTTGGTGGGCGAGCCTCCGACATATTTGTTGAACGAGCGCATGTCCTCCAGCCGCCCGCCGACCTGCGCGCCGTAGAGATCGACCGATGACCGGCCGATGGTGATGACATCGAGCTTTTTCGTCATACCGTGCCGCCCAGCGAGCCCTCCAGTTCGGCCAGTTCCTGACCGCCGGCCATCATGTCCTGAAGCTCTTCCGGCTTCACCTCCCCGCGCAGCGCGGTGCCCAGCGTGCGCCCACGGTTGAGCACCGTGAAGCGATCGCCCACGGCCAGCGCGTGGCGCACATTGTGGGTGATGAAGACGACGCCGATGCCCTTTTCCCGCACCCGCGCGATGGTCGACAGCACATTGGCGGTCTGGCGCACGCCGAGCGCCGAGGTCGGCTCGTCGAGGATCAGCACCTTCGCACCGAAATAGACGGCGCGCGCGATCGCCACCGTCTGCCGCTCGCCACCCGACAGCGTGCCCACCGCCTGATCCGGCTCGCGCAGGTTGATGCCCATCCTGCGCATCTCGTCCATGGTGACGGCGTTCGCCTTCTCGAAATCGAAGAAGCTGAGCGGCCCGATCTTACGCACCGGCTCGCGCCCCATCCAGAAATTGCGCGTCACCGACATCAGCGGGATCATGGCGAGGTCCTGATAGACGGTGGCGATGCCGGCCTGCATGGCGTCGCGCGGGCTGGCAAAGGCGATCTCCTTGCCCTCGACGAGAATGCGGCCGCGCGTCGGCTTGTGGACGCCCGACATGGTCTTGATGAAGGTGGACTTGCCCGCACCATTGTCGCCCAGAAGGCAGTGGCATTCGCCGGGCAGGATGGAGATCGACACGCCGTTCAGCGCGATCACCGGCCCGAAGTGCTTTTCGATGTCGATCAGTTCGATCAGCGGATTGGTCATCTCAGCGCTCCCCCGTGATCATGCGGCGGATATAGGTGTTGAGGATGACGGCCATCAGAAGGATGGCGCCGAGGAAGACGCGGAACAGGGAGCTTTCGACACCGGCGAAAAACAGCCCTTGCTGGACGACGCCGAAGATCAAC
>Ga0265293_10007911_pt1 | contig 16104 bp, 18 predicted proteins | sample Munlanlewell138R_FD_192505 | JGI IMG/M metagenome (GOLD analysis project Ga0265293, IMG submission 192505) | Leachate microbial communities from a municipal landfill in Southern Ontario, Canada - Leachate well 138R | ecosystem: Engineered > Solid waste > Landfill > Unclassified | place: Canada...
GCCTTGTCGGTATGGATGATCTCGCGCTTCACGCCCGCTCCTTCATTCGCGTCAAAACCGCAAGGATAGGGAGCGTGGGCGGCAGCGGCAACAAGAAGAATTAACACGGGGGACACGGGGGGTGAAGCCGGCGTAGGTCACGTTGCGAAGCTACGTGACGTGTTTGCAGCCCCGCCTTCCGCTCGAAATCCGGGCCGGTGGACACCGCCTGCGAGCAGAAGCTCGCTCCCACTGGATTGCACCCGCGCCTGCCACGTAGCCGCTACGCGCCAACGTGACCTTCACGGTTCTTCGCCCGTGTTCCCCGTGGTTAATGCTTCTTTGCCTTCACCCGCGCGCGCGGCTGATGCGCAGGACGTCTTCGAGGGCGCGCACGTGGCGCATGATGCGGGCGAGGTGGACGCGGTTTTTCACCGCGATGGTGAGGTTGATGGCGGTGTTAAGGCCATCGCGCTCTTCGAGGGAGACGTTGTCGATGTTGGCGTCGGCGTCGGCGACCACGGCGGCCACTTCGGCGAGTACGCCGCGCTTGTTCTTCACTTCCACGCGAATGTCCACCGGGAAGTCGCTCTGCACGTCGGGCTCCCACTGCACGTCGATCCACTTCTCCGGGAACTTGCGGAATTCGGAGACGTTGCGGCAGTTCTGGGTGTGCACCACGATGCCGCGGCCGGCGGACAGGAAACCGCGGATGGCATCGCCGGGGATGGGTCGGCAGCATTTGGCGAAGCTGACCACCGTACCCTCGGTGCCCTTGATGTACAGCGGTTCTGCGGACGGTTTGGCGGCGACGCTGGCGTCGCGCTGCAGGGCACTGGCCACCAGCGTGGCCATGCGGTTGCCGAGGCCGATGTCTTCCAGCAGGTCGTCCAGGCCGCTGCGCTTGTATTCGGCGACCAGGGCGTCAATGCGTTCCTGGGGCACCGTGTCCAGGGACAGGGAAAACCCCGACAGCGCCTTGTTGAGCATGCGCCGCCCCAGGGCCACGGATTCGTCGCGCCGCAGGTTTTTCAGGTGGGCGCGGATGTTGGCTCGCGCCTTGCCGGTGACCACGAAATTCAGCCACGCCGGATTCGGACGCGCGCCTGGCGCGGTGATGATCTCCACCTTCTGGCCGTTCTCGATGCGTGTGTTGAGCGGCACCAGGCGCTGGTCCACCTTGCCGGCCACACAGGCGTTACCGAGGTCGGAATGCACGGCGTAGGCGTAATCGATCACGCTGGCGCCGCGCGGCAGTTCCATGATTTCACCCTTGGGGGTGAACACGTAGACCTCATCCGGGAACAGGTCCACCTTGACGTTTTCGAGGAATTCCAGGGAATCGCCGGCGCTCTTCTGCATCTCCAAGAGGTCGCGCAACCATTCGCGGGCGCGCGCCTGGGCGATGCTCGCACCGCCTGCGTCGCCGGCTTTGTAGAGCCAGTGTGCGGCAATGCCCGCCTCGGCGACCTTGTCCATGTCCTCGCTGCGGATCTGCACCTCGATGGGGAAGCCGTAGGGACTGACCAGGGCGCTGTGCAGGGACTGGTAGCCGTTGGCCTTGGGAATGGCGATGTAGTCCTTGAAGCGGCCGGGCACCGGCTTATAAAGGTTGTGCATCACGCCGAGCACGCGGTAGCAGGTGTCGACCTTGTCCACCATGATGCGAAACGCGAACACGTCCATCACCTCGGAAAAGGACACGCCCTTGGTCTTCATCTTCTTGTAGATGCTGTACAGGTGTTTCTCGCGACCGATGACCCGGCCCTCGATGCCTTCCTGCTTGAGGCGCGCCTGAATGGATGCCTGGATCTTTTCCACCAGCTCCTTGCGATTGCCGCGCGACTTGCGCACCGCGTCGGCGATGACGCGGTAGCGCATGGGGTGGTAAGCGGCGAAGCCCAGGTCTTCCAGCTCGATGCGCAGGCGGTTCATGCCCAGGCGGTTGGCGATGGGCGCGTAGATCTCCAGGGTCTCGCGGGCGATGCGCCGTTTCTTGTCGGGGCGCATCACACCGAGGGTGCGCATGTTGTGCAGCCGATCGGCCAGCTTGATGAGGATGATGCGGATGTCCTGCACCATGGCCAGCATCATCTTGCGGAAGTTTTCCGCGTGGGCCTCGGCCTTGGAGTGGAACTCGATGTGGGTGAGCTTGCTGACGCCGTCCACCAGGTCGGCCACTTCCTGGCCGAACTCGGCGAGGAGCTGCTCCTTGCCGATCTCGGTGTCCTCAATGACGTCGTGGAGGATGGCGGCGATCAGGCTGCGGTAGTCGATACGCAGCTCGGCGAGGATGCGGGCAACGGCCAGGGGGTGGTAGATGTACGGCTCGCCACTCAGGCGATGCTGGCCATCGTGAGCCTCGGCGCCGAACAGGTAGGCCCGATAGACCTCGGCCACCTGCTCGCGCTCCAGATAGCCCTCGAGCAGGGTACAAAGATCACTGATGTAGAGGCCCTTCCCCGCACTGGAGAAAGGGCCGGAGACATGCGGGAGATTGCTCAGAGGTCGTCCTGCGGCGGCTGTGCCGGGGATTCCAGCGTTTCCACCTCTTCCATTTCATCTTCGGCACGCGGCGTGGGTTCGAGCAGGATGTCGCGGGTCACCAGGCCCTCGGCTACTTCACGCAGTGCCACCACGGTGGGCTTGTCGTTCTCCCAGGGGATTTGCGGCTCACGGCCGTTCTCGATCTGGCGGGCGCGTTTGGTGGCGACCAGCACCAGCTGAAAGCGGTTGTCGACGTTCTTCAGGCAGTCTTCAACGGTAACTCGTGCCATGGGTGGGTTCCGGATGCGGCTGGGTCAGTGCGGAATTGTAATCCATCGGGCGCCGCTCAGGCCAGCAGCGAGCGCAGCAGCCCCTCATGCCGAACGGCCTGCACCTCACGCTTGAGCCGCCCGGCCACGAATACGGCCCGGAGTTCCGCAAGGGCGTCGTCGAAGTTGTCGTTCACGATGAGGTAGTCGTATTCCGCCCAGTGCTGCATCTCATTGACGGCATCGCGCATACGTCGGGCGATCACCTCGGCGCTGTCCTGACCGCGGCCGGTCAGGCGCGCCTCCAGGGCCGCGCGCGACGGCGGCAGCACGAAAATGCTCCGGCAACCCGGCATGGTGTCGCGCACCTGGCGCGCGCCCTGCCAGTCGATCTCCAGGATCACGTCCAGGCCACTGGCCAGCTGGTCCTGGATGGAGGCACGCGAGGTCCCGTAATAGTTGTCGAACACCTGGGCGTGTTCGAGAAAGGCACCCTGCTCGATGAGCGCGCGGAACGCGGGCACGTCGACGAAGTGGTACTCGCGGCCGTTCTGTTCGCCCGGGCGCGGGGCGCGGGTGGTGTGGGAGATGGACACCGCCACCTCGTCGAGCGAACCGAGCAGGGCCTTCACCAGGCTGGTCTTGCCGGCACCCGAGGGCGCGGAGATGACATAAAGCGTGCCGCGCGCGGCGGCGGGTGGGTTGGCGGTCATTCGATGTTCTGCACCTGTTCGCGCATCTGTTCAATGAGAACCTTGAGCTCCACGGCCGCGCGGGTGGTTTCGGCGTCGGCGGACTTGGAACCCAGGGTGTTGGCCTCGCGGTTGAGTTCCTGCATGAGAAAATCCAGCCGCCGCCCCACCGGCTGCTTTTGCTCCAGCACGCGGCGCACTTCGGCGATGTGGGTCTCCAGGCGGTCCAGCTCCTCGGCCACGTCGATGCGCGTGGCGAACACCACCATCTCCTGTTCGAGCCGCTGCGCATCCAGCTCGGCCTTCACCTCGGCCAAGCGTTCCACGAGCCGTTCGCGGAAACGCGCCTGCACCTCGGGGAGGCGTGCCCGCACGATGGGCAACTGGGCGGTCATGGCGTCGCAGCGCTGGCGGATGAGATCGGCCAGCTTGGCGCCCTCGCGGGCACGGGAATCGTTGAGTTCGCCGAGGGTGCGATCGAGCAGGGCGAGGGCATCTGCGTGCAGCCGTTCCAGGTCGGGCGCGGGGGCCTGCAATACGCCGGGCCAGCGCAGGATGTCCATGGAGTTCACCGCCGCCGCGTCGTAGACCAGGCCGTCGACCTCACGACTGAGCTGCGCCAGGGCGGCGGCCAGGGCGTGGTTGAGGGTGAGCTGGCCGGCGGACGCGGGGGCCGGCGTGAAGCGCAGCGAGCAATCCACCTTGCCGCGCGAGAGCGCCGCGCCGATGCGCTCCCGCAGCGCACCTTCGAGCACGCGCAGGTCGTCCGGCAGGCGCATGGAGACTTCCAGATACCGGTGATTCACCGAGCGCAGTTCGAGGGCCAGGACCCCATAGTCACCGTGGGTCTCCTGGCGGGCAAAAGCAGTCATACTTCTCAATTTCGAGCTCTCCTGCGCGGAAAAGAGCGCCATGGTAACCGAAAACCGTCCCCCCGGGAGAAGGCCATCCGGCCCTGTGGTAGGCTACCGCGGTGGACCGGCGAACGGTCATGGCATGGGCACAATGACGCAAGAAACCAAGGCGCGCGGCCTGAGCCCCGGCGCGCGAATCGATCGATACACCCTCGAACGCCAGATCGGCGGCGGCGGCTTCAGCATCGTCTATCTGGCGAACGATCCCGAGACCCGCACCCAGGTGATCGTGAAGGAGTACATGCCGCGCAAGCTGGCCGCGCGTGGTGATGACGGCCGCACGGTGATCACCGTGGGCGAGGACGAGAAGTCGGTGGAGCGCTTCGCCCAGGGTAAGAAGATGTTCTTCCAGGAAGCGGCCACCCTCGCCACCCTCAAGCACCCCAACATCGTCAACGTGACCAATTTCTTCCGCGCCAACGGCACGGTTTACATGGTCATGGAGTACGCCCAGGGCATCAACCTTCAGGAATACATCCGGCGTCACAACGGCAGTCTCAGCGAAAAGCTCATCCGCATCGTGTTCACGGCCCTGCTCGACGGTCTCAAGTGCATCCACTCGCGCGGCCTGCTGCACCTGGACATCAAGCCCGGCAACATCTATCTGCGCAGCGGCGGCAGTCCGCTGTTGCTCGACTTCGGCGCCGTACACGAAATGATGCAGAGCCGCCAGGACCAGGCCTCGCAGGTCATCACCCCGGGGTTCTCACCCATCGAGCAACTCACGCCCGGCGGCTACGTGGGCCCGTGGAGCGACATCTACGCCCTCGGCGCCACCATGCGCGCCTGCATTGAAGGCGTGGCGCCGCCGCCCTCGCCCGAGCGCTCCCCCGAGGACCACATGAAGCCGGCCAGCGTGGCCTTCCGCCGCCGCTACTCCGCGGCACTGCTGCGGGTTATCGACTGGGCCATGGAGGTGGACCCGCTGGCGCGCCCGCAGAACGTGGACCAATTGCTCGCCGCCCTCGCAGACAACGCAACGGACGACCCGCCGGAGTCCGGCTCCATGCTCGAACGCCTCGCCAACAGCTTCAGCTGGGGCAGGAGCTGAGCCATGCAGTACGACATCGGACAAGCCAACCGCCTCGGCACCCGCTCCTCCAACCAGGACCGTTTCGCCGCCTTGGAGAGGGATGAGGCCATCGTGTTGCTGGTGCTGGCCGATGGCATGGGTGGCCACGCGGGCGGCGAGATGGCCGCACAGATCCTGGTCGACACCGCCGCCGCGGCCCTGCACGCGGCCGCCTTGCCCATCAGCGATGCCACGGCCTTCCTGGGCGGCGTGATCAGCCGCGCCCACCACGCCATCCACGCCTACGCCAGTGAAAACGGCCTGGCGGCGTCACCAGGCACCACCGGCGTGCTGTGCCTCATCCAGGACGGCACCGCACAGTGGGCCCACGTGGGCGACAGCCGCCTCTATCTTTTCCGCGACCAGTTGCCGCTGTACCGCACCCGCGACCATTCCTACGTGGAAAAGCTCTATCGTCGCGGTGAGATCCGTCGCAGCGACCAGTCCTTCCATCCCATGCGCAACCAGATCACCCAGTGCATCGGCTGCCTGCAGGACCTTCCCGAAGTGGAATTCGGCAAGCCGACCACCTTGGCGCCGGGCGACGTGCTGCTGCTGTGCTCCGACGGCCTGTGGGGCGCCCTCGAAGACATGCAGATCGGTGCCGGCGTGACCGCATCCGACCTGGATGCGGCGGTCAACCGGTTGGCCGAGCAGGCCGAGCGCAACAGTTATCCGCACAGCGACAACATCAGTGTGCTCGCCCTGCGCTTCGTCTCGCGTAACCATGCACGGGCAGCGGCCGTGGACACCGCGCAGAACAGCGCAGCGACGACGCCGCGCGCTCCGCGCGCCCGACTGGAGGACGCCATCGAGCAGATCGAAGAAGTCCTCAAGAAGTACGAAAACGAGATGAACCGCTGACGGCCGCGGGGCAATTCACTGCCCACGGCTCAGGGGCGTAACGGCTACAATAGGCCGCTCTGAAGAAATCCCACAGGAAGGACTGCCCATGCGCCCAAGTGGCCGCGCACCCGACGAGCTGCGCCCGATCCGCATCACCCGCAAGTACACCAAGCACGCCGAAGGTTCGGTGTTGGTGGAGTTCGGCGACACCAAGGTCATCTGCACCGCCAGCGTGGACGAGCGCGTGCCGGGCTTTCTCAAGGGCAAGGGCAAGGGCTGGGTAACCGCCGAATACGGCATGCTGCCGCGCGCCACCGGTTCTCGCACCGCCCGTGAAGCGGCCCAGGGCAAGCAGGGCGGCCGCACCCAGGAGATCCAGCGCCTCATCGGCCGCTCGCTGCGTGCCGTGGTAAACATGGAGGCCCTCGGCGAGCGCACCATCACCGTGGACTGCGATGTCATCCAGGCCGACGGCGGCACCCGCACCGCCTCCATCACCGGCGGCTACGTGGCGCTGGCCGACGCCGTCCAGCATCTGCTCGGTCGCAAACTCATCAAGACCCACCCGCTGCACGGCCAGGTGGCCTCCGTTTCCGTGGGCATCTACAAGGGCGTGCCCGTACTCGACCTGGACTACCCCGAAGACTGCAACGCCGAGACCGACATGAACGTGGTCATGAACGACGCCGGCGCCTTCGTGGAAGTCCAGGGCACCGCCGAAGGCCACGCCTTCCGCCGCGACGAACTTGACGCCATGCTCGCCCTGGCCGAAAAAGGCATCGCCGAACTCATCGCCCACCAGCGCGAGGCGCTGGAAAAAACCTGAACACGGCGGACACGGGGAACACGGGGAGAAGATTTCAGGTGGGTGTGGGAGCGAGCTTCTGCACGCGATACCCGGCCTGACCTAAGGTCGCGAGCAGAAGCTCGCTCCCACATGGACCCGAAACATATTTCTCTTCTCCCCCCGTGTTCCCCGTGTCCCCCGTGTCCCCCGTGTTAACTCTTGGATCATTCAAATGAAAAAATTCGTGCTGGCGAGCGGTAACAAGGGCAAGGTGCGGGAGTTCAACGAGATCCTCGCGGACCTGGATATCGAGGTGGTGCCGCAGAGCGAGTTCGGCGTGCCCGAGGCGGAGGAGACGGGCCTCACCTTCGTCGAAAACGCCATCCTCAAGGCGCGCAACGCAGCGCAGCACACGGGGCTGCCGGCCATCGCCGACGACTCGGGCATCGAGGTCGATTTCCTCAAGGGCGCGCCCGGCATCTACTCGGCGCGCTACGCGGGTGTGGGCGCCGGCGACGAGGCCAACCTGCACAAGCTGCTGCGCGACATGGATGGCGTGCCCGAGGCCGAACGCGCCGCCCGCTTCCAGTGTCTCATTGTGTGCATACGCCACGCCCTCGACCCCGTGCCGCTCATCTGCCAGGGCACCTGGGAAGGCCGCCTGGCCACCGCGCCGCACGGCGAGAACGGCTTCGGCTACGACCCCATCTTCTACGTGCCCGAATACGACTGCATGTCCGCCGAACTGCCACGCGAAGCGAAGAACCGCCTCTCCCACCGCGGCCAGGCCTTGCGGCAGTTGGTCGCGGCGCTGAAGGCAAAAAGCTGAAACACGGGGAACACGGGGCGAAGAAAAGCCTTCGTCGAACATCAAGCTGCTCGCGATATTTTTTCGCCCATTCATAGAAGCCCGTGTCCCCCGTGGTTAATGCTTTTTTCTTCCAAACCCTCCCACCGCTGAGCCTCTATGTGCACGTGCCGTGGTGCGTGCGCAAGTGTCCGTATTGCGATTTCAACTCGCACGAGGCGGCGGACGGCATTCCCGAGGCGGCGTACATCGATGCCTTGATCGCCGACCTGGAACAGGAGCTGCCGGCGGTGTGGGGCCGGCCGGTGGTCAGCGTGTTCATCGGCGGCGGCACGCCGAGCCTGCTGTCGGGCGAGGCCATCGACGCTTTGCTCTGCGCCGTGCGCGCACGCCTGAAGCTGCTGCCCGGGGCGGAGATCACCCTGGAGGCCAATCCGGGCACGGTGGAACAAGAACGCTTCCGCGAGTTTCGCGCGGCGGGGGTGAACCGGCTGTCCATCGGCGTGCAGAGCTTCGCTGACGACATGCTCGCGCGCATCGGCCGCATCCACGGCGGCGCCGAGGCGGTGCGCGCCGCCGAGGCCGCGCACGCCGCGGGCTTCGACAACTTCAATCTGGATCTCATGTTCGGCCTGCCGGGCCAGGACCTGGACGGCGCCCTGGCGGACCTGCGCCAGGCCATCGCACTGGCGCCGACGCATCTGTCCTGGTATCAGCTCACCCTGGAGCCCAACACCGCCTTCCATCACGCCCCGCCGGTGCTGCCCGACGACGACCTGCGCTACGACATGCAGGTGCGCGGGCAGTCGCTGCTCGCCGGGGCGGGCTTCGCGAACTATGAAGTCTCGGCCTACGCGCGCGACGGTTTCCGCTGTCGGCACAATCTCAACTACTGGCAGTTCGGCGATTACCTCGGCATCGGCGCGGGCGCGCACCAGAAGCTGACGCTGCCGCAGCCGGCGCGCATCGAACGCACGGCCAAGCGGCGCCACCCGCGCGACTATCTCGCGGGTGCAGGCGGCGCCGAGCGCATCGCGAGCCATGTCGCGCTCACGCGCGAAGACGCCGCGTTCGAGTTCGTCATGAACGCCCTGCGCCTCAACGAGGGCTTCGCGACGCGGCTGTTCGAGGAACGCACCGGGCTGCCGTTGAAGGCCATCGAGACGCCGTTGCACGAGGCCGAGGCGCGCGGGCTGCTAAGCTGGGACGTACAGGTCGTGCGGCCGACGGCGCTGGGCCGCCTGCACCTCAACACCCTGCTGGAGCTGTTCCTCGCGGAATGAGGTGGTGACGCTGGGCGTCATCCGCTCGACGAGGCTGCCATGGAACCGATCGAAGTCCAGTGTCCCTATTGCTGGTCATGGTTCGAGACGGAGGTGGACACCTCCGCCGGCAACCAGGATTACATAGAAGATTGCAGCGTGTGCTGCCAGCCCATCCGTCTCGCCATCACCCTGGCCGAGGACGGCTGCGTGCAATCCGTGGAGGCCACCCGAAGTGACTGAGCCCTATCGCCCCATCCCCTGCGAGACCCATTCGGAATACGAACTGGCCATCCTGCACCGCACCCGCCTGGCCATGCGCTGGCGCGATGCGGCGGGCCTGGAGCACCATGCCCGGGTGCTGCCGCTCGATACGGAGGCCACCGCGGACAAGAAGGAATACCTCCTGGTGGAACATGAAGACGGCGCGCGCGAGCGCGTCCGGCTCGACCGCATCATCAGCGCCGATCCGGCATAAAATGGCGCTTTTCCCGGAATGCCATTCATGTCCGCCAACCTGTTTCTCGCCCTGCTGGTCAACGTCACTGTGGGCGCCTATCTGGCGTGGGGCTACCCGCGCACCGTCGCCAACAGCTTTCGCGGCCGCACGCCGCCGCCTTTTTTCGCCCTGCTGCGGCGCGTGATGCCGCCCTTCGGCAAGGTGCTCGTGGCCGCCTCCGTGCTGTACGGCCTGCTGGTCGCCGCCGGGCTGCTGTGACACACGACCTGCGCATCGGCGTCGATCTGGGCGGCACCAAGATCGCGATCATCGCGCTCGATGGCAACGGCGTCGTACTCACGCGCCGGCGCATCACCACGCCACGGGAGGACTACCCCGCCACGGTCGACGCCATCGCCGCGCTGGTGCACGCCGTGGAGGCCGAACTGGGGCGACGCGGCAGCGTGGGCGTGGGCATTCCCGGCGCCATCTCGCCCGCCACCGGGCTGGTGAAGAACGCCAACTCCACCTGGCTCATCGGCAAGCCGCTGGACCGGGACCTGGCCGCGGCCCTGGACCGACCCGTACGGCTCGCCAACGACGCCAACTGTTTTGCCGTGTCGGAGGCCACCGACGGCGCGGCGCGGGGCGCCGGCGTGGTGTTCGGCGTCATCGTCGGCACCGGCACCGGCGGCGGCGTGGTGGTGAACGGCCGGCCGCTGCATGGCGCCAACGCCATCGGCGGCGAGTGGGGGCACAACCCGCTACCGTGGCCGCGTGCCGATGAACTGCCGGGCCCCGCCTGCTATTGCGGCCAGCACGGCTGCATCGAGACCTGGCTGTCCGGGCCGGGCTTCGAGCGTGAGTTCGCCGCCGTGACCGGCCGGCACCTGGGCGCCGCGGCCATCGTGCAGGCCGCTGAAAGCGGCGAAGCCGCCGCCGAGGCGACGCTGGCGCGCTACGAAGACCGCATGGCGCGCGCCCTCGCCTCGATCATCAATCTGCTCGACCCGGACGTCATCGTCCTGGGCGGCGGGATGTCCAACATCGCGCGCCTGTACCGGAACGTGCCCCGGCTCTGGACGCAGTATGTGTTCTCCGATCGCGTCGACACCCGTTTGCTGCCCCCGGCGCACGGCGATGCGAGCGGCGTGCGCGGCGCGGCCTGGTTATGGCCAGTCGGCGCATGAAGCGCTACATTCATAACGTTTTATTGATATTCGCGGCGCCGCCGCGATCCTCGAGAGGGATTTTCGGGAGAGCCCATGAATCAGCGACTGGATCTGAGCGTCCACACGCTGGCAAAACCCCATGCCAGCGCCTTCGATACCCGGCCGCGCGCCGTGCGGCGCTGGGTGGCGGAACTGCCCCCGGCCAACCTCGACGAAATGGCGCAGCGGCTGTGGCACGCCCTTGCCGAAGTCAACCACCTGGCCATCTCACCAGCCCGACGCCTGCACCTCCTGGAGGCCTTCGGGCCCAAGGCGGTGCTCGCCCTCGGGCACCTGCGCCGCCAGTACGCCAATCAGCCCCTGCCGCTCGGGAGCGGTGCCGAACGTGCCGCACGGCAGGCCATCGATCTGCTGCGCGAACTCATGCGCGGCTACCGCACCGTGTTGCGCCAGATCGCCCCCGACAATGCCATCACCCGCTGGCGGCGGCTGTGGTTCGGGCATGCCCTGCACGCGGCCCTGCATCGCTTCATCCACTACGGAGGGCATCTGCTCGCCGTGTTCCAGGCCATTCACCGCGATGCACCGCCGGGCCTGTGGAAACGCATCAATCGCTTCTACTATCTGGCCGAGTCCAACGGCTATATCGCAGACCGGCTGCCGTTGCCGAGTGAGCCCCGGCGGCTCACGAGCCCCGGCGACGAATATCGCCGGCTCCTGCTGACCGCGCTGCTTTCCGCCGACGAACTCACCCCGGCACAGACCGCCGAACTCGCTGCCAGCCTGCCCGAGTGGGTAAAGCTGACCCGGCTCACCCGGCCACCGTTCCGCCCGGGCGAACAGCTCCACGTGGTGCGGCTCTCGCACGACAGTGGTCCGCTCGGCTTCAGCGGCGTCGACGAGGCGGCGCGCACCAGCCCGAACAGCCGCGGGCTGCGAATGGTTGAGTTGGAAAAAGTGCTGAAAAAACGCCTGGCGCGCGGCGGGCGCGGCCGGTTCTGGCGCCGCGAGTCCCCGCTGTCGCCCGAGACGCTGCGCATCCTGGCCGACAACTGGTGCAGCGAGCACCAGCGGACCGAACAACGTCGTGCCGACGGTGGCGCCGCCGAGGTCATCGTCGGCCTGGCGGCGCTCAATCATCTGCTCGGCGGCCGCGCAGTGAGCGCCGAAGCGGCGACGCCTGCCCCAGCGAAGCGCGAGATCAGCCTCGCGCCGGCACCTGAACACCACGGCCATCTGGTCGGCTCAAAGGCCCCCAAGATCGATGTGTGGCAAAGCGTGTACATCGACCCCGCGCAGGTGAAGCCCGCGGTGGCGCCGGTTCACGACTGGCGCCAGGAGAGCAAGGCGGACGCGACCTACCGCCGCGTCGCGGGACGCCTGCTCGACAGCAGCAGCCACGGCTGCGGTGTGCGTGTGGCGCGCGATGAGGTGCCGCACGTGGCGGCAGGCACGCTGATCGCGGTGCAAGATGGCGCCGAAGAGGTATGGCAGGTGGGCGTGGTGGCGCGGCTCACGTCGCAAGGCACGGACCTGGAACTCGGCGTGCGCCTGCTGGGCAAGGCGCCCGTGGCGGCCGCCCTGCATACACGCTCCCCACGCGGCGAAAGCCGCTTCCCGGCGGTGCTGATACGCGACGAACAGGGGCGCCGCCTACTCATCGGCCCGGCCGTGCCGGCGGTACGAGAGGGTGAACTGGCCGTGGAACGGGACGGGCAGCGCATCGCGCTGAAGCGCCTGGGCAAGGGCGCCCACTCACCGCACGTGGCGGTGTTCGCGGTGGCCGCGGTGCAGGCCGACCAGGAGGCGCTGCTGGATCAGCCGCCTACGCCTGCCGCCGAACCAGCGGTGGTGGCGCCCGTGGCGGAAACGCCCGCCGCCGCACCCGCCCCGTCCTGCACCGCGGCGCACCCCAGCGACCGCATCGAACAGCTCATGGCCGCCACCGGGATGAGCCGGGAAAACGCCGAGTTCTTCCTCGCCGCCGAAGCGGCCCACGAAAGCGACCCCTGCCCGCCGCTCAGGAACTCCGATTCGTAAGGTGTTGGCGGATCGGCCCGCGATCTTCTGCTCCCACACACGAAAATCCCGCATCCCTCGCTGTGGCGGGATGGAAACCATCGCTGCCTGAGGCCGCTGATACTCCATTCAACGCCGAATGCCGCGGTGGCTTGACGCGTAAGACGGGTATCTACGGACGGATTGATCACGCCTCGCGCGTGAACATGAGGTCCCAAACGCCATGACCAAGCCGGTGCCCGCGCCGCTCGAACTTGGTGAGCACGCGGTAATCGGGGCGCGGGACGAAATCGCCGGTCGCCGACAGGTTGCGAAACCCGGGTGCGGAACGCATGACGTCAAGCATGTGCGCGGCGTAGTTCTCCCAGTCCGTCGCCATGTGAAAGCAACCGCCGATTTTCAGCTTGCGGCGCACCAGCTCCGCGAAAGCGGGCTGCACGATGCGACGCTTGTGATGACGCGTCTTGTGCCAGGGGTCAGGAAAGAACAGCAGGACGGCGTCGAGCGCCTGGTCGGGGATTTGCGCGGTCAGCACCTCGACCGCGTCCGTGCACATGACGCGCACGTTGGTGAGCCCTTTTTCGCCCACCTGCAAAAGCAGACGGCCCACACCGGGGCGGTGCACTTCGATACCCAGGTAGTCGTTCTCGGGATGGGCCTCGGCCAGCGCGGCCAGATTGCCGCCATCGCCGAAACCGATCTCCAGCACCCGCGGCGCCTGGCGTTCGTACAAGGCATCCAGGTCCAGCCTGCCCGCACTCGCCTCCACACCGAAGCGCGGCCAAAGCTCGGCCAGGGCGCGTTCCTGGGCGACGGTGATCCGTCCCTGGCGGCGAACGAAACTGCGCACGGTGCGCGGCGGCGGTGAATCGAGGCTCAAGGCACGAAGATTCCTGGGCTGAACGGGCGCGAATTGTAATGCATGCAAGGAACATCCGCAGCCCCGCGACCGGGTCGGGGCGTGACCCACGGTGCCTGCCGGTGCGCCCTCAGAACCAGCGTTTGAGGCGGAAGAACAACAACAGTATCGCCGCCAACGCGGCCATGCCGCCGAGGGTGACGTAAAACCCGGTATGTGTATGCAGCTCACGCACGTACTCGAAGTTCATACCGAAAATGCCCGCGATCAAATTCAGCGGCAGGATCACGGCCGACACTACGGTCAGCGTGCTCATGATCTCGTTGGTACGCGTAGAAATGGCGGAGAAATGCAACTGGATGAGGTTCTCCACCTCTTTTTGCTGATGCGAGGCAAATCGGCTGATGCGCCGGATGTGTTCCACCAGATCCGTGTAGCGCACGTCCAGTTGTTCCTCCATGGGCAGACGCTGGTTGTCGCGCCAGCCGATCACGGCGTCTTCCTGTTCTTCCGATAGCGATTCCAGACGGCGCAGCACGCTGCGGTGCTGCATGATGTGGCGCAGGTCTTCGCGATTGCGCGGGTCGAGCAGGGCCTCGGCCCACTGCTCCGCGCGGGCCGCCAGCGGCTCTCGCATGGCCAGGAAGCCATCGACCATGGCGTTCAGGATCAGCTGCATCAACGCCATCGGATTCGCCGGGGCGCGCATGGGCTGGTGCATCAACCGCTGACGCACGGCGGCGATGGAATGGCTCCGCGGGGGCCGCACCGTGACCAACACCCGGTCGAGCAGGAAGAACGTGGAGGGATGGGTGAAAAACGCCTCGCCCGACTCCGGCACGTGGCTGCGAAATACCAGCATGTCGTAATCGCCGGTGTTGTCGTAGAACGAGGGGTGCGCGGGATTAAGGCTGTCGTTGACGTGGCGATCGTGAAAGCGTACGCCGGTGATGGGCTCGGCGACGGTCGGCCAGTCGGCCTCTTCATGGGAGAAATCGAGCCACAGGAAACCGCCGGGCGGCACCGTCGCCTGCGCCGCACCGACGGACTCGGGCGGCGCTCCGGACGGAAAAACGAAGGCCTCCATGCCGTCTGGTGCTGCGACTAGAAGAAGGTGCCGTCGATGGGGGACGAGGCGCTGGCGTAGCGCTTGCGCGGCATGCGCCCGGCCAGGAAGGCCTCGCGCCCGGCCTCAATGGCCTTTTTCATGGCCGAGGCCATGAGCACCGGATTCTTCGCTTCGGCGATGGCGGTGTTCATGAGCACGCCGTCGCAGCCCAGTTCCATGGCCACGGCCGCATCCGACGCGGTACCCACGCCCGCATCGACCAGGATGGGCACCTTGGCGTTCTGCACGATCTCGACAATGTTATAGCGGTTCTGGATGCCGAGGCCGGAGCCGATGGGCGCGGCGAGCGGCATGACCGCCACGCAGCCCATCTCTTCCAGGCGCTTGGCGATGATCGGGTCGTCGCTGGTGTAGACCATCACCTTGAAGCCGTCCTTCACCAGCGTCTCGGCGGCCTGCAAGGTCGCGGTCACGTCGGGATAGAGGGTCTTCTGATCGCCGAGCACCTCGAGCTTCACCAGGTCGTGGCCGTCGAGCAGTTCGCGTGCCAGCCGGCAGGTGCGCACCGCATCGTCCGCGGTATAGCAGCCGGCGGTGTTCGGCAGGTAGGTGATCCTGGAGGGCGGCAGCACGTCGAGCAGATTGGGCTCGCCCGGGTTCTGGCCGATGTTGGTGCGGCGGATGGCGACGGTGACGATCTCGGCGCCGCTCGCCTCCACGGCGCGACGGGTCTCGTCGAAATCCTTGTACTTGCCGGTGCCCACCAACAGGCGGGAGGAGTAGCTCTTGCCGGCGATCACCAGGGGATCGGAATGCTGTGCCATGTGGTTGCTCCGGAAAAACGGTGGGGTAGGCCATCAACCACGGAGGCCACGGACAACACGGAGGAGATCAATCGTTCCTCCGCGGCTTTCGGGACCAGCGTGACTCGCGCACGGGCGACCGGCCGGATTATAGACCCAGTACACTAACCGCCGCCGATGGCGTGGACGATTTCCACGCGATCATCGGGGTTGAAACGGTGACTCGCGTAGGCGCTGCGCGGCACGATATCCAGATTTACTTCCATGGCCAGCCGCCGCCCGGTCAGATCGAGCAGTTCCACCAGCCGTTCCGCCGTGCAGTCGTCCGGTACTTCGCGGGCTTCGCCATTCACATAGATGCGCATGGCGGGGAAGCCTACGGACCGGCGGGACGGGCGTCAACCGCTGCTTGAGAGGCCTATGGGCCGGTGCTATTATCCCTGGCCCGCGCGGGTGTAGTTCAATGGTAGAACAGGAGCTTCCCAAGCTTCTAACGTGGGTTCGATTCCCATCACCCGCTCCATCTATCGCAATGCATTCTGAAAGCGCGAACGTGGGTTGACTCAGGCCTACGGCCTTCGCCCTTCGGGCGCCTTCGGCGTCCCGTTTCGCTCACGCGAAACGGTC
>Ga0265293_10007913_pt1 | contig 16104 bp, 21 predicted proteins | sample Munlanlewell138R_FD_192505 | JGI IMG/M metagenome (GOLD analysis project Ga0265293, IMG submission 192505) | Leachate microbial communities from a municipal landfill in Southern Ontario, Canada - Leachate well 138R | ecosystem: Engineered > Solid waste > Landfill > Unclassified | place: Canada...
CAGGAAAACCTGGCCATCAAGGAAGAGGCCAAAAAAAAGGAGCGAGAACTCCAAGAGCACCAGGCAATAATTTACTGGCTCGAATGCCAGCTGGATCTTGCCTGGGAGAAAGAGGCAAAGCTCAAGGAAGAGCTTGACGAGCTTCTTTAAGTCCCAGCAAGGGACATAAGAACCTTTAAGAGGGCCAATCACAGGTCCTCTCTTTTTTTACTTTAGAAATTAAAAAATATAATTTTAATTATATAAAGAACTATTAAATGAACCGGATAGAAAATATAGAAAAAGTATCTTGGCAAATTGATTTTAATTTTTGGGCCGAAAATAAAAAAAAGGGAAAAAAGAGCGTATATTTGAATAAACAATTGGTAAATAAAAGCATAGGAAAAAGTTGCCAAAGAAAAAAGAACTATTTTCTCTTCTCTTTTTTTGAAAAAGTAAAATATTAGAATAGTTAAAAGCCCATAAAACCCGTATTCAACAAAAAAAGAAGCTGGTATTATTAAAAAAAGATAAATGAATTTCTTTTTTTCAAAAACCGAAATTGTAAAAATTCCAAGCATTAAGGAAAAAAGAATGTTTAGAAAAACTGTTTTCCCTATCGATGCATATATAAAATAATAAGGAATCTGGGAAATAACGGCAAAGAAAAAAAGACGGTTAAGATATTTTTTTCTGCTTGATGTTTTTTGATAACCAACCGTAAGCTGATAGGCAAAAAGAGGAAAAGCTATTCTCCCTATAATCCTTAATATTGCAAAGGGATAAATAAAAGCCCCAATGTGATCGATAAGCATTGTTATCACCGCCACCAGTTTTATATAATTGCTTTCTCTTTTATCCATTAAAATATACCTTAGAAAATTTTAATCATAATCCCCTCTCCTTCTAATTTTCCTTTATATTGAAGCTGCTTTGGAATTTTAGCAACTGTTTTGAATCCAATTTTTTTGTAAAGAGCTATAGCCGGCTTATTGCTTAAAAAAACGCTAAGTCGAATAATCTTCGGTCTTGGCTTTAATTCTTTTTTCGCCTTTTTTAATATTTCATTCATTAAATATTTTCCAAGGCCAATTCTTCTATAACCCTTTCTAATGGTAATGCCAAAACCTCCGATATGGTCTCTTCTGTCTTTTTCAAGAGTAATGCCCGTTGTTCCGACAATTTTATCTTCACACTCTGCCAATAAAAAAACTTCTTTTAAATTTTCAATTCCCTTCATCTTTCTTTCTATCCATCTTTTTTCTTCTTCAAGGGACACTCTCTTTTTCATTGAAACCTTTGCCTGTTCTTCAACTAAAGAATCAACAAAATCCTTGAATTTTCGGATATTCTTAAAATCTTCTTCTAAAATATTCCTTATTGTTATTTTCTTGCCTTTAAAAATTTTAGTTTTCATATTTTTTAATTCTATATCATATTATGAAATAAAAAAAGCCCGAAAAGGGCTTTAATTTTTTTCCTAAAGGTTAACACCATGTTTTAGTCCTTGGACATAGGCCAATTTTATTGCAATTCTTATATAAGGAGAGCACTCATTGGTTCTTGCCTCAGACAAGCTTATCTGAGGATCCTTTTCTTTTATTTTTTTTGCGATAAATCTTAGCATTGCATATGATACAAAATCATGCAATCTTGAAGTAAAGATATCCCCCTTCGCAATTTATTGCTTTTTCCTCTAGTAAAGAATAATGTTTCTTTAATAATTCATCTGGAATATCCATCAATCTTTTGACTTGAGGATCTAGGTCTTCGTTATCATCAACCTCTTCTCCAAAAAACCTTCTAACTTCATTTATTTCATTATTGATATGCTCTAGTAAAGTCATCCAATCGCTGGTTTTGTCCATAGTATTTTCCTTTCAAAAAGAGTCAAAGAACCAGGCAGAACTATACCAAAAAAATACTATAAGTCAAATACGAGTATCTTTTAATTAATTTCTAAAAGTTCTATTTCAAATATCAAAATAGAATCAGGAGGAATTATATCCCCCGCTCCCTGCTTTCCGTAAGCAAGCTCGGGAGAAATAGTTAATCTCCTTTTTTCTCCTTTTTTCATTCCCAAAACACCCATTTCCCATCCTTGAATCACTCTGCCTTGCCCGAGAACAAAAGAAAATGGCTGATTCCTGTCAACACTTGAATCGAACTTTTTTCCATCAAGAAGAGTTCCGGTATAATGCAAAGTCAAATAGTTTCCTTTCTCGGCTAATTTTCCTTCGCCCTCAGTTAAGATTTCTGCCTTTAACTGCCCCTTTTTGCAAACTCCTCGCGAAAAATCCCATTCTTCGCACATAGATCCGTCTTCAAACAGGCAAAACCCTATTTGGCCGGAAGGAAAATCTTTAATTTCAACTGTCCCTCCTTGCTTCTTGCAATATACTGAAGCAGGATTTGCTAAAGTGGTATTTTCTTCTTCCGTTTCAAGCAGAGTATCTCCTTTTTCTTTACTGACCAGATAAGCAAAGAAAAAAACAACTAAAACTGCAACTGCAATTATGATGATTAATAACATTTTTTTATTCATACTTTTATTTTTTATTCAATAAATATTTTAATATATTTATTTTAATTTTACAAAGGAAATTCCGACAAATAACTTGGAACGATAATCTCACTTTTTATTTTTTCTCTTAAAAAATTAGCAAATTCATTTGACGCTTCTTCTTCTCCGTGAATTATGAATATTTTTTGAGGTTTTTCCTTAAAATTATCGATCCATTTAAAAAGATCGCTTTTGTCGGCATGGGCAGAAAATCCTTCAATATTTTCAATATTTGCTTTTACAGAATATTGTTTTCCCAATATTCTGACGCTTTTTTCCTTTTCTACTATTTCCCTGCCCAGCGTCCCTTTCGCTTGATATCCTACAAAAACAATACTTGATTCTTTTCTTGTTATATTTGATATAAGATGATGTTTAATTCTTCCTCCGGTACACATTCCTGAACCTGCCATTATTATGGCAGAACCTTCCATATTATTGATACTTGTTGATTGCTCTCTTGTTTTTGTTAATTTAAGAAGGGGAAAATCAAAAGGCGAATCCCCTTTTTCTATAAGAGAACGGGTATTCTCATCAAAATACTGCAGGTATTTTTTAAAAACTTCCGTCACGTTTATCGCCATAGGACTATCTACAAAAACAGGAAGAGAAGGAATAACGCCCTCTTTGAAAAACTTGTTCATATAGTATAATATTTCCTGAGCTCTCTCTAGAGCAAATACCGGTATGACTATATTTCCTCCTTCTTTTGCCGTCCTTCTTATTATCTTCGCAAGTTTGTCTCCTTCTATATCTTCACTCTTATGCTCTCTGTTGCCGTAAGTTGATTCCATAAAAACAATGTCCGCTTTCTCAAATAAAGTCGGATCGTTTAAAATCGGCTTGTTCCATCTTCCTATATCTCCGGAAAATATTATTGTTTTTGTCTTTCCGTTTGACTGCACCTTTAGCTCAATCATTGCGGCGCCAAGTATATGGCCCGCGTCATAAAAAGAAGCGGTAACTTCATTTGTTACCTCAAATACGGTTTTATACGGATAACCTCTAAGGAGAGGAAAAACCTGTTTGGCGTCCTCTATTGTATACAAAGGAATTTCCGGATGCGGGCCTTTCCTTCCTTCCTTTTTATGCCTGGACTTTTTTTTAAAAGCGTCTTCTTCTTGTATTTTTCCCGAATCAAGAAGAATTATTTTTACTATTTCAAGCGTCGGTTCCGTGCAAAATATTTTTCCCTTAAAGCCGTCTTTTACAATTTTAGGCAGATACCCGCAATGGTCCAGATGGCCATGGGTTAAAATTATAGCATCAATAGAACTTGGAGAAACAGGAAAATCATCCCAATTTCTGCTTTTAAATTCCCTTTCTTGATAAAGGCCGCAATCTATTAAAATTCTTTTATTTGAAACCTCAAGCAAGAATTTTGAACCCGTAACATTTTTCACGGCTCCTAAAAACTTAATATTCATTATTTTCTTTTTTTTATTTTATAAACTTCGTCGTTTTTAAAAAATTGAAAAGGAAACTTTATTCCAACTGTCTGTCCCTTTTTTGCAAATTTGACTTTTTTATTCTCTATTTCCATATCAGTAATTTTTATTTTCCCAACTCCCGACTTCTTGCCAATTACAATAATCTCCTCTCCGTTTTTAAGATTATTTGACAGTTTAACCGCTCCAACTTTTACCTTGGGATATAAATGAACGATTTTTCCCAAAAATTCCTTGTAAGTGTCACTTGCCGAATTTTCAATTTCCGAAAAATCTTTGGGAGTTGGCTTTCCAAGGTAAAAACCAGAAGAAAATCCTCTGTTATAAACAGATGTTAGCTCTTTCATTAACTCTTGAACTTCATTTTTACTCAAATCATTATCTAGCGCTTTTCTATAAACCTTAACTACAGAATCAACATATCTGCTATCCCTGTTTCTTCCTTCTATTTTAAAAGATTTGATTTTTATCTTTTTTAATTCTTCAATAAAAGGAAGAGCGCAGAGGTCTTTTGCCGACATTACTCTGCTGTTTTCAAGCTTTAGTTCGTTGCCGTATTTTTCGTCTTTAATAACATAAGATCTTCTACAGGGATGAAAACACTCTCCCCTATTTGCTGATTTATTAAATAGAAACTGGCTCATAAAGCATCTTCCGGAAATAGAAACGCACATTGCCCCATGGATAAAAACCTCTATTTCAAGCCCTTTTATCTTGCTTATCTCTTTTATTTGCTTTAAATCTAACTCTCTGGCAAGGACAATTCTCTTTGCTCCCAGTTTTTGATAAAACTTTGCCGTTTCTTTATTGGCAACGCTTGCCTGGGTTGAAATAAAAAAAGGGACCTTATATTTCTTGCATAAATTTATTACGGCAAAATCCCAGCAAATTACGGCATCCACCTTGTCTTTTATCTTCTTTATTAATTTATCCAGCTTTTTTATTTCAGAATCGTAAACAATAGTATTTAAAGTTACGTAAACTTTCGGCTTTTGGGGATACAAATTGCATATTTTTTTTATCTTTGTAAGGTCAGAAACCTTAAAATTATTCTTTCCAAAACGCATTGAAAAATCATTCAAGCCAAGATAAACAGCGTCTGCTTTTGCCTTGCAAGCGGCAACAAGAGATGAAAAACTGCCAACCGGAGCCATTAGTTCAAATTTATTCTTTTTCATTTATTCTTTTTTTATAATGATTAGGCATTAGCATTTCTATAATAATCAGAAATAATCTTATTAGACATTTCTACAAGATCGTCATAGCCAGCCCAAGCTCTTTTGTCTTTAACCATATTCATCACGCACTTGTCATCAAAGCCCAATAATTGCCCTTCTGAAGCCGAAGTATCAGCCTGTCCAATACCATATTTCCTTTGAAATTCATGAATTGCTAAAGTGGGGTCTCCGTTATAATAAACTACATGTTTTGGTTTTTGCTCCGGGTGCTTTTCAAAATAACGCTCCCAATATTCTTTCGCTGTTATGGTATCTTTTGCTTTTTCCCAATTTGCATTTGCTGATTTTAGTTTTGCATAAGCTGCTTCTTTAGAAGTTAAATTTCCCCAATCAAGCTTGCCACGAGCTATGAAAGCTCCAATGCCGTCATTTAGAATTTCTTTTGCAATTCTTGCCGCTGTTTCCTTATCAAAACCAAGTTCTGATATTTCTTGATTAATCACACTTAAACAAGTCCGTAAGGCCTCTTTTTGTTTCCAATAATCTTTTGGTTCTAAACATTCTTTATAGCTTTTTACAATTGAAGATTCTTGATTTAAATTTTCGGCCCATTTAATAAAAGCAGAAATTAGTTTTTCATCTTCAATCATAACTCTTTTTTCTTCCCCTTCAACTATTTTCAATTCGGAAGCATATTTTGATCCTGTTTCTTTATCAACCGGAGTATTTTCAGGCAAGAAAACTATACCAGAATCAGCAGAAATTCCCGTATTATCCAAGGTCGAAGGCCAAATAAATACGTCATTCCATTTTGTTTCGCTTTGAGGTTTGGTAAAATCTTTTTCCCAACCATTAAAAGCAAAATCATGCTGCGAAGCCAAAACATCAGAGGGGTAAAGGAAAAAAACTTCATTGTTCGATTCTCCGCCATAATAATTATCGGCAACAATTTGAGCTGCAAAATGAACAGCAGTTTTATCCGGATAATGAGGGGCAGCTGCCCATGTAAAATTCAACTCTTTGTTTAATCTTTCTTTTGCCTCTTTCTCTGTTTTCTCTTTTAAAACATGCGATTCAAGAAAATGCCTTACAGCTTCTTTGTCTCTGGCAGATAACCCATTATCCAGCGCTATAGGCGGACGAAGCATTTTGCCATCTTCTAGCACTTTTACAAGCCCATTATGAAATTCTTGCAATCCGGCAAAATGATAAACCATCGCGCTATGGTCTCTAAAACCTTGTCTTGTAACATGCGAAAGAAAATGCGGATTCAATCTGCGCCAAAGGGCAATATATTCTTCCGTTGAAAGTTCTTCTAGTACTTCTTTTTTAAGCAGTTCTCTTTTCTCGGCATTTGAAAGCGGAATAGTTTCCATTCTTTCGTAATACGCCTCAAGTAATTTTTTGGAATCAGGAATAGTTAACTGTTCCTCTCTAAGTCTTATTAGTTCAGCCCTATTTTCTTCAGCTTGCCTTGAAAGTTGGTCTATTTCTGCCATTAACAAGTTGACATCTTCTTTTATTTCACCAGTTGCTCTATCTTTAATACCGAAAATGCTTTTAATTCGCACCAGAACTTCTTCTGTTTTTTGTTCTAATGCAAGAAGTTTTTCTGCTTTTAAGGAATTCAATGTTAAAGATTGTTCTTCAATTTGAGCCAAGGTATTTTCTCGTCCCAAGATATTGCTTTGTAAAAATTGGAGTTCTCTTCTTCTGCTGACAGCTTCTGTTGTAATTGTCTTCCTTTTCTCTTGATCATGCTTTTTTGATATGACATGAGGATCAAGTAGAGTTTGCTTAATTTGTTCAATGGTCTGTTCTGGCTTTTCTGCTGATTTGAATTCATTTGCTGGAATAGAAGTTTCATTCTCTTTCTCTGGATTATTTGAAGTATTAAAGTTTTGTTCTGGAGTTTTCATAGGATTTATTTTATTAAATCATATTTAAGATTTGTGTTTTGAATAAAGGAATGTTTTTTCAATGCTTTTATTTCTTAAATATACCTTTTAAAAACATTTTAATCAAATAAAAAAACGAGTATTAACTCGGTTTTTGGTTTTAGGTTGCTGGTATGAAATTGCTGGCTAAATGGAACGATTTTCGAACTTTTAATTGGAATAGTTGCTATATTACAGAAGATTTATTAAATAAGTTATAACTCTACCCTACTCCTCTACTCAATATAGTTTTAATTAAAATATTTTAGAGAAAAATCTTTTAACAGAGTTATATGTATTTGAGAAAAAACCTGAAACAGATTTAAAAAATCCTTTATTCTCTTTTGTTTCTTGTTCTTCTTGATTCTCATTTTTAATCTCTTTTAATACTTCTGGTTCTATTTTATTTTCTTCTTGAATAAATTCTTGAATTTCTAATTTTGGCTTTTCTTCTATCATAACTTCTTTTTTAGGTTCTATTAATAAAGGTTCTATCTTTTTATCTATTTGTATTTTTTCTTCTATTTTAATACAAGCGGTTTTAGAAGAATTCCAATTATAATCTCTTTCACAATAACATTGTCCTTGTATATTAATTGCATTTGAAGGACAACTTACTATTTTAATACAGCCATTTTTTGCTGTATTTAATTCATACCCACTTATACACTGACACTTATCTCCTACTGGTATTGAATTTACGGAACATTTAGTTTGTTGCGCCAATTTATTAAGTTTTTCCATTTCCACTCTATACCACTCTTCAAATTTATTTTCCTCTTCTTTAATTTCTTCTATTCTTTTTTGACTTTCTTCTATCTTTTTTTGACTTTCTTCTAATTGATTATTATAAAATTCTAATTGCATTCTTTCAAAATTATTTTTATATGCTCTATCTGATCCAATAGCATAACATTGACCCTCTGCAAGCATTAGAGCTATCTCATATTGAGATTCATATAAATTATATCTTTTAATAAGAATATCTAACTCTGTCTTTTGAGGACTTTTAGAATAAATCAATTTATCCATTTCATTTATAATTTCTCTCATTTTAGAAAGTAAGTCTTCTATCTCATATTTTTTAGATAAATTATCCCATTCTGCTTGATTACAACTAAATTTATAATCTTTACATATAGACATAAAATCATAATCGGCAATACTATCAGTCCAGCCATCATTACAAACGACTTTTCCATTTAATTGCCTTCCCATTGAACAATTTACTCCTCCGTGAGAAGAACAAGCCCCTGAAATAGCAAAAATGCTTTCTGTAAAAAGAAAACTAAATATTATAGTAAATAAAATTAATTTATTTTTTATTTTCATTATTTTATTTAATATTCAAAAAGCTCTTTTGCCTTTTTCTCAAATTCTTCATTAGTTAGTCCATATATTAATTCTCTATCATAATAATAAGAATTAATTACATCTTTATTAGTGTTTAAATCAATAACATAGTTTGAATAAGAACAAGGAGCAGGAGAGCAACTCATAAAGCCACTTTTATATAAACAAGTTTTTAATTCTTTATTATAGATATATTCATAATTCATAAAAACATAATTTGGACTTTCTTCTGTTTCTTTCTTTCTATATTCTTCTCCTAATTCTCTGCAAATATTTTTTTTCAATTCTAAATCTTTTAATCCCTCTCTTTGCTCCTCTTTTGGAATAATTATAAAAAAATAATAAAAACCAAAAACCGAAACTATTGTTAATATTCCTAATCTAAACCAATTTTCCTTTATGAATTCTTTCATTATCTTACGGACAAGCATAAATACCTCCATAATTTCCAGAATATTTATTCTGCTTTGGAGGAGTTCCCTTCAATGGATTACCGCAACGATCTAAATAATAACCAGATTGAAGATTTCTTTTACACTCTTTTTTATTTTCATCCCAAGTAAAAAACCATCCTTGAGATGAATTTTTTAAACATTCTTCTCTTCCTTGTGTTTTTATATCTATTTCTAATACAATATCATAAAACTCTCTAAATGCTTCTATTTCAGAAGAAAAAATAAAATTACTACCACTTGACCCCTTGTAATTCCAATTATATTTTTTATTACCATCTTGGCTATAATTAAATTTCTTTTCTAATAATATTTTCTTTATCCTTTCTAATTCTTCTTTTTCTTCTTTTATTTTATTTCTTTCTTCTTCTGACTCTTTTTCTAACGCATCTTTCCATAATGTTCTTAATTCCTCTGTTGTAAAGTCATTGCTGTATTTTAACCAAGCCCTTTTATTGAGCTCTTCTTTTATTTTATTTCTTTCTTCGCTATCTTCTTCTTTTACTTCTCCTTGTATTACAATTTGTTTTTGTTGCAATTCTAAAAGTTGTGCTTGTAATTGATAGACAATTTTAAAAAGTTCTTCAATTTGTTTTAATAATACATCTCTGTCTAATGCAAAGGATTTTGTAGGAACTAAAATTATTCCTGTTATTATTATTGATAGAATTATTTTTTTCATATTTTTTTAATTATTTTTTTTATATTTTCTTAGTAAATAAAGAATTAAAACTGCTGATAAAAAATAAGCTAAGACAGAAGGTAAATAATATACACAATTAGAACCACCTCCAATTTTAGGAACTAAACTACAAGAGCGAGATTCAAGCATTATTCCATTGATTGCCCAAATTATACTTAATAATTCAATAATTTTTATCCAGTTATTTAAGAAAAATTGTTTCATAAATTTTTAATAATCCGATTGCTATAAAAATTGCCCCAATAGTTAATAAAATAAAAGTAGAATCATTATAGTAATAATAAGTTGATGGATTAACGCAACCAAATTCTTTTATTATTGGTATTGAAATATAACCAACACTGCAATATTTTCCAGTATTAAATCTAAATAAGTTAAAAACGAATAAACCTGTTCCTGATAATAAGATGAAGTGTTCTTTAATTATTTTTAAAATATCTCTCATATTATTTAAAATTTAATTTCTCTAAAAGATTTAAAGTCCTTCTGCTCTTAAACAATTTTTATAAATAAAATCATATCTTTTATTCAAGTCTTCAAAAGAAATAGAGATGTCTTTGTTATTTACCTCTATTCTAAAATCTCTTGCTTTATTAAAACACTCCTTTTTAATTTGACTTGGCCTATACTCATACCAATAAAAAGCAAGGCCTAAAATAATAAGCCCTATAATGAATAACTCTTTATATTTTTTAATTATATCCATATCCCTTTAATTAATCTTGCTTTATTAAGAGATTAATTCCTTTCTTCTATAAAACTATTTTTTTATAAAAAAGTCAAGGAAAATGAACTTGAATAATCTATAATTTATGATAAAATAAAGGAATATAAATATAAGAATTAATATGAAAATACAAAAATACAATGACAAAACTTGGGAAATTTTAAAAGAAATAAATGGAAAAGTTTCTTTTAATAATAAAAAAGATATAGTTTGGAAAAGACAAAAAGAAGATTTTGGAGGATTTGAATACGAAAAAGGAGAAGAATTGGCATTAGCGGAATTAGAAAAGTTAGAAGCAATAGAAATATACACAGATTTAGCTTCAAGAGATATAATTGAAAGTTATGCAAATTCTATACAAATATATAATTTTTCTTTTAATGATAGAGAATATAGAAATAAAAGAAATCTATATATTAAGATAAATCCAGAGATATTTTATAAGGTTTATAGAGAATATGAAAGTTTTATGGAAGATAATAAAAAAGATGATAGAAAAAGGAAAGAAATTATTATTGATTTTCAGAAAGGAATTTACGAAAAAGACAACATCAAAAAAATATACAAAATAAGTGGTAAAAGATTTAAAATAGTAGAACAATTATCTAAAGAAAGAAAAACTAATACTCCTTTAAAAGAGTTAATTGCTAATACAGGGCAAAGTGATGTTATAATAATACAAGCAATAAAAAGTATTAATAAAATTTTTAGGAAAAAATTAAATCTAAAAGAAGATTTAATCGTGAATTTAAAAACAGGAGGAGGATATAGATTAAATGATGAAGATTTTATTATAAAAAAAAATAAAACTTTTACCTAACCTTAGTTAGTGTTAATAACTTTGCAAAAAATAAGCCTTTTATGAGGGCTTTTTTATTACAAAGGTTAATAAAGGTAATCTATAAAAAAACTGATAAATTCTTAATATTAAATAAATACAATAATATTAAAAATTAATAATAAGAATAAATATGAAAGACAAATATTATAGAACAAAACATTTTTACTGGGCTTGCTTCTTATATGCCAAAGATTTAGAAATTGTTGGAATAAATAAAGAAAATGGCAACAGGGATGCGGAGTTCGTTTTTTTAAAAAATACAGAAATAGAAATATGGCAAGAGATTTTTAATTTTGGAAAAGAAGGTTCTTTTGAAATGTTGGTTGATAGTAGAAAATTTATAAAAGCAATAAAAGAGTTAAAGGAAAAACTTTATTCAGATTAATTATGGAAAGAAGGGAGTTATTAAAAGAATTAGAGATAATTTTAAAAGAGGATTATGGGGTTGAATTGAAAGGAAATGAATTATCTAAAACGGCTGATGGTTTAGTTAGTTATTTTGATTTGTTAAATAAAATAAATTTTAGAAATAATAAGAATAAATATGAATACAATATTAGAAATAAACGATAGTTATGAGTTTGAAGATTATATTTTACAATTAGAAAAAGAATATTTTCATTCTTTAAAAAGGTTTAGCGATAAAGAATTAGTTGATATTTTTCCAGAATCAAAAAATATTATTCCAAGTCAAATAAAATTCTTTGAGAATAAAAGAAAAGAAATAATAGGTTCTGTATTGGAAAGAATGACCTCAATAAAAGAAAAGAATATTGATAACTTTTCTTTATGGTTTTTTAAAGAGTGGATAAAAGAAGACAAAATAAAAGAGCTTATTAAGGTAGAAAAGAAAATTATAAGGTTAAAGGGTGTTCTTCTAATGATGAGCGGTAGAGTGCCAAAAGAATGGCTCACACAAGAGGAAATACAACAAGCTTTGACCTTTCCAATAGAAATCTTAATAAATAGACCGCTTAAGAAAAGTTCAAGAGGTTTAGTTGGCCTTTGTCCTTTTCACAATGAAAAAATTCCTTCTTTCTTTGTATATCCTGAAACTAATAGTTGCTGGTGTTTTGGATGCCAAAAAGGAGGTAATGTTATAAATTTTGCAAGGGAAATTTATGGCTATTCTTTTAAAGAAGCTGTTGAGTTTCTAATTAAAAAAAATAAATATTAAAATTAATATGAAAAACGAAAATCAAATTTTAGATGAAAGATTAAAAGAAATTGAAGATACTATTCCAGAAAAAATAGATACTTCTAATTTTAAGCCAATGTCTTCAAAAGAGATAATTGATATTTTAGGATTAACTATTAAAAAAGATGAAACTAATAAACTAATAACCTTTCTATGCCAATTATCCGCTTATACAGAAGATTCTCAATTTAATATAAGTTTCATTGCTCCCTCTTCAACAGGTAAATCTTATATCCCTATTGAGATAGCAAAACTATTTCCAAAGGAAGATGTAAAAGAAATTGGTTATTGCTCCCCTACCGCTTTCTTTCACGAAACAGGAACATATATCAAAGAAGAGAATAAATATATTACTGATTTATCTCAAAAGATATTAATCTTTTTAGACCAGCCACACACTCAACTACTTGAAAGATTAAGGCCTATTTTGTCTCACGATAAAAAAGAGGTTGAAAATAGAATTACTGATAAAACTCAAAAATTTGGAATGAAAACAAAAAAAACTCTTTTAATAGGTTATCCTTCTGTAATTTTTTGTAGTGCTGGATTAAGAACAGATGAACAAGAATCAACAAGGTTTTTGTTATTGAGTCCAGAAATTAGCCAAGAGAAAATAAGAGAATCAATTCGTGAAAAGATAAAGAAAGAAACAGATAGCAGTTATTACAAGAATTGGGTTGAAGAAAATCCAGAAAGGAAATCTCTTAAAGAAAGAATACTTGCCATAAAACAAGAGAAAATAAAAGATATAAAAATAGATTGCCCTGAAGAGATAGAAAGAATATTCTTTGAGAAAAATAAATTTCTAAAATCAAGACATTCAAGAGACATTGGAAGATTTATCTCTTTGATTAAATCTCTTGCCTTGCTTAATCTTTGGTTTAGAGAAAGAGAAGAAGATAGCATTAAGACCAATAAAGATGATATTGCCGAAGCTTTTAATATTTGGGAAGAGATTAGCGAAAGCCAAGAATTAAATCTTTCTCCCTATATCTTATCTATTTATAAAGAAACTATACTCCCTTTATATCAAGGAAAAAATAAAGAAAAAGAAATAGGTATTATTGAAGAAGAAGGATTATCAAGAGAAGAAATAATTCAAAAGCATTATAAAGTTTGCAGAAGATTTATTCCAGATTGGCAATTAAGACAACAAATAATTCCAGCCCTTGAAAATGCTGGATTAATAAAACAAGAAGTTGATCCGAAAGATAAAAGAAAATTTTTAATATATATTAATGCCCTTTCTACCTAAAACTATATTGAGTTAAGGGGTGGGGTAAATAATTTTAATATGAAACAGGAAATAAAACAAAAACCTGAAAAAACAGGTAATATACAGGATATAAGAGATGTTAATGGTAGATTTATAAAAGGATTTTCTGGAAATCCAAGCGGAAAACCGACTGGAAGTAAATCTTTTACAACAAAAGTAAAAGAAGCTCTTGAAAAAATAGCAGAAGGAAAAGATTATACTTATGAAGAGGCCTTTATTAAATCAATTCTTAAAAAGGCGATAGTAGATGGAGATAGCGCAACTCAAAGATTAATATGGAATTATCTTGATGGAATGCCACGACAAGCAACAACAATAGGAGGAGATGAAAATAACCCAATACCTATTATTGGAATAAGCGACGAACAAACAGAAAGAATTGTCCTTAGAGAGGCAAAGAGAGTAATGATAAGCAGAGAAATAGCAGAGAAAAATGATATGATAGAAGAAGAATCAGAATGATTTATAATAATTATTAGAAAGGACTTGAAAATATAAATTTAATATTATATAATTAAATCGTTGAAGATAATCGGTTTTGCAAGAAGTATTTTATTTTTATATAGAATATTAAAAGGGGCTGGGAACTGGTTATCTTCAACAATAACTTTTTGCTTTCCAGTCCCTTTTAGTTTTAAAAATATTTTTAAAATATATGAAATCTATATTATTTGCCAGAGTTAGTAGTAGAGAACAAGAAGAAACAGGGTATTCTCTACCCTCTCAAGAAAAACTTCTTAAGGAATATAACAATAAGAAAGGTTTTAATGTTGCTAAAAACTTTTCTATATCTGAATCTGCAAGTGGAAGGAATCAAAGAAAAACATTTAATGAAATGTTGGAATATGTAAAAGAAAATAATATAAAAATTATTATATGCGAAAAAGTTGATAGATTAACAAGAAATTTAAAAGATGCTGTTTCTATCAATGAATGGATTAATAAAGATTCTGGAAGAGAGGTTCATTTTGTAAAAGAGGGTTGTATATTAAATAGAGAATCAAAATCAAATGAAAAATTTATATGGAATATTAAAGTTTCTGTAGCTCAATATTATATTGATAATCTTTCAGAGGAAGTTAAGAAAGGACAAAAAGAAAAGATAGCACAAGGTTGGTTGCCTACTAAACCTCCTTTGGGATATAAAACGATAGGAGAAAGAGGACATAAAATTCATATAATTGACGATGAGAAATCATTTTTTATTATTAAAATGTTTAAATATTATGCAACTGGAAATTACTCTTTAAGAGAACTTTCTAAAAAGATGTATGAAGAAGGATTAAGAACAAAAATGGGAAATAAATTAGTTAAGATGTAGAATAGCGTCATTATTGAGAGACCCCTTCTATTATGGCCAAATAAAGTGGAATAACGAGGTATTTAAAGGTAATCAAGAGCCATTGATAGATAGAGAACTATTCGAACAAGTAGAAAAGATATTAAATCAAAAGAAAACTCCTAAATATAACAAACATTCATATCTATTTAGAGGATTAATAAGGTGTAGCGAATGTAATGGTTTAATTACTTGGGAGAAACAAAAAGGGATAATATACGGCCATTGTAATGGTTATAGAAAATGTTCTAAAAAGAAATGGATTAAAGAGAATGAGATAGAAAATCGAGTAATTGAAAAATTTAATGATTTCAAAATTAAAAACAATAGATTAACTGAATGGATTAAGAAAGCATTAAAAGAAAGCCATAAAGACGAAACAGAATATCATAATAAAAATATTGATGAGCTCAATAGAAGATACGAACAAATACAGAAAAGATTAAATATTCTTTATGATGATAAGTTAGATAGCAAAATAACCATTGATTTTTATAATCAAAAATTTAATCAGTATAATAAAGAAAAAGAAGAAATTATTTCTACTATTAAAGGCCATAGTGGAGCTCAAACAAAATATTTTCAAGTAGGAGTAAATATTTTAGATATCTCTCAAAGAGCAAAAGAGATATATCAAGACGCTACCATAGACGAAAAAAGACAATTATTTAATCTTGTCTTTGATAACCTGCTATTAGATAAAGAAGAAATTACTTTTAAGTATACAGAAGCATTTAATATATTAAATAAAGCAATAATAGAAACTAATAGTTCGAAAGTGCTTGTTTTAGAAAAAAACAACTCAGAAATTTTCGAACAGCAATTTTTAAGCAAAAAACAGGCAAATATGTCTGAATTTGAAAGATTGCTGCCGGGCTAGGACTCGAACCTAGATTAACGGCTCCAAAGGCCGCTGTCCTACCATTAGACGACCCGGCAATATTTACTCTTTCGGCAATATAATCTCTATTATTGCAAGTTCCAAAGGAAGCTGCTGAATGGAAGAATATTTCATTCTATTCTCCGCTTCAAGAAAAAGATTAAGGGTCCTTCTAATATCTTCTTCTTTTAAACCATCTGTCTGCTCTTTAATAGCCATTTGTTCTTCTT
>Ga0265293_10007915_pt1 | contig 16103 bp, 13 predicted proteins | sample Munlanlewell138R_FD_192505 | JGI IMG/M metagenome (GOLD analysis project Ga0265293, IMG submission 192505) | Leachate microbial communities from a municipal landfill in Southern Ontario, Canada - Leachate well 138R | ecosystem: Engineered > Solid waste > Landfill > Unclassified | place: Canada...
AACGAGCATGTGATGCAGGTCGCCGCGGATCGCCCGGACCTCCGGGTGTTCGTCGTCGCCGGCGTCTCGGACCTGCTCTCCTCGGAGGTCGTCGCGGCGCGCGATGGGATGCCGCCGCTGGTGCGCCTTCGCCCCGCGCAGCTGAAGCGGAGTGACTCCATCCTCAAGGGCGTCGTGGACGTCGTGGGGTCCCTGCTACTGCTGCCGGTACTGCTGGTCGTGCTCGTGGTTGCCTGGCTGTCCTGGCGCGGGCCGCTGTTCCGCAAGGTGAGCATCCTGGGGCGCAGTGGCGGCACGATCGAGATGCGACTGCTGGCCTACGGACCGCCGGGATCGCTCCGCTCTCGCCTGGCGGGCGGTCGCGCGGGCAAGCTGCCCGCGCTGCCCGGCGTGCTCGTGGGGAGGTTGAGCCTCGTCGGGCCGCGCCCGCTCCCGGCAACCGTCCCCACCGAGGTAGCCCCGTGGCGCCGGCGCCTGCTGCTGATGGCGCCGGGCCTCACCGGGCCGTGGGACCGCGACGGGTCACCTTCGGACGGGTTGCTGGACGACCTGACCTACATCCGCACGTACACGCCGTGGTCGGACATCCGGCTGCTCGTGGCCTCGGTGGGGCGGCTCATGACGCGCCAGACCGGCGTCCCCGCGCTCCGCGAGGTCGCCTTGGGCGCCGAGGTGCCGTCCGGCGCCGTCGAGGCGACACTGGATCCTCGGACCTCTCGATAGAGCACACACGACGATGGGAACGCCGATGCGGGTCGAGGACTTCGTGCGGGACGCGCGTGTCGGGGTGGACGCCGTGGACGTCGAGGCGACGCGCGCCGTCGCGCGGCTCCTCGCGGACGCGGCGGAGCGCGACGCGCGCGTGTTCATCGTCGGCAACGGTGGCTCCGCCGCCATGGCGAGCCACTTCCACAACGACCTCATCAAGGGTGCCGCCGCCGAGGGTAAGAAGCCGATCCGCGCCGCCTGCCTGATGGACAACGTCCCGTTGCTGACCGCCTGGGCGAACGACGACGCATGGGAGGTCGCGCTCGTCCGGGAGCTCGAGGCCCTCGGCGCGCCGGGGGACGTGCTGGTCGTGATCAGCACGAGCGGGAAGTCGCCCAACCTCGTGAACGCGGCGCGCTGGGCCGCCGAGCACAGCCTGACCGTCGTCTCCATGACCTGCCGGGGGGCGAACCCCGTGTCCGACGTCTCCCAGCACTGGCTGCCGGTTGAGACGGACAGCGTGCCCCTCGCGGAGGTGCTGTTCGACCTCCTCTGTCACGCGATCGCCTGGGAGGCGAAAGCGATCCGCGAGGGCGAACCGATCCGCTAGCGGCGGTCGGAGCTACGGCACGCCCGCGATCGGATCCACGCGGCGCTTGTAGATCCGCTCGACGAAGGTCAGGGCCGTGAGGGAAACGGCACCGACCTCCTCGAAGTCGCGTTCGAGGAGGATCGGGGAGATCAGATCGTCCAACTTCCCCTGGCCGTCGGTGCGGATGATGATCCAGCGGACGTACTGGGCCGGATCGCGGAGGGCGTCCTCCCAGTTCGGCGTGGTCTGCGAGACGCCCTCGTGCATCACGTCCTTCAGGTCGAGGTGGGTCGCCGGGATGAGCTGCGCGTGGTCGCGGAGCGACAGCAGTACGTCGCCGCCGTCGTAGAGCTGGTTCCACAGGTCCGCGGTGGCCTCGAAGTGCCGGTAGCCCGGTTGCGTCGCGTCGCGCACGGTGATGACCGGCTGCGACGAGGTCATGAACACGCCGAACTGAGCCACGATGAGCGCGATCGCGAGGATCGTGGGCAACCGTCCGAACGAGGCCAGCGCGCCGATCACCACCGCGGCGAACGGCACGGCGATCACGCCGTAGCGCGCATTCAGCAGCCCGAAGCCCTCGTACACCGCGTCGTGCCGGAGGACGGAGCCGCCCTGGTACAGCGACACGGCGAAGAACACGAGGGAGGTCGCCGGCAATAGCAGCGCGAGGAACGGCACGAACCGCCTCGCGACCACGGCGTACACCAGCAGCCCGGCGATCGTCAGGTAGGAGGCGATCCAGCCGACGTTGTCGAAGACCGTGTAGAAGAGATTGAGGGTGACGTTCTCGACGTTCCCGCCGAGGTCGAGGCCGGCGGACTGCTCGGCGACGGCGGTCTCGTTGTTGTTCAGGAAGGCGTCCGGCGCGCCGAAGATGAGCCAGTTGTAGACGATGAACAGGAAGATCGGGAACACCGAGAGTGACACGAACGCGAGGAGTTCGCCCTCCATGCGTCGCTGCCAGTCCCCCGTCGGCGGCGACTGGCTGAGGTCCATCCTCGCCACGACCATGAAGATCACGCCGGCGGGGACGAAGAGCCACGCCTCGTAGCGGATCATCGCCCCCGCGCCCACGAGGGCCCCGGCAATCGTGAGGGCGCGCTGGTTCCCGGCCGGATCCTTCGCCCACACGACGAGGTAGTAGAACGCACCGACGGTGAGTGCCGCGAACGGTGTCTCGGACATCGGCGTGCCCGCCATGAACATGAAGTTCGGCGACAGCATCAGCGCGATGATCCCCACCCAGGCCGCCGCCCCGGATCGCGTCAGGACGAACACGAAGCGGTGCGTGTAGTAGAAGCACGCGACCAGCGAGGCGACCGAGATGCCGATGCCGGCCGCACCGGAGCGGTAGGCCCAGTCGATCCAGATGAACGGCAGCATCAGCGCGGGGTGCAGCGGCAGCCACGTGTTGCCGAACTGGGTGAACCCCGGCTGCTTGTTGTCGATGATCGAGCGGGCGATGGTCAGCCTCGCGCGGCCGTCCGCCCACACCCAGTCGAGGTCAGCCTGGATGACGACCCAGAGGTTGACCGCCGCGACGAGCACGGCGAAGCCGATCACGATCTGCGTGTGCCGTCGCGAGGGCATCGCGAGGGGCATGTCCCACGCCTGCCGCGGCCACGTGGTCAACCACCGCCGCCCGAGTCCCTGGAAGACGCGCTCGAGGCCGCCGGCGCGATGGCCGCCTCCTCGGTGCACGCGCGACCGAGGGGCGATGCTCACCGGAGCTGCTCGACGGGACGGGGCCGCGGATGGCCGTGTCGCCGGCGGATCTGCCACAGCACCCGGGGCTGCTCGATGAAGTAGCCCGGCGTGAGCCGGATCGTCGACCCGTCGACGTGGACCCACTCGACCAGCAGTTCGCGCACGTCGAACCCCAGGCTCTGCGCGACGACGAGGAACTCGACATCGAAGTTCCAGCGGTCGACGAACAGGTGTGGGACCACCGCCTCCGATACCTCGCGGCGGAGCACCTTGAACGGGCACTGCGTGTCCGTGAACGACAGCCCGACGAGGGTGCGCTGGAGCCACCCGAAGAGCCGGCTCCCGGCCTGCCGCACCAGTGGCTGGGTCTCGCGCTCCCGTCGCCTGCCGGTGACCACGTCTGCCCCGCCCTCGATGAGTGCGACTGCCTCGCCGAGGTGCTCCGGGCCGACGGAGAGGTCGGCGTCGAACAGCGCGATCAGGTCGCCCTCGGCGGCGTGCATGCCGGTGCGCAGGGATGCGGACTTGCCGCGGTTGACCTCGTGCTGCACGAGGCGCACCTCCGGCGCGGGGATGCGCGCGAAGCTGCGCACCACCTCCGCCGTGCCGTCCGTGCTGCCGTCGTCCACGACGATGATCTCGGTGATGCCCGCCCCCGAGGCGGACGCGATCAGCCGCTCCAGCGTGACGCCGATGCGACGCTGCTCGTCCTTCGCGGGCAGGACGACCGAGATCGAGAGCGTCGATGAGGTCATCGGGCCGCCCTCGCACGCTCCGCGGTGGCGGCGCGGGTGAGCGTTCGATCGGGGCCGAAGACGAAGCGCTCGTAACCGAAGTAGTTCCACACCACGAGGAGCCCCATCGCGGCCATCTTCGAGAGGTTCAGCGCGAGCGGCGAGACCGCGTCCAGCAACGCACGGATCCAGAGGAGGTTCGCGTTATAGAAGACGAGCCCGAACGCCGTGAACACCACGTACGCGACCAGGCTCCGGCGCGTAGGACGCACCTCGAACGAGAACCGCGAGTTCAGGCTGTAGTTGACGGCCATCGCACACGCGAAGGCGACGGAGTTCGCCCCCAGGATGTGCGCCGTCCGTCCGTGGTCCAGCGACAGCATCAGCACGTTGAAGACCGCGAAGTCCACCGTCGCCGATGCGGCCCCGGCATACGCCACGCGCGCGAACCGATGCCCGAGCAGCGACCGCAGCCCGGCACGCGACCCCGTCGCGCGAGCGATCCGACTGTCCAGGAGGGCCTCCACAGGTCTTCCGCCCCACGAGCAAGAGCGGCCGCTTCATTTTCGGCGGTGCGAAGGACGGAGGAAACGCTGGGGCGAGTGAACTTACGGTAAACGAGGGAGACGCCCGGATGGGGGCAGATCCTCACTCCGACCCTCCCCCGCGGAAGGGGAGGGAACCTGAGTCAGCGCACGGAGGCGAGCCCGAAGGGGCTCTGGTGACGCGAGCCCTCTAGGAGTCGTCCCGACGCTGGTCGCGCAGGAACTTCTCCAGGTCGTCGAGCAGCTCGGGCGTCGACGGCAGGTCGAGGTCGGCGGGGGGCGCCAGCGGTGTCTGCGGCTGGTTGGCGTCGTACTGCTCTTCCAGCTGCTGCACGTACTGCTTTGCCTCGTCGGACTCGTCCAGGACCTGCGTCACCTGTTCCTCGAACGCCGCGGCTTCCTCGCGGAGGTCGTCCGTGGAGGTGGAGGTGCCGAACCCGCGGTCGATGAGTGACAGGAGCTGGATGGCGATGGAGGGGTTCGGGCCCACGGTGAGGTAGTGCGGGGCCATGCCCCAGAGGCTCGCGTTCCGCCAGCCGAGGCCCCTCAGGTGGACGTTCAGCACACCGACGATGCCCGTCTGGCCCTGGTAGCGGGAGGTCGGGGCCTTGAGGCCGAACATCTCCTCGAACTCCGTGTGGGAGGCGGACAGGTTCACCGGCAGCGGCCGCGTGTGCGGCACCGCCGAGGGCTGCGCGCCGAGCGTGATGCTCATCGTGGAGCCGGTCTCGCGGAGGAGGTCCTCGATCGCCTCGCAGAACGTGCGCCAGCGGAGGTGCGGTTCCACCCCGGCGAGGAGGACGAAGTCACGTTGTGAGCCCTCTGGGCTGGCGATGTAGATCCGGTTCTCCGGCCACTCCAGGATGCGCTCGCCCTCCTCGGTGCGGGTGCGCGGGCGCTGGACGGTGAAGTCGAAGAAGCGCTCCGGGTCGAGCTCCGCGACGGGCTGCGCGTCCCACTTCGAGATCAGCGCGCGCACGGCGTTGGTGGCGGCCCCGTGGCCGTCCGTGAAGCCCGTGAATGCCGCTATCAGGACGGGGTCGCGCAGCGCGCGTACCTCGCCCAGCGGTCGGAGCGCCTCGTGCATGGTCCCTCCAGACCCGTCGATCCTCGACCGGTCGCCTCAGAGTGTGAGCGTAGGTCGGCGCTAGATCTGAGAGTAGCCCGTGCCCGTGATGTCGATGCCGCGGCCCTTGCCGTCTGAGATCCAGCCGAACTCCTGCAGGAGCTGCTGGCTGTAGCCGACACGGCCCGTGATCTTGTCCAGCGGCTCACTGGCGCAGAGCAGGGCGCACTTCGCCATGATCTCCGGCGGCTCGCCTCGAGGGTCGTCCAGGCCATCCACCAGCTTGTGGAACACCGTCCCCGGGGTGGGCACCACCTGCGAGGGCGAGAAGCACGTCACCGAGACGCCGTGCTCGTAGACTTCCTGCGCGAGGCCCTGCGTGAACCGCTCCAGCGCCGCCTTCGACGCGCCGTACATCGTGCCGCCGCTCGCCTTCGCACCCGGGTACGGGCCGCGGCCGGGGCCGATCGCGGCGCCCGAGGAGATGCTGACGATGGCGCCGCTCTTCTTCTCGATCATCTTCGGCAGCACGGCCTTGGAGAGCATGAACGGCCCGTGCACGTTCACGGCGAATGCGCGCATCCAGCGGCTCGCGGGATAGTCCACGATCGGAATGTAGTAATTGAGTGCCGCGTTGTTCACGAGGATGTCGACGGATCCGAAGGCGGCCTCCGCCTGCTCCACGAGGCGGTTGCAGTCGTCCTCCGAGGAGACGTCCGCGGTCACGGCGACGGCCTCGCCGCCCGCGTCCTTGATGCGCTGCACGGTCCGTTCGAGGGAGCCCTCAAGCTGGTGGTCGCCCTCCTTGAGGGTGCGCGCGGCGCACACGACCTTCGCGCCTTCGGCGGCGAACAGCTCCGCGATCGCCTCGCCGATGCCCCGGCTGGCGCCGGTGACCAGTGCGACCTTGCCGTCCAGCTTGCCCATGGTTCCCCTCCTCAGGCGACTCGCGTCGTGTGCTGCCGCGGGAGTGTAGGCCCGCACGCCGGGTGACGCACTCCCGCCCTCGGGGGCGTCTCGGCCCAAGCCGGAGGAGGTGTGATGCCGATGACGAGCCGTTCCAGCAGCTTCAGCCGACCGGCGAGGGCGCGTGGTCATCCCCACTGAGGGAGCGGGAACGCCTCGGCGTGGAGGAGGGTGGGACGCTGGAGCTAGTCGCGACGCCCGAGGGCATCCTCCTCGAACGGCGCAGGACCGTCAGCGTTCGGATGGGTGACGATGGCATCCCGACCGTTACCACCGAGGATCCAGGGTGATCTCGGTCCAGATACTCGACGACACACAAGAACGGCCCCCTCACGGGGGCCGTTTCAGTTCAGATTGGCTGGGGATCAGGGACTCGAACCCCGACTGACGGAACCAGAATCCGCTGTCCTACCATTAGACGAATCCCCAGCGAGTCACCCATGTTAGGCCATGCAGCCGTATCAGTGAAGTCGCCCCGTCCGACGATCTCGCGCTAGCCCGCGAGGTATGCCGAGGCCGCTCGCAGCCGGTCCACGCACACGCCCTGGCCCACGATCTCCATCGTCTCGAACAGTGGGGGCGAGACACGGCGGCCCGTGACCGCGAGGCGGATGAGGGTGAACAGGTCGCCGGCCTTCACCTCCAGCTCGTCCGCGAGCGCGCGGAGTTGTTCCTCCAGCGGTGCGGCCTCGAACGGGTCGAGGGCGTCCGTCACGTCGGCGGAGCGGGCGAGGGCGAACGACGCGGCCTCGGCGCGGTCCTTCCACTTCTTCTGGAGGAACTCCTCGGCGGCCGGGACCGGCACCTCGGGAGCCCAGAAGAAGTCGACGAGGTCCTTCACCTCCGCGAGCGTCTGGATGCGCTCCTGGATGAGGGGCGTGACCTCCTCGACGAGCGCACGGTCGAGGGGGCGCGGTACCTCGGGCGGGAGGTCGACCTCGAGGCGGCGGGCGATGAGCTCGGCGAGCTCGGCGATGGGTGTCTGGCGGATGTAGACGCCGTTCAGCCAGGCGAGCTTCTCCATGTCGAACGTGGCGGGGTTCAGGCCGATGTTCTCGATCTCGAACACGTCGATCAGCTGCTCGCGACTCATCACGGTCTCGTCGCCGTAGCCCCAGCCGGTGATGCAGAGGAAGTTGAGCACGGCGTCCGGCAGGTAGCCGTCCTCCGCGTATTCCAGCATCGACTTCGCGCCGTGGCGCTTGGAGAGCTTGCCCCCGCCGGGGGCGAGGATGATCGACGTGTGCACGAAGATCGGCCGCTCGTAGCCGAGCGCGTCGAAGAGGAGCGCGTGACGCGGCATCGACGGGATCCACTCGTCGCCGCGGGTGACGTGCGTGATCTCCATCTCGTGGTCGTCAACGACGTGGGCCAGGTGGTAGGTCGGATAGCCGTCCGACTTGAGGATCACGAAGTCGTCGAGGGTGGAGTTCTCCACCTCGATCGGACCGCGAAGCAGGTCGACGGCGACCGTCGTGCCCTCATCCGGGACGGCGAAGCGCACCACGTGCGGCTCCGAGGCAGCACGGGCCGCGGCCTCCTCGCGCGGGATGACGCGGCACTTGCCCTCGTAGCCGGGAGGACGCTTCTCGGCGCGCTGGCGCTCGCGGAGGGCGTCGAGCTCCTCCGGCGTGCAGAAGCAGGGGTAGGCGTTGCCGTCCGCGAGCAGGCGCTCGACGGCCGCGTGGTAGAGCGGGAGGCGCTGCGACTGCACGTAGGGGCCGAACGGGCCGCCGATGTCCGGGCCTTCGTCCCAGTCCAGCCCGAGCCACTCCAGCGAAGCGAGGATGCGCTCCTCGGAGCCCGGCTGCTTGCGGCTCTGGTCGGTGTCCTCGATGCGTACGAGGAACTGACCGCTGGTGTGCCGGGCGTGCAGCCACGCCCACACGGCCGTGCGGATGTTCCCCACGTGCGGGTCGCCCGTGGGGCTGGGGGCGTAGCGGACCCGTGCCGGCTTCGTGGTCGACGGGGTAGTGCCCTCGCTCATACGGGTGATGCTCCGTGTTCAGGCGTTCCGTGGTTTCCGGGTGTCCCGGGCTCTCCGGGGTCCTCGAGGTGCTCGCGCCGCCGTGCGGCACGGAGGTCGATGGCGGGCGCGACGCCGTGATCAGCCCGCAGCGAGCGGATCGCCGCGCACAGATCGTCAGGCACCGGCGCGCGGAAGACGCGGAACTGGCCGGTGGAGACGAGCATGAAGCCGAGGCGCCACGCGTGCAGGGCCTGCCGGCCGATCCTCGCTGAGTCTCGTCCGTACTGGAAGTCGCCGAGGATCGGGTGGCCCACGGCGAGCATGTGCACGCGGATCTGGTGCGTGCGGCCGGTGAAGATACGCACCTCGCACAGCGCGGCTTCGTCGCCGTACTGCTCCAGCACCTGGTACTGGCTGCGGGCGTACTGCCCGTCTTCCACCACCGCGCGGCGTCGAGGATCCGCGGGGTCCGGGCCGAGGGGCGCCTCGATGATGCCCTCGGCTGGGTCGGGATGGCCCTCGACGATCGCGAGGTAGTACTTCTCGGTCTCGCGGTTGCGCCACTGGTCCTTCAGGACGGACTGCGACTCCTCCGTCTTGGCGAGTGCGATCACGCCCGAGGTGTCGCGGTCCAGCCGGTGGACGATGCCACCGCGCTCGGTGTCGTCGATGTCGGCGACCTCCGGGTAGTGCGCGCGGACGGCGTTGATCAGCGTCGCTTCGCGGACGCCCTCCCGAGGATGGACAACGAGGCCGGCCTGCTTGTTCAGCACCAGCGTCTCTTCGTCCTCGTAGAGCACCTCCAGCGGGATCTCGGCCGCCGCCAGCTCGTCCGGGCCGAGCGTCGGCTCCTCGACGCGGATGCGCGTGCCCTCCGCGATGGAGACGCCGGGCTTGAGGACGGGCGCGCCCTCCACGGAGACCGAGCCCGCCTCGATCAGGCGGCGGGCCTGCGCGCGGGAGAGCGCCGGGATCTGCTCGACGACCGCGCGGTCCAGGCGTCCCTCCGCGTGGGTGGTGAAGTCCGTCACGTTGCTCACGTCCGCGCCTCGGAGGGTTCGTGCTCGGCGCGCGGATCGAGGTCCTCGGACGGTGCGTCACCCGCCTCCTCCGGCGGGGCGAGGAAGGAGAGGACGACGATGGCGATGACGCCAAGGACGACGGCGGAGTCGGCGATGTTGAACGAGGGGTAATGGGTCGGGTCGATGAAGTCCGTGACATAGCCCAGGCGGACGCGGTCGATGAGGTTCCCGATCGCCCCGCCGAGGATCGCCGCGAGCGCGACGGGGTACCAGCGGCTCTGCGAGGGCAGAGCGAGGAGGAACACCGTGATCGCCATGATCGCGATCAGCGGCGCAACGACGAGGAACGTACCGGCCCCCTGGAGGATGCCGAAGGCCGCCCCGGTGTTGTGGACGTGCGAGAACCGGATCAGCTCCCAGCCCTCGGGCCAGGTCTCGCCCGGGTGCAGGTTGGCGCGGACCACGGCCTTAGTGACCTGGTCCGCGAGGATCACCAGCAGCGACAGCCCGAACAACCCGGCGAGGCGTCGGGGCGCCGGAACGGACCAGCGGCGAGGTCGGACAGAGGGTTCCATGGACGATCCATGTTACGTCCTCCGCGCCGCAGGTTCCTCGGCACCCCCTCGGAGCCCTTCGATCGCCTCGCGATGGTGGTCGGCCCCCCTCAGACGACTGCCGCAACTGCGAGGAGCACCCACGTGGGCACCAGCAGCAGCGCGAGCAGGGGCAGCATGAACCGCAGGTAGCGGTTGTACGCCACCCCCGCGAGGGCCAGGCCAGCGATCAGCACGCCGTTCGTCGGCAGCACCATCCGGATCCACCCCGCGCCCATGTTCCACGCCGTCACGATCAGGCTCCGGTCCACCTCGGCGAAGTCGCCGAGGGGGGCGAGGATCGGGATCGCGAGTGCGGCGTGCCCGGACGACGAGGGGATGAGGAACGCGAGCGGGACGTTCACGATGAAGATCAGGATCGTGAACACCACGCTGCTGGTCCCGCTGACGAGCGACTCCATCGAGTTGAGGATCGTGTCCAGCGTCCTCGTGTTGTTCATGATCACCGCGACCCCGCGAGCCAGGACGACCATCAGCGCGGGGCCGACGAAGTCCGCTACGCCGGCGCCGATGTTGCGTGACGTCCCGGTCTCTCCGAGGCCTCCCACGACGCCGATGACGATCGCCATGACGATGAACAGCGCCGTCAGCTCCGGGAACCACCACCCGAGCTCGAACCACATCGGCTGCTGGATGGTCTCGTGTGTCACGGGATCGACAGCCTCGTAGCCGATGAGGGCGCCCCAGGGGATCACGGAGAAGACGAGGAGGCCGAACGTGCCGGCGACGAGCACCAGCACGGCCTTCTGGCGTCCGGTCAGCGCCGTGAGGCCCTCGGTGGCCGGTTCGTGCGCGGCCAGGGTGTCCTCCGCCTCGCTCTCGGGCATGAGGGAGCGCGCGGGGTCCGAGCGGACGCGCCGCGCGTACCAGAGCGTGTAGCCCAGGGCGGTCCCGACGAGGACGAGCCACAGCACCACGCGGAGCACGATCCCGTCACCGATCGAGATCCCTGCCTCGCCCGAGGCGACCCCGATCGAGAACGGGTTCACGGTGGACGCCATCGTCCCCACGGCCGCACCCACGAAGACCACGGCCACGCCCACGAGCCGGTCGTAGCCGAGCGAGAGCATCATCGGCACGATCAGGGCGTAGAAGCCCAGGCTCTCCTCCGCCCACCCCATCGCCGTCGAAAGCAGGGCGAAGAGCACGAACATCACGGCGATCAGCACGGAGCCGCGCTCCTTCAGACGATGCGCGAGTCCTCCGATCGCCGTGTCCAGCGCTCCGGTGGCGAACGAGACCGTCATGAACGCGCCGATCGCGAGGACGAAGAGGAACACGCCCGCCGCGCCGAACAGCGGCCCGCTGTTGAACGGTCCCACCGCGCCGCTGTCCGGATCGACGATGCCGTAGAGCCCGTTCACGGGCGCGGTGACGAGGTCCTCCACGCGCTCGCCAAAGGTCTGCGGGTCGTCGATCCGCTGGTACGTCCCGGCGATCGGGCTGCCGTCCTCGTCCAGCTGGAACTCGCCGGGTGGGATGAAGAACGCAGCGATCCAGATCAGCACGGTGACGAGTGCGAGGACCGTCAGCGCGGAAGGGAACGAGCGTCCACTGGGCTTCGCGTCAGGCTCGGCGCTGGGTGTTGGAGCCGGTGGACCTGGTTCGGTTGGCTCGACGAGGTTGAGGCTCGGGTTCCGTGGTTCGGCCGGCTGGGGTTCGCTCGGTTGGGGTTCGGTCGGTTGGGGTTGGGTTGGTGTTGACGTCATCGTCGGCCGCCCTGCGCTGCGAACTCCTCGAGGAAGGCGACCTTCGCCATCAGTGACTTCTCGAACTCGTCCAGCAGCACGCGCTCGTTCGGGCCGTGGATGTTGCTGTAGGCGTCCGATGTGCCAAACAGCAGCAGTTCCGCCTGAGGCACCGCGGCTGCGAGCGAGCGCACGAGGGGGATGGCGCCGCCGGTCGCCATCGTCACGGGTGGCATCCCCCACGCCCGCTCGAGCGCGCGCCCGGCGGCCTGGTATGCGGGGCCGGAGGTGTCCGGCATGTAACCGTCGCCCACGTCGCCGCGCTCGATCTCGAGGGCGATCCCGAACGGCCGTTGGGCCTCGAGGTGGCGGACGACAGCGTCCTGCGCCTCACGCGCGGGCTGCTGCGGATGGACGCGGACGTTGAGGCGTGCCCTCGCCTGTGCGGGGACGGCCGCGACCGCCTCCGTGACGCTGGGCACATCGATGCCGGTGATCGTGATGGCGGGGCCGGACCAGATCCGCTCGCCGAGCGTCCCGGTCCCGAGGAGCGGCATCCCCGGGAGGATCTCGGCGAGGGTGCGGAACTCCTCTTCGGTCCAGGATGCACCGGTCCACGGCTCGCGCCGGAGTCCTTCCACGATGACGTTCCCGTCTTCGTCGTGGAGGGACGTGAGGGCATGCAGGAGCGTGAGGAGCGCGTCCGGCGCCGCTCCCCCGTACTGGCCGCTGTGCTTGTCCGTCGCGAGCGTCCGGACGCCCACGGTGAGCGCGGCGTCGCCTCGGAGGCCGATCGTGAGCGTGGGCTTTCCCGGCTGCACGTTGCCGACGTCCGCGACCACGATGGCGTCCCCGGCGAAGTGCTCCGGCTCCTCCTGCGGGAAGTAGTCGAACGGGCTGCCGAGTTCCTCCTGCCCCTCGAACACGAGGCGGAGATGCACGGGTGGATGGCCCTCGAAGGCGCGGACGGCTCCGATGATCGCCACCAGGTTCGCCTTGGAGTCGGAGGTGCCGCGGCCATACATCGCGCCGTCGCGGACGACCGGCTCGAAGGGCGGTGTCTGCCAGAGCGACTCGTCGCCGGCGGGGACCACGTCGTAGTGGGTGTACATGAGGACGGTGGGGGCGCCCTCCGGCCCGGCGATATCGGCGACTACGACCGGCGCGCGCTTCCCCTCCAGCGTGATGTCGCCGACTTCCTCGACGCCGGACGCGTGCAGGAGGTCGACTACCGCGTCGTGTGCCTCGAACAGTGGTTCGTCCGGGAAGCCGGGGAACGCGATCGAGGGGATGCGGACGAGCCGTTCGAGGTCGGCGTGCAGCTGGGGGAGGAGATCGGTCACGGCGCGGTGGGGTGCGGAGGTCATGGGCGTGCTCCGGAAGCGGTCGGCAGAGGGCCGAGGTGGAGCCTCAAGGAGTGAGGCGATGTGAGAGGGTCATGATGGCGACGCTAGGTATTGCCGTTCTCACGTCTGGCTCAGGCTGGCGCGCGGTGTCGCGGCCAGTGGTGAATCCTCGGTAGCGATGTATCGGTGAGCGTCGCGGCGACGGGGGGCACGAGTGCGTTACGGGAGCGCGGTAAACTGAGGACTACCCGATCCCCTCACGTGAACACCCCACGCGAACACGCAGCAACGGCACTCCCTCCTCGCGGAGGGCGTCCAGCAGGAGGACGCTCATGTCGCTCTTCCGCGCCGACCCCCGTACGAAGGAGGCCCGGCCCGACGGTCGCAGGCGGCTGCCCCCCGGGCAGCGGCTGACGGACGGCTGGCCCGTGCTGCACTACGGCAGCATCCCGAAGATCGACCTGGCGGAGTGGCGCCTCCAGATCTTCGGACTCGTCGAGGAGGAGAAGACGCTCACCTGGGATGAGCTCATGGCCCTCCCGCAGGCCGAGGCGCGCAACGACATCCACTGCGTGACCACGTGGTCCAAGTTCGACAACGACTGGCGGGGGGTCTCCCTCCGCGATGTGTTCGCGCTCGTCAAGGTGAAGCCGGAGGCCGCGTACGTGGTCTTCCACTCGTACGGCGGGTACACGACGAACGTGCCGCTGGACGAGATCCAGGGCCCCGAGAACATGCTGGTGCACACGCACAACGGCGAACCGCTCACCCTCGAACACGGGTGGCCGCTGCGGGCGCTGATCCCCAACCTCTACCTCTGGAAGAGCGCCAAGTGGATCCGCGGCATCGAGTTCGTGTCGCAGGACCGGCCGGGGTTCTGGGAGATGTACGGCTACCACATGCACGGCGACCCCTGGAAGGAAGAGCGCTACGGCTAGCCTCGGCTCCGAGGGCGCGCCGGGCATTCCTCGATGAAGCTCTTCGAGTGCCAGGTCTGCGGGCAGTTCCTCTCGCTGGAGGACACGCACTGCGTGCGCTGCGGCAGCGTGCTCGGCTTCGTCCCGGAGCGGATCGAGCTCTCCGCCCTCGAACCGCTGGGGCAGCGACAGTGGTCGCCGAGGCTCGCGCTGGGCGGGGTCTACCGCTTCTGCGCGAACGACCGGCACGAGGTCTGCAACTGGGTGGTCCCCGTGGAGTCGGACCACCTCTTCTGCCCGGCGTGTCGCCTCAACCGGACGATCCCTGACCTCAGTCAACCCAGCCACATCCTCTACTGGCGTCTGCTGGAGCGGGCGAAGCACCGGCTGGTCTACGGCCTGATGCGCCTCGGGCTGCCGCTCACGCCGAAGGCGGACCAACCGGACTCGGGCCTCGCCTTCGACTTCCTCGCGTCGGATGTCTTCGCCCCGGAGCCGGTGACCACGGGGCACTCGCGCGGCCTCATCACCATCAACATCCAGGAGGCGGACGACGCGGAGCGGGAACGCTTCCGCGCCAACCTCGCCGAGCCATACCGCACCGTCCTCGGCCACTTCCGCCACGAGGTGGGCCACTACTACTGGGAGCGGCTGGTCGAGGGCACCCCGCTCCTCGAGCCGTTCCGCGAGCTCTTCGGCGACGAGCGCCAGGACTACTCGGCGAGTCTGAACGCGCACTACAACGGCGAGAGCCAGGCGATGACGTGGCCGTCCCTGCATATCAGCCAGTACGCCTCCGTCCACCCGTGGGAGGACTGGGCCGAGACGTGGGCGCACTACCTGCACATGCTGGACACCGTGGAGACGGCCTACTGGTATGGCCTCGGCGTGGCGCCGAAGGCGGGGCGTGATCCCAGCCTGACCACGATTGCGGACGTGGACCCGTATGGGTCCGAGGACTTCGAGGAACTCGTGCGGATCTGGTTCCCGGTCACCTACCTGGGGAACAGCCTGAACCGCGGCATGGGGCAGCCCGACCTCTACCCGTTCGTCCTCAGTCCGGTGGTGCTGGACAAGCTGCGCTTTGTCCATCGTGTCGCACGCGGACTACCGGTCACCGCGGGCGAGTCGGGCACGCCCTAGTACGGACGCGCCTCCGTGACGCCCTCGGAGTGGAGGGCGGCGAGCGCGTCAGCGTCGAGGCCCAGCAGCGCCCCGAGGACCTCGTCCGTGTGTTCGCCCAGGAGCGGGGAGCGCTGCTGGTCCACCGCGCCGCGCATGCGGAGCGGATGACGCATCAGCTTCATCGATCCGTTCACGGGGTGCTCGACGTCCACGATGAACCCTCGCTCGGTCAGGTGGGGATCCGAGAACAGGTCCATCGTGTCGAAGACGTAGGAGCAGGGCACCCCCGCCGCGCCGAGGGTCATCATCACGTCGCGCTTGTCCTGGCAGCTGGTCCAGGCGGTGATCTCCTCGCGCATCGCGTCCGCGTTGGCGGCGCGTGCCGGCGCATCGATGAAGCGCGGGTCCTCGCCTAGCTCAGGGCGGTCCATCGCGATCCACATCGCATCGAGCATCCTCGTGGTGGCGGGGTAGATGAACACCCAGTCGTTAGGGCCGCCTCCGGCGCAGGGGTACATGCCACCGCCCGTGCGCCCTCGGTTCAGGCCGTGGCGCTCGGCGGGGGAGCGCCCCCAGAGGGCGTGGTCCGCTGTGCGCATGAACATCGTCACGGCCTCTTGCATCGAGATCTCGATCGTCTGGCCGAGGCCGGTGCGCTGGGCCTCCACGTACGCGGCGAGGATCGCGAGGGCGGCCTGCATGCCCGTGCCGGAGTCGCCCATCGTGGGGCCCACCACGGTGGGAGGGCCGTCGGCGTCGCCGGTGGTGGAGAAGGTGCCGGCAGCAGCCTGCGCGACCCAGTCGTAGACCTTGAAGTCCTTGTACGGCCCGCTGAGACCGAAGCCCTTGATGCGCGTGTAGATGAGCCGAGGATTGGCCTGGCAGAGCACCTTCGGCGTCAGGCCCATCGCTTCGATGACGCCCGGGCCGTAGTTCTCCACGAACACGTCGAAGTGCGGGACGAGGTCGAGCAGGACCTCGCGCCCACGTTCCGACTTCAGATCGAGGACGACGGAGCGCTTGTTGCCGTTGTAGTTGAGGAAGTACTGCGGATCGCCCGGGAGGCCGTTCGCGCCCTTGCCGGAGTAACGGCCGGGGTCA
>Ga0265293_10007917_pt1 | contig 16101 bp, 14 predicted proteins | sample Munlanlewell138R_FD_192505 | JGI IMG/M metagenome (GOLD analysis project Ga0265293, IMG submission 192505) | Leachate microbial communities from a municipal landfill in Southern Ontario, Canada - Leachate well 138R | ecosystem: Engineered > Solid waste > Landfill > Unclassified | place: Canada...
GCCCCAGACCGAAAAAACCGCCCGAGCCTATCGAATAAAGAGCCTGTATAAGCTGGTAGCCTTCTTTGGAAGCGTATTTCCACGGGTCGGTATACGCAAAAATCCTGTCCAACCGGTATTTGGTGCTTACCATAGCGAGCGCCCCGCCGCCTATCCCCAAGGCTCCCATAATAACAAAGTGCCAAAGGCTTGAACCCCCGACAAGCATCATAACAAACATAAGCATGGCCAGCGTAACCACCGCGCTGAAGTTTGGCTGCAAATAAAGCAGTACCGCGGAAACAACAAGCAGCAGCATATACGGAGCCATTCCGTATTTGAATGTGCGCATTTTATGCTGATTGTTGGCTATGCTGCCCGCCATAAAAACTATAATGGAGAATTTTAGAACCTCTATTGACTGTATGTCTATAACTATAAGGTTCACCCACCGGCGCGAGCCGTTGCGCTCTATGCCTATGCCGGGCAAAAAAACAAGAACCATAAGCAGCAGCCCCACGCCGAGTATTATAAAGCGCAGCTTTTTATAGCGCATGTAATCGAAGAACGTGGCGCAAATCATAACAATTACGCCTATCGCCGCTCCGCTTAATTGTGTCCAGAAATAGTAAAACGCGTCGTAACCCGTATACGGATTGTTTTCCGCGTAGTAATAGCTGGCGGAAAACACCATTATTACGCCGAACAGCACCAATATAACCGTTACGACGAGAAGCGCGTAGTCTACGGGGCGTTTTGCCATGGTTTCCTCCTTTGGGCGTGAGCGTGGGAACTAAAACGAATTAACTATACTTTTAAATACGGCTCCCCTCTGTTCGAAGTCGGTAAACATATCATAGCTCGCGCACGCGGGCGAGAGTAGCACATTCCAGCCCTCTTTGGCGATGTCCCTCGCCATAACCACCGCTTCCTCAAAGCCGCCGGCCTCGCGTATGTTTAAAAACCCCGCCGCCTTGGCGTCGCGCAGTATTTTTTGCTGCGTTTGCCCTATGGCCACTATATATTTAATCTGCGCGCCAAGCCCCTTGAGCAGCGCCTCAAAGCCGCTTTGTTTATCATACCCTCCGAGTATAAGCACCGTCGGACGGTCCATCGCCGCCGCCGCTTTCTCCGTCGCGTCGGGATTCGTACCCTTCGAATCGTTTATATAGCGCACGCCTTCGTATTCGCGTACAAATTCTATGCGGTGCTCCACTCCCGAAAACTCCGTAAGCGTTTCGCGTATAACGCTTTCGCTTATGCCGTAGCACCTCGCGAGAGCCGTTGCGGCCATGGCGTTTTCCAGATTATGCGGGCCGGGTATACGCACCTCGCCGGCCTTACATATAAAGTGTACGCCGTCGGGCTCGGCGCTTAAAATATCCCCATGCTCTATAAATACGCCGGAGTTTGGCTTAACTTGACGGGAAAACCAAATTATTTGTGAGCGGGGCTTATCCCCCATTAAACGCGTAATCTCATTGTCGTAATTCAGCACGCAAAAATCGGCTTGGGTTTGATTCTCGAATATACGCCGCTTAGCCGCCGTGTAATTTTCCATAGTTCCGTAACGGTTAAGATGATCTTCCGTAATGTTAAGCACGGCGCACGCGCGCGGAACAAACTTTTCTATTGTTTCGAGCTGAAGCGCCGCGGTCTCCGCGACTATAATATCGCCGGCCTTTGTTTTTGAGGCGTATTCCGTTATGGGAGTTCCTATATTGCCAAGCACATAAGCGGTATAACCCGCGTTTTTGAATATTTCCCCCGTCAGCGCCGTCGTTGTTGTTTTTCCGTTTGTGCCCGTTACGGCAACTATACGCGCCGCGGAAAATAAATACCCGAGTTCAATTTCGCCTATCACCGGTTTGCCTTGCTCTTTTGCTTTTTTTATAAAATCTAGCCCTGTGGGAACGCCGGGGCTTAAAACAACCATATCGGCTTCGGCGGCCGCCGCGTTAGCTAAAGCTCCCAAGGCAAAAACGGCTTTGCCGCAAAACTCATCGAAAGTCCCTTCCGGAAATTCGCTTATGTGTTTGGCGTCGTACAGCACGGGCACGGCGCCCTTTTCTATAAGCAGGCGCGCGCTTGATATGCCGCTGCGCGCCATACCCGCCACCATTACCTTTTTTCCGCGCAATTCCATAAAAATATACCTTTAAAAATTAACCGACAATATGCCGACAAGGCAAAGCACAATTGTAATTATATAATAAGAAGCGACAATCTTAGGCTCCGGTATGCCTTTTAACTCAAAATGATGGTGAAGCGGCGCCATTCTGAATATGCGTTTTTTTCGCAGTTTGTATGAGCCGACCTGCAAAACCACGGACACCGTTGTCAGCACAAACATCATGCCCGTTAAAACGAGCAGCAGTTGAAGCCTTAAGACTACTGCCATAACGGAAAGCGCGGCGCCTAAAGACAGCGAACCGGTGTCGCCCATAAAAACTTTTGCCGGATGAGTATTGAAACGCAAAAATCCGAGGCACGCGCCTGTAACCGCCGCCGAAAAAACCATCATGCCGCTGTCGTTGGCCGCGGCGAGCATCTGTCCGTTTACGGAATTCAGCTTGTATAAGCCGTAAAAAATAATTGTAAACGCGGCGGTATTTATCAATGTGACGCCTGCCGCGAGCCCGTCGAGACCGTCGGTTAGATTAACGGCGTTTACCATGGCGACCACCGTAAAAACGGTAAACGGTATGTACCATACGCCGAGATTCCATTCTATATTAGTAAACGGTATTATTATTTTTGAGCCTATCGACGGGTTGTTGTACGCAAAAAAAGCCACTATAAGCGCTATGCCAAGCTGTCCTATTATTTTTTGATATGCCTTAAGCCCAAGGGAGCGCTTTCTCAAAACGATTATAAGATCGTCAAGCAGGCCTATAAACCCAAACCCCAAAGAAACCGCCACCGAGAACCATATCATATCAAGGCCGCCCTGCGCGAAAAGAAAAACCGCCGCAGTAAACGCGGCCATTATAATAAGCCCGCCCATTGTTGGCGTTCCCGATTTTGAAAGATGCGACCTTGGTCCGTCGTCCCTTACCTGCTGGCTTAATTTCAGCCTTTTTAGAAAAGGCACCCCAACATAACCTGCCGCCAGCGCTATAATAAACGCCATAAGCACCGTATAAATAATAATGTCCATAACCGTTTTATCTCCCGTAAGCGTCATTTGTCAGTCATGCCGTAAACCAAGAACTTCCGCCACCACAATTTTTTCGTCGAAAGGATGCTTAACGCCTTTTATTTCCTGATATGTTTCGTGCCCTTTTCCGGCGAGCACAATCACGTCGCCGTTCTGCGCGGACTGCAGCGCGTGTTTTATTGCTTTTCTTCTGTTTTCAATGCATACGTAATCGCGCTGTTTGTCTTTTATGCCGTCTTCAATCTGCTTTATTATGTCCAGCGGTTCCTCGGTGCGCGGGTTGTCGGACGTTATAACGCAATAATCGCTGAGCCTCCCCGCAATATCGCCCATAATAGGTCTTTTGCCGGAATCACGGTCTCCGCCGCAGCCGAACACCGTTATTATACGCCCGCGTGCGAATGTTCTAACGGTAAGCAGAGTGCTTTCAAGGCTGTCGGGTGTGTGCGCGTAATCCAGTATAACAGTAAAAGGATTGCCGCCCGTATCCAGCACCTCAAAGCGTCCGGCAACTCCGGGAAGCGTTTCCAGACCCTTTTTTATTGTTTCCGCCTTCTCTCCCAGCAGCAGGCAAACGGCCGCCGAGCAAAGAGCGTTGTATACGCTGAATATTCCGGGAATTTTCAGGCTGACGGGCAGCATCATCTGCGCGCCGCACAGGTCGAAAGACGTACCGCGCGGTGTTATCTCAATATTTTTTGCCGTTAAGTCGGCGTTTTCCTTTATGCCTACCGTGCGCCAATTTATGTCTATGCCGTCCATTATAAAGCCCGCGGTACAGTCGTCCGCGTTTACAACGCCGCGTTTCGCGGACAGAAAAAGCCTTTTCTTCGATTCCGCGTAATTTTGCACAGTTTTATGAAAATCAAGATGGTCGCGCGATAGGTTGGTAAACACAGCCACGTCAAATGTTATGCCCGCCGCTCTTGATAAGCAAAGAGAATGCGATGATACTTCCATAACCGCGGACTTACAGCCCTCGTCGGCCATGCGCCGCAAAAGAGCGAATAAATCCGGCGATTCCGGCGTGGTCCTCTCCGTATACAATTGCTTGTTACCTATCATGTTTACAATAGTGCCTATAAGCCCCGTTTTAATTCCGGATTGCTCAAGTATAGATTTTACCATATATGTGGTGGTGGTTTTGCCTTTGGTGCCCGTTATGCCAACCATACGCATCTGCTCATCCGGCCTGCCGTAAAACTCGCGCGATATATACGCCATGGAAGCCCTCGCGTCTTCCACGATAATCTGCGGCACGTCTACATCAAGCCGCCTTGTTACCATAAGCGCCGCCGCGCCCTTATTTACCGCGTCGTTCGCGTATTTGTGCCCGTCGGTGTTAAAACCGCTTATGCAGAAAAAGAGCGCGCCTTCGCACCCTTTTCTGGAATCATATGTTAAGCGCTTGACGGATACCTCTTCATTCCCGATGATACGCATGTTATCAGAACATAATTCTTTAAGCTTCACAAAGTTTCCTCCCGCTAATGGCGATTCATCAAAAAATTATAACATAACATACCTTTTTTGCAACGTATTATTATCGTTATCCGCCTTCCCCAAATTCTGCCAGTATATCGCTGCCTTCTTTTACAAGCTCTCCCGCCGCCGGACTCTGATGAATCGCTTTGCCCTTCCCCGCGCCCGAAAGCCTAAGTTTATACGACTCGAGCAGCTTCGAGGCTTCCATAACGGTAAGCCCCGTCAAGTCGGGCACTATAACTTTGCCCGTTGTATCGACATACTGGGACTTTTGCGACATGTAAAGAAGCACCACCGTGCCCTTGTCAACTTTTACGCCGGGCGCCGGCAGCTGGCCTGTTATCTGACCCGTACCGTCCGTTAAGAATAAGAATCCGGCGGATTTCAGTTCCTGCGCGGCTTCTTCCGCGGTTTTGCCCACAACGCCGGGCACCTGCACCTGCTCGGGCGGAGCGGCATTTTCGTAATCGGGCTTAACGCCCATATAAAGCAACGATTCGTGTATAACATTTTTAACATACGGCGCCGCCACTATGCTGCCGAAATCCACCGCCACATTAGGCTCGTCAACTATTATAAGAACGGCTATTTTAGGGTCGTTCGCGGGCGCGAAACCAAAAAATGAGGCGATATGCCTGCCGGTCATCACTTTGCCGTCTTTGTCGTATTTCTGCGCCGTGCCGGTTTTGCCGCCGACACGGTATCCGGGTATATACGCGTTTTTGCCGCTGCCGTCCTTTACGACGCTTTCCAGTATATCCCGCATAAGCGCCGATGTTTCCGCGCTTATTGGCTGTGCCGCCGCAACCGGTCGGTTCTCTTTAATGTAATTGCCGTCGCTGTCCCTTATGCCTTTTATAAGCGCCGGCTCATATAAAAAACCGCCGTTCACCACTGCGCTGAATGAGGATATCAGTTGCAGTGGTGTTACGGCTATCGATTGCCCGAACGCTATGCGGGCGAGGTCACTGTTTCGCACATATTTTTCCGCCATGAGTATTCCGCCCTGGTCGGAAGGGAATGTGATTCCCGTCTGCCTGCCGAAACCGAACTTATGTATGTAATCATAGAAAGTTTCGGTTCCCATTGCGAGCCCCATTTTCATAAACGCCGCGTTGCACGAGTTCTGCGCCGCCTCAAAAAGCGTCTGATGACCGTGAGTGCGCGGATAACGCCAGCATTTTATCTGCTGTCCCTCAACTATCTCAAAACCCGCGCAGTAGAACGTTGAATCTTTAGATATCGCTCCGGAGTCAATTGCCGCGGCGCATGTAACCACTTTGAATGTGGAGCCGGGCTCGTAGACGTCCGTAATCACCTTGTTGCGGGTTAGCGCCGTGAGCGTTTCCATATCGTTTCGGGGCGGATGGTTTAAATCGTAATCGGGATAATTTCCTATAGCGAGTATGTCCCCCGTCATAGGGTCCATCGCTATGCCCCACGCGCCTATGGCGTTTTGCTGTACATACGCTTCCTCCAGTGATTTTTCAAGAAAGCTTTGTATAACCTCGTCAATCGTAAGAACAACGTCGCAGCCGTCGACAGGCGCTATATAGTCTTTTTCCCCAAGCGGTATGCCGCGCCCGTCCCTGTCCGCCTCCGATATTATCTTGCCGTTCTTGCCCGACAGGTATTTATCGCAGTACGCTTCTATTCCCTCAAGACCGACGCCGTCCACCGATGTAAACCCGAGCGTTTGCGTTAAAAACGCGCTGTTCGGGTAATATCGCTTTACATCCACCGTAAGATGAACGCCCGGCAAATCAAGCTCGCGCAGTATTACGGCGGCGTTCTTATCTATCTGCCTTGCAAGCCAAACATCAGATTTTGTCTCGTCCGTGGCCTTGCTTCTCACCGTCTCTTCGTTAAGCCCCAGCGTTTCCGCCAATAAGCTTACCGTCGCGTCAACATCGCCTTTCTTTATTTCCGCCGGACGCAGCACAACCGTTTCGGCGTTGGCGCTTTGGGCCAGCACGCCTCCGTTCCGGTCGAGTATGCTTCCGCGTTTTGCCGATACAACCAAATTTCTTGTTTGCTGTATCAGCGCCCTTTCACTGAGATAATCCCCCTGTACGAATACTATAACGCCCATTTTTACAGCCAGCCCGAAAAAAAGAACAACGACTACCGTCATCAAAAACAGCAGCCTCTTTTTTGATTTTAAGCTTGGCAATGTCACACTGCCACGCTCCTTCCGGGTACCGTCGGTAATATTTGTTATCCTCCGTTTAAGTCAATATTCATCCTTTGGTTGTTCAGCGGATAAGTCATTCCCAGCCGCTGCCGCGCTGTCGCGGCAACCGATTCTAAAGTGCCGCGCAGCTCCATCTCCAGCTTTAAATCCTCCGCCTTTGTTTCAAGCGCGCTTATCTTTTGCGTCAACTCGTTATTTTGCAAGCCAATCCGCACTATTTCGGCGTGTCTTGACACAAGAAGCGCCAGCGCGCAAAAACCTATAAAAATAACCGTAAGCGTTGACGCGAGCCCCTTGCGCTTTTTTTGTACGCAATCCGTTACGCGTACCGGCGCCGGACGCTTGTATACGCCGGTTTTCTTTACAGCCGGTTTTTGCCGCCCGTTTGAACTGCCGCTTTCGCAAAGAAAATTATTATTATTAATATATGCGACGTTTCCGCGCATATTGACTTTTCTTTTTTTGTTTATATTCGGGGCGTATGTATAATCATATTTTCTTTGAGCGCACTGCATTGGTATCCCCCTTGCCTGTAACCATAAAAACGCGAAGCTTGGCGCTTCTCGCCCTGCTGTTTTGTTCCACTTCCGTCCGCGAAGGCAGTATGGGCTTTTTTGTTACCACACTTCCCAAAGATATCTTGCCGCAGACACAGACAGGAAATGAAGGCGGGCATACGCACGGTGCCGCCATACGCGTAAATTCCTGTTTGACTATTCTGTCTTCCAAAGAATGAAATGTGATAACGGCCAGCCGCGCCCCGTTTTTCAGCGCCCCCGCGAACTCGGGCAGAGCCGTCTTTAATGCCTCAAGCTCTCCGTTCACCTCTATGCGCAAGGCCTGAAAAGTTTTGCGCGCCGGATGCCGTCCGCCTCGCGCGCCGCTTGGAACCGCCATCTTTACAACTTCCACGAGACGACCGGTGGTATCAATGGGCCGAATACCGCGTTCCCTCACAATGAACGCCGCTATTCTCGCGGCCCATCTTTCCTCACCGTAATCACGTAAAATCCGTTCAAGGTCTCTTTGCGTATAATCCGCTATTATGTCCGCCGCGCACGTCCGCTGTCGCGTGTCCATGCGCATATCGAGCCTTGAATCTTGTTTATATGAGAACCCCCTGTCACATTGGTCGAGCTGGAACGACGAGACCCCTATATCAAGCACCGCTCCGTCCAAACCTTCTATATCAAGCCCCAACAGCAAGGCTTTGATATCTTTAAAATCGCCGTGTACGTATACCGTGTTTTCTTTGTATGCCGAAAGCTTTTTCTTCGCGGCGCAAAGGGCGTATTCGTCTTTGTCTATCCCTATAAGCCGCCCGCCGGGCGTTATGCGCTTTAATATCTCAAGCGCGTGCCCGCCGCCCCCCAGCGTGCCGTCCGCAACTGTCATTCCCGGTTTTAACTTAAGCGCCGAAACCGTCTCGTAAAGCAAAACGGAAGAATGCTCAAATGCCATATTCGGCAAGACCGGCTACAAAATCGCTTCCGCCGGACAGTTTTTCTTCTTCAAACTCAGCCCATTTTTCTCTCGCCCATATTTCCGCGCGGGTATAAGCGCCTATCATTACAACCTCTTTGTCAATACCGGCTTTTTCCCTTAGCAGCTGCGGAAGCAATATGCGTCCTTGTTTATCCGGCTCGCATTTGCACGCGCTTGAGAATATCATTCGCACGGCGCGCTGGGCTTTTGTATCGGACTGCGGTATGGCGCTTAGCTTGCCCGCGAATTTGTGCCACTCTTCCTCCGGGAAAGCGGTTAAGCACCTCTCGTTTAAGCGGACAATATAAAACGGGTCTCCCAGCTCTATTCTAAGCTTGGAAGGAACCGCGAGCCTGCCCTTTTCATCAAGATTATGCGCGTATGTCCCTATCAGCGACGTGTTCACTGCTGCTCTCCCCTGCCGCGGACGGGTTACCCGTGCCGCTTTTATACCTTTTATGCGGTTTTAGTACCACCGGCATACCCGATAGCCCCACTGCTACCCACAATTCCCCACTTACAGATATACTATTCGTTGCCTTTTGTAAAATTCCTTCCGTATAAACGCAATTCATGCAACAAAAAAAATAAAATAGTGCGAGCGGGTGAATTTAACGCAACATATGGTATGGAATATATGTTTGCGCGTATGTTTGTTCGTATTTTGTTGAATAACTTAAAAAATAATCAGATAGATTTGAAATTGTTTTGCCGCGCGGCGTATCGCCCGCATAAGAAAAACCTTTATAATTCCGCCGATGAAATTTCGTCCGGCGCCGCTTTATATTTGTTCATTATGAGCGCCGTGCCAAAGCCTGCGATAAATGCCGTCACGCTGAATAAAAGACCCGCCGCCCCTCCGTATTCCGTCGGTATGATAAGAAGCGTCGAGGCTATCACAAACCCCAAAACCGAATGGCAGGCGACGGAATTGTGGTTTTCGAACAGCGAGTTTATAGGCCTTGCCAGAAGCGCAATTGTTATGCCAATGCCCGCTATTAAAGGCGGAACAACGCCCAAGTCAAACGCGGATATTCCCGCCGTCATAGGCTGGTAAAGCCCCATGAATATAAGTACGGACGAAGAGCTCAAACCGGGAATTACAAGGCTTAAGCCCCATACCGCCCCGCAGAAGACATACCACCATATATTAGGTTCAATGACAGCGGTTTCGCCTTTTTGCAGGTAAGCTAAAAAACCGTAAGATACCGCGAGGCAAACAGAAAAGCCCGCCCACGAGATAGTTGACGTTCCTTGCTTCGCGGCGTCCTTGAAAAGCGAAGGCAAAGTGCCCGCTATAAGCCCTACAAACAAGCACACCGTAAGAGAAGACGATATTTTAAACAGAAGGCTTACAACATGCGCCAGAGCAAAAAACCCTATGAGCCAGCCTATAAGGAAAGGTATAAAAAGTTTGTAATACTTGCTAAAAGAGCGGATAGGGCGGGATAACAGCGCCATCATAGGCTGATATATGCCGAAAGTTACAAGCAGCACCCCGCCGCTTATTCCCGGCAGTATGGCGCCGCCGCCGACAATAGCGCCCTGCGCCACGCGCAGCAGCCACATGCCCGCCGAAATTTTATTGTTCTTTGTGTTGTTCATTTATTAATTTTCTTGCTATGCGTATTTTTTACCGCTTTACGGTCTGTTACTACCATTATGATACCGTTCGCTATGGCGGCGGCACACAAAACGCCAAACATAACGCGTATCGTCTCGTTGTCATAAAAGTACATATTGGGATTGTAATAATCGAGTATGAGCAGCGTAATAAGTACGGCGGCAAGTATAATGGCAAGGTGCGGCAGCAGTTTTATTATGTACTTCATCAATCCACCTCCTTAAATAAGAGGCAGTCGCCTATATTACGGTCATCATCTGTCGCGCGATTAACAATCTTGTCATCGTAGGTCATCACCGCGGAACCGCCGCCGTCAAGATTGTAGCCCACTTTACATCCAAGCTCTTCAAAAATCTCGGCAAGTTCAACCAAATTAACGCCTTTGGAGTATCCTTTCGCCCTTCCGTCCACCACCACAAAGCAATAATGCCCGGGCTCATAGTAACCTACGGCGCTTCTTGGATGTTCCCCGCTTTGGTAAGCCGTAGCATATTTAAACGAGGTGCGCGCCTTGCCCTCATCGTCTAAAAGAGAGGGACCAAAGGTCCATGCCTGCCATATACCGCGCTCCCGCGCCGCTTCCCGAACCTGCTTGTCGTTAAATTCCTTACGTCCAAACGTCTCCATCACACCATCGTTATAGAGCACGCAAACCTCTAAGCTTGTATTTTTAATTTCGTACTCATATCCGTTTCTTATAACCACATTGCGAAGCTTGCTGTTAGTGCTGTTATAGTAGTCCCCCGTCATGGCAATTACCGCGTCCGAGGCGATGTCCATCTCCAAAACATCCTGTCTGCCGTTTCCGTACTTACCCTTCGCGAGATAGGTCTGGAAGCATTCTATTTTTGTTATATAAATATCGGCGACAAAGTATGTAATCATCTTTCTGCCTTCGCCCTTTGTCTTTTTCTCTATTGAAATTGAGATATTGGGGCTTCTGTACATAGTATCGGTCGCCACAATATTTTCAGAAAAGTATGCGTCAAACCTTTGCGCCCATGTCATATCGGCGGGGTCTATGGTCGGCTCGGGCGTTATGTCCGCAGTCTCAACAGGCTGCGTTGTAGTCGGGGTGGAAGTGGGAGTGGGAGCGGGAGTGACAATCACCATGGGAATGTCGTCCTCTTCTTCCGCCAGCCCCATATGATAATAAGTAAATATGCCTAAAACACAGCACGCGAGAAGCAGGTCTATAATAACTATCGCCCACACAGGCATCCTTTTTTGTTTTTTAACATTTACGCTTATACTTTTAACATTCTTAAAGTCATACGAGTTCAACGGCCGTCCCCCCTAACCGTTTTTTTAAAAACAAATAACCTTTGAACAAGCCAGCTTATTATAAACAGCGTTATTTCCACTATAAGCTTTCCTATATGCTTTTCAATACCGGCAGATTCGACGAGTATTCTCAACATAAAAAAATTTACAAGCAGTATGCCCCCCACAAGAGCGAAATACTTAACAGCCGAAACAAAAAGACCTTCATTGCTTTTAAAAACATATCTTCTGTTTATATAAAAGTTAAGGGCGGAGCTTATAACACGCGCGGTTATTGTTGAAACAAAAAGGCTTTGAGCGAGAACCAAATCGCGCGTTAAATAAATTATAAAGCTGTATATCCCAAAGTCAACCAGAAAGCTTATCAAAGAAGACGCGCAGAATTTAAAGATTTCTTTGTATATTCTGTAAGAATCCTTTATGGGGTTAAAATGGGACGATTGATTATCATTAATATACACCGTTTCTATCCGCACCTGCTTTATATCAATTTTCTGCCGCGAGCATTCAAGCAAAACATTCATTTCATACTCGTATCTGCTGCCCTTTACATTCAGCATAAAAGGTATGAACGCCGCGTTATAAGCGCGAAGGCCCGTCTGTGTATCCTTAACCTTTATGCCCGTTACAATTTTGTATACAAAGCGCGTAACCGAATTTCCAAACCGGCTTCTTAAAGGCACTTTACCCGAAAAAATGCGGCTGCCTATAACCAGGCTTTTGTCGTTTTCCGCGGCGGCTTTACACACCTTTACGGCGTCCGTCACCTTATGCTGTCCGTCGGCGTCCATCGTTATAACGACGGTATCGGACGGAAAGTTTTCTTGAACGTATGACAGCCCCGTTTTTATTGCTATGCCTTTGCCTTTGTTTTCGGAATGATGAATAACGACGGCATATTCTTCCGCCTCTTTAAATAACTCCCGCGAACCGGAAGAGCTGCCGTCGTTTATCACGACGGCGTCAAAACCGGAATCCTCTTTTATCTGTTTAAGTAACGTTACCAGTTTGCCGTCGGGCTCATACGCGGGAATAATCGCAACGGCTTTATTGTTCGAGTTCATGTTTATCCGCTCATTTTTTATTGACGCAAAGCACCGCTTTTAAGCGGCGCCGCCTTTTCCGCTATGAAACAACATCTCCGTTGTAGCTTATCAAAGAAGCGTTATGCACGCCCGGTATTGCGGAAAACGAATCTATCATACCGGCTTCGCTTTCCCTGATGTTCATCTCTATAGTAAGCTCAATGGCGCCTCCGGAAACTATTTTAGACTTTAATTTGCCGGGAGGCATCTTGCGCAGCACGGCCTGAACCTCTTTTCTGCTGCCTTCGTCAAAACGTACGACGAGCATAAAAGGAAAATTCCTTTTGGATTTGAACAGATTCCAAACCACAAGGAATATGCCTATAGCGCCCGAAGCGAGGCACGATTCGGCGTAAAGCCTCGCGCCCAAGGTTATGCCCGCGGCTATAGCCCAAAACATAAACACGGTATCCATCGGGTCTTTTACCGCCGTCCTAAACCTGACTATTGACAGCGCGCCCACCATACCCAAAGAAAGCACCAGGTTTGTTGATATAGGCAGTATAACCATCGCCGTTACCATTGCAATCATAATAAGCGAGGTTCCGAAGCTTTTAGAAAATACCACACCGCTAAAACTCAGTTTGTATATAAAAAAGATAAACAGCCCCGTTATAAACGCGAGAGCGAGAGTTACCAAAACCGTCTCAATGCTCAATTCGTCTGTGAAAGCGAAGCTTTCAAGAACACCCTTTTTTATAATGTCTCCACTCTTCATATAATTTCCCTCCTATTCGTATCCTCTGCACAAAACATACTTTGAAATAGCACTTCTTTGCGCAGTGTTAATATTATTAATAACTGCCTTTAACGGAGCCGGCAGGTATTTATCAAATTTTATTTCAAGAACCATGAGCCCCGTTTCTATAATAGGCATAGTGGGAGCGTTCTTATCAAAAATGTCCGTTATCCAAAGACCGGCTTTTAAATCCTTATCGAATGTTATACGCACATTTTCTATATGCGATACATACGCCTCGCGCCTGTAATCCACAATGACGCTCGGTCTTAGATAATTGTTTTTCATTTGCAGGTATATTTCTTCGGCGAGAGGCTCGCATCTTCCCTCAAGCGCGTAAAAATCTCCCGCTATAAGCCTGTCGCATTCGTCGCGGCTTAAATCTATAGTCTTTTTGGCAATATACTGACCGCACTTTATCTTTTTCTCGAACTTTATCTGTTCTTCTCTAAAATTGTATATCCGTATACGGTACTTTTTCCTGTTGTCGCTCCCTTCCAGTTTTTCTATGAGAGCGGTGTTATAGACATCGTCAAAATATAAGCTGCGTATGTAATAATCGTCCGTTTCACCGGAATGTTTATCAAGCGGCAAAACCGCTTTCAAAGTGTTTTTCAACAGTATATAATCGCGGTAATTGATATAATATTTAAGCTCGTGCCTAAAAGAAAGCTTGTCTCCCGTCTGTTTTTTTAACTCAAAAGAGTCATCAAGCCCCGCCGGAGTAAACGCGGACGAAACGGCGTCCTGCCGGCTCTGCTGATAACTATGACGCGCGGGACGCCTGATTTGTTCCCTGCGCGGGCGCTCTTTTTGCTTTTCGCCGCCAAAAACATCAACGTCGCTTTTTTGCGGCGCTCTTTTGACGCCCGCCGGTTTTGGCGTATCCGGCAAAGCGGCGCCCAAACCGCCGGATTGGCCGCGTTTTAGGCTTTTCCGCTCGAGTTTTTCTATTTTAATGTCAAATCTGCTTCCGCCGGAAAAATCCCGGGAAGTGAGCGGCTGCAAGTCTTTACGCTTTATAAGGGGCGTTTCTTTTTTTAATCTTTTAAAGATATCATCGTCTCTTGCCATTTTTTCCTCTTGTTATACTCAGTGTTAATTTACGCTTATTTAATAGCGTCGTCCAGCATTTGCCTTTGCTCGCTTGTAAGCGAGAACGCTTCCTTTAACTGCTTGACTATGTTTGCCGGCCTTAGCCGCGCGAAACGGCGCATTCTTTCCACGTGCGTCTCCCAGCTTGAAACGCTCCCGCCAAACTTCTCTCTCTCCGCCGGCATTTCTTCCTTAACTATGTTGTACCATTTATCTATATATGAAAGCACCCGCTCGGTATTATACACTTCTTTTAACGCCCATGCAAAGCGTTCGATAAATTTATCGCGCCACGGCTTATACTTAAGCAATCCGTTTAATAAATCCGAGCCCGCTTTGTTGCTTTCTCTGCGCTTGGCAAGCGTGGGGTGGTTACCATCAGGATAGGCGCTGTCCCCTAACGTCCAGCAAAAATCGTAAAAAATCTGTTTCCATTTGCCGTCCGGCAGCAGCTGGTAATACAATATGTTGCCGTAATCCGAGTTGGCGATTATTATCTGGTTTACCATCAAATCAAGAAAACTGTCGGTATCAAGGCGCTGCGCTACATAATCGTAGTTTTCTTTTTGGGTCATATCGTGGTTGTTCACATATCTGACTAAATCAAGATAATCCTTGGTAGTGCCGCGCCTAACGTTTTTGATGTGCCACCCTATATTCATGTTCTTAGGCTCGTCAAAGTTTTCGTGCTGCGCTATAAAATACTCGTTGCGCTTTTCCATCATAAAATAAACGCCCCAGTATTCCCCGTTTATATACAAAACATAAAGTTTAACCGCCTGCGTCAAAAAATTAAACCCCATGTCTTTTACAAGGTCAAGTACAACCGCCTCTTTAATTTTCGCAACATTTTGATCTTGTCCGCCCTGGCGCAGAACAAGCGATTTATATTCCGCGTACGGCAAATCGTCAAAGAAGGCGTATTCCATGCGGCTTTTGCCGTATTGGCTGCGCGCATAAACCGCAAAAGATTTTTGCGCGTGGTCGCGGCTGAAGCCGCCTTGTATGCGTATCGAAATATCCTGAGCGAACACCCTTTTTCCGCTCTCGTCAAACACTTCGAACGAAGCCGGACGTTCGGACTTCTGCCCTTTTTGATTGTAGTTGGCGTTCGAAAAATGCCCGGGGCTGCTTGAGATTTCTGTGGCGTTAGGTCCCTTCTCATATATTCCTGTAACCGGATCGAACAAAAGCTTTGGGTCTGTCACAATGGATACAAGGGGCAGCTTGTGCGTCTCGCCTATAAAATAGGTGGATGTGTATGTGCCGCTTGTAATATAATCATCTTTGAACGCGCGCGCGCGCACCATGCCCGTAGCGCTTATGCTTATGGGTGAAGCGTACCGGGGCGAGCTTTCCGTCGGCGTTGTGCCGTCGGTGGTATAACGTATAACGGCGCCTTCCGTCGCGCATGTCAGAGCAATCTGCTGAGCGCCTTCGTAGCTGCCTCCCGCTATATTCGCCGCGGGCGCCGCCGCTATTCCGTCGCTGTGAGCGCCGTTGGCCGCTCCCGGCGTTGGTTTCTCAAAATAAAAAACGCCGCTTTCGCCCTGCGCTCTGCCTAACGAGACGCCGTGCGGCACCGGCTCCACTATATACTTATCCAAAAGCGCGCCGTCGGCATCAAAAAGCGCGAGAACGTCTCCCGACGCGCTTAACTTAAAATTGGTGTGTATATAGTTTTTTTTTACATCAAGACCGGACGCTAAAACAACCTTATATTCCCCGGGTCCCAGCGTTACATCCGGCATTCTCCATTTTGCGGGGTTGCCCGGGTTGTCCGTCAGCCCGTATCCTAACAGATTAACAGATTGGCCGCTTTGGTTGTAAAGCTCTATCCAGTCGTATGTGCCCCCGTCCGTCTCCGTTACATATTCGCTGTTGGAAGCCATAACCTCGTTTATTATAACAGGCCCGAAAGCTATGGGGTTGTCCGTCATATACTGTTCGTACCCCTGCTGAGAGTTAGTA
>Ga0265293_10007920_pt1 | contig 16096 bp, 16 predicted proteins | sample Munlanlewell138R_FD_192505 | JGI IMG/M metagenome (GOLD analysis project Ga0265293, IMG submission 192505) | Leachate microbial communities from a municipal landfill in Southern Ontario, Canada - Leachate well 138R | ecosystem: Engineered > Solid waste > Landfill > Unclassified | place: Canada...
AAAACAATTGCTTGAGGAAGACGTACTCAACACATTCTCTTTCGGTCCTACGCTTATATACGACGGTAATATTGAACCTAATCTTGCCAAGCACCATTTGGCCAGAAGAAATCCGCGCACTGCCGTCGGCATGATAGAGCCTTATCATTATATACTGGTTGTCGCCGACGGAAGGCAAAGACGTTACAGCGTTGGGCTGACTATGCAGGAGCTCGCCGAAGTGTTCGCGGAATACGGCTGCCGGGTGGCGTATAATCTTGACGGCGGTCAGTCGTCCGCGATGAGTTTCATGGGTAAAAATATAAACCGGTTCAACGGTTCGCTAACAGGCCAGCGCAAAGTGCCCGACGCGCTTATGTTCGGTTTTACCGAGCTTTTAGCGCCAAAGCAGAGTTAACCAAATAACTTCAGATAATTAAAACCCCTTCCAACATGTTTGCTTATGTTTGAAAGGGGTTTTACGCATTATTCATTTTCTTTGTTCTTTTTCACATACTCTTCAAACAATCCGGCGCCTTCCTTCTCAAACCATTCTTCATACTCCCGCTCGTATTTTTCATCGTTTGATTGCCTTTGCGTTTTCCAATGTGTTTTTTTGCTTCGCGTCTTTTCCCTTCGCTCCTCTTTTTTGCCGCCGAACCCCCCTACAAGAAACCTTCCAAGAAGGGCAAGCCCTAAAGCCTGCCAGTATCCTATTGTGACAAGACCGAAAATATCAGGCATAAGCGAGTTCCACAGCAGCATAACGATTGCGCCGAAAGCCGCAAACACTGCCGCGCCGAGCAGTACGGCGCCCGGTATACGGACAAAGCCGGGAACTTTATTTTCTTTTTCCATTCCAATCCTCCTATAATTTATAATAATCATACAGCAATACCGAAAGTTTGCGGGCTGCCCTGCTTTTACGGGAAAGAAGTGTTCCTATCGGTTCGCCGGTCTCTTCGCTTAACCGCTTATAACTTTTTCCGTATAATTCAGTCTGTATAAACACAAAGCGTGATTTTTGATCCAGCGATAAAAGCGCGGTTTTCAGCTGCTGTTTTAAATCCTCCCTTAGAACCTTTTCGTCAGCCGCATTGTCATATAAAAAAGCATCCTTTTCGTTTGGCAGCTCCCTGCGGGATTTCTTTATCATGTTAAGCGCGCAGTTTCGCAGCGCCGCGTATATGTAGGCGCTGGCATTGGAAACCCCGTCGGTGCCGCGCACCAAAAGATTAAGCGCCGTCTGCGAAATAACATCTTCCACATCAAACTCGTTTAATTGTGAAAACGCATTGCGCAAGTAACTTTTAAATTTATTGACGCTGGCTATCAGCATGTCGGCGCAGCCGCCGTCCCCCATTAACGTCCCCCTTTTAAAAACCCGTTGCGGTATACCGTTTTGGCTTAGGCTTTCTATTATTAAGACACCTTTTTTACGCGTTTATTGCATTTACTTGTTATTCTCCATGTTTACCGCGCCTTGTACGCGGCCTAAAAGAAACGCCTTTAAGTTGTCGGCCGCCATATTAATAAGCCTCTGACGCGACTGGCGCGAAGCCCATGCTATATGCGGAGTAATTATTGCGTTCTTTGCGCCAAGCAACGGATTGTCCGCGGCTATAGGCTCTTTTGAAACAACGTCGCACCCCGCGCCCGCCACTTTGCCGTTTTGCAGCGCGTCCGCCAACGCCGCCTCGTTAATAAGCGCGCCCCGCGCGGTGTTTATTATAATTACTCCATCTTTCATTTTGGCTATAGCGTGTTTGTCAATCATGCCGCGGGTCTGAGAATTAAGCGGACAATGAAGGCTTATAATATCGGCGCGCCGGTAAAGCTCGTCCAGCCCGGCGTATTTTAAAGTATCTGTTTGGGGCAAACGCCGGCTTTTGCTTACCGCTGTAACATTCATGCCAAACGCTTGCGCGATTTTGGCCGTTCTTTGTCCTATGGCGCCAAGCCCTATTATGCCTAACGTTTTTCCGTATATTTCATTCTGCGGATATTTCCAGAAACAAAAATCCCGCGACGCAGTCCATTCTCCCCGCATAACGGCGTCCGAATGCGCGCCAACCCTGCGGCTTAACTCCAAAATTAAAGCGAAAACCATTTCCGCGACCGCCGCCGTTGAGTAATCAGCAACATTGCAAACAGTAATTCCTCTTGCGCTTGCCGCGTCTAAATCAACAATCTCCGTGCCCGTAGCGAGTATCCCCACCCATTTTATATCCGGCGCCGCGGCAAATATCTGCTCCGTCAAATGTACCTTGTTTGTTAAAACTATTTGCGAACCGCCTATTCTCACTGTTATTTGATCGTCGGTTGTCCTGTCATAAACCGTTAAATGCCCAAGTTTCTCGAAAGGCTCCCACGTAACGTCCCCGGGGTTTATAGCGTTGCCGTCCAGAATTACGATTTTCATTTTATTCCCTCCGTTTTATGCGGTACAGCCATTATATACGCGGCGGGAGCCAAAAAACAATACGTGCTCAAAATACAAAAAGCGGGCTTGGTACAGCCCGCAATTTATGGAGTGTTGTTTTTGCGCTAAAGCGCTATAGCCTTATCAAGCATGTCTTCGTAGTATTTTTTGGGGCGCACACCGACCACGCTTTCTATAACCTTGCCGTTTTTCATAACGAATACGCTGGGTATGCTCATAACGCCAAAATGCTCCGCCAGCTCCCGCTGCTCGTCTATGTTTATCTTGCCGATTACCGCGCTTTCCTTGTACTGCTCGCTCAATTGGTCTATGGCGGGTCCCAGCATTCTGCACGGCGCGCACCATGTCGCCCAAAAATCGAGAAGCACGGGCTTTTTGCTGTCGGCCACTTCTTTTTTAAAATTATCAAGTGTAATAACCTTTGCCATAATGCACTTCCTTTCGGTAAAATCTATTGTTTGTTTAACCGAATAATACCATAATAAAAATAATCAGTCCGTGACTTTGTTACCAAAGAGCAAAGTTTTATTTACCGCTATAAGCCCGCGCTCTTGCTTGACCAATCCTTTTTCAGACATCTTTTGAAGCTGGCGCGTGATTACCTCCCTAGAAGAGCCAAGCTCCGCCGCCATCTTTTCATGTGTTGCTTTAACCTCGCCTTTCACGTTTGCCCTGCTTTGCAAAAACGCCAATATGCGCTCCTCAATGCTTGAGAATAATAGCATCTCTATTGTCTCTATCGATAATATCAGTTTTTTGGCCAGCTCGCCGAATACATGCGACATAAAAGGTTCGCTGCGAAATAAAAGCTCTTTAAAGACTTCGGAAGGCAGTATTACCAGAAAGCTGCCGCGCTCCGCCTCTATGGAAAAATGATAATCAACGCTTCCAAGAGCGCATATGCCCGAAAGAAGGCACATCTCTCCCGCGCCTATACGGTATAGCGTCATCTCACGCCCTTTTTCGGACAGCCTGAAAAGGCGCAGGCGTCCGCTTATAACCATAAGGATTCCAAGACAGCGGTTATTGTCGCCCGTCATAATCTGACCGCGCATAAGCTTGCTGACCGTAACGCTCTCCCGCAGCAGTTTTTTATCCGCTTCGGTCATATTTGAATAAAACGGAAACCCGCTCAAATCGATTGTCTCCACGCGCACCGCCCTTTCATAATTAATCACGGTTTAATTATAGCCTTTTTAAGCGCGCCGGTACAGTGTATTGCAATGAGCGCTTTACCTTTGTATAATATATCTATATTCATTGAGCGGAGAACAAATTGAAGAAAACATTTTTTGCCGCGCTGGCGGTAATTATTGTGTTGATATCCGCGTGCTCGCCAAAAACAATCCCCGGCGGCGTTGTTGTGTACGGAGACGCTTCTCCCGCGCCTTCCGTGGATTACGCTTCGCTCGCGGCGGCCGAAGGCCTTGTTTTTATTACCGAAACGGGCGGCAAATATCATACCGCCTATTGCGAATACATATCTTTCCCGCCCGTCGCGATAACGCGCGAGCTGGCTCTGGCTGAAGGCTATACTCCATGCAGCCACTGCAATCCCGATTTTTAAAACTCGCGCCGTGTCGCAATTGATTGTATATATGTTAAACGGAGGAAAGGTTTATGTGTGATACAATTTGCGTAACGCCCAAATATTCAAAGCGGGGCGCCATGATGCTTGCCAAAAACAGCGACCGCGACCCTAACGAGCCGCATGTTATACGCTTTTTTCCCGCCTTGCGGCACGGCGGCAGAGCTACGCTTAAGTGTACCTATATTAGCATACCGCAGGCCGCCCGCACAAACGCTGTGCTGCTGTTTAAGCCGGACTGGATTTGGGGCGCCGAAATGGGAGTAAACGAGCATGGAGTCGCCATAGGCAACGAGGCCGTTTTCACTAAAGCGCGGCAGGGAGATAACGCGCTTACAGGCATGGATATGCTAAGGCTCGCTCTTGAGCGTTCCGACAGCGCTGAAAACGCGCTTGAAACAATAACGCGGCTTCTTGCCGGCTACGGTCAGGGCGGAAACTGCGGCTATTCAAAAGATTTTCGCTACGACAACAGCTTTCTTATCGCCGATACAAAAAAAGCTTACGTGCTGGAAACCTCCGGCAAAAACTACGCCGCGTGCGCTGTTAAAGAAAGGGCGGCAATTTCCAACCGCCTTTGCATCCGCCGCGAACACACGCTAAGAAGCGGCATAGCGAGGGGCGAAGACTGGGCGCGTAAATTTACCGAGCCTTTATTTTCGCATTTCGCCAAAGGCGGCAAGCGCCGCGCCGCGGCTCTTGCCGCCACGGAAGGACGCGGCGTTGACGCGGCTTGCCTGATGCGGGCTCTTCGCTCTCACGCCCCCGGGTTTGACGGGTTTGAGTTTACGCGGGGCAGCGTGGAAAGCGTATGTATGCACGCGGGCGGGATTATAGGCGATCATACCACGGGAAGCTTTATTGCGGTGCTGCGCGATGGCGCTCCGCCGACGGTTTGGTCAACAGGCGCGTCCACGCCGTGCATAGCGGCTTTTAAGCCTGTTTTCTTTGGTATAAATTCCGGCGCGCCCGTTTTCGCCGATGAAACGAAAGGGCGCCAATACTGGCTTGAGCGCGAGCGGCTTCACCGCGCGGTTTTGGTCGGCCTGGTTGACGTGTCCGCCCTTCGCTGGCAACGCGATATGCTTGAATCAAAATGGCTGGACAAAGAACAAAAGCTTTTTGCGGACGGCGCGCCCGACCCAAAAGAGCTTGAACACTTGGCGAAAAGAGCCGCCGAGCAGGAGCGGGAGCTTATTAACACTTTTTTGCCGGAAGAATGGCACAGCCCTAAAGGCCGCGGCAGGTTCGCGCATTACTGGAGAGATAAAACCGCCAAGCTCACGTCATACTAAAAATATTTCGTATTTATTCTTTGTTATACGGATCGCTTTTTCTGTTTTTGCAGAACTGGCGTTAAATCCGTCAATTAAGTAGTGAGCTATTTGTAATTGAAGATTAAGCCTCATTTGCGTCATTAGACTTAACATATATTATTGGCTGTCCATATATGTCAACAAACATACCAATTATATCAACCCGTTTCTTATTACCGCATTCACTTCGTACAAAGCCACACTTTTCATAAAAATATAAGTTGTTCGCATCGTGTTGGACATCTGCGTCAACCACTATTAACCGGCAAGCAATACTTTCTTCGTTTAGCAGCAAAGCAATCCCCTTAACGATTTCAATTATATAAGCTCCATAACCCTTACGTCTGAACTTTTCGTTAATTGCGAGTTTACCCAATCTTAAACACGGGCATTGATTATACGGGACATGACTAATACCGCAAACTTCTTTTTCGGTATTTGTCAATCTTAACCCGGACATAGAAATAGAAAAATACCCTATAACCTCATTGCTTTCTTTATGAAATAATAAGTACGTATGACTTATTCCTAATCTCATATATTCTAAAGCGTTATCTTTTAAAAACACGTCATATTCTTGAATACCGCAACAAAAGCTACTAATATCGTAGCTTTCCATCAAATCATCATAATAAGTTGTATTAAAATAATCAATAAAACAATCAGGAAACTGTTCTTGGCTTCTTTGCATTTTTGGCATAATAAATACAACGCCTACTTTTTGCAATTTCTTCTTCGGTAGGTTTGGTCATTAATATTTTTGCGATCTGTTCAGCGCATTCTCTATCCGTAACTTCCACAACAGTTCTGATTGGCTTAACAGCTACCGGTGGCATAGTTTGCGCCTCCTTTAATTTATTGTATACTATTATTATGCCCATAGGTTACCATCCTTCTATTATATCGTCAATAAATAGTTTGCTCTTAAGCAGTCTGCCGATAATTTTATGTTTATTGTGCCAAAATAGCACTTATGTATACCAAAGCGCAATTTTATATTTTTATGACCGGCTTAGCCGTTACACTAATATTGGACTGTCTTTTTAGTGGATTTCCCACTAATATTGTATATGACGCTTGGCACATGTATTTTAACACAATCTTATACATCAACATATACCATCTTTACTGTGTTACATAGCGGTTTACGCGGTTTTAGCATTTACGTTATAACCCCTCTGATATGTATAAAACGAACCTTATTATAATCGTATGATGAAAGCGCCCTGTCAAGGCTATCAAAAGTGTGCGTGCAAACAAGCACGTTGTCCGGCGACGGATACTTTCCGACAGACACTATAAACTGCGAATGATAGTACAAACCCGCCGCGTCCGCAAACTGCGAAACGTCCCCGGGCTGCGCATTCTCTATCGATACTTGCGCTCCTATAGGCCCCGCTCCCGCTTCCCTGGTTAGAAAGTTATACAGAAAAGGAACGCCCGTCCAGGAAGGGGCGCGGTTGTTAACGCTTGTGTAATACCAGCCGAACGTAGGCTTATAGTTCATAACCCCGCTTCCGGCATACAGGCACTGCGAAACGAAATTTGTGCAGTCTCCCCCAATACGGCTGAAGTCATAATATTTTGGATTTCGGGCAAGCGCCCACCGCCGAGCGTACGAAACCGCCACGGCGCGATCATATGCAATAAACGGCATAAAAAAACCCTCCCGACGCTATAAGCATATTCGAAGGGTTATATTACTGTTCCGCGGTCAGCACGAAACTGTCTTAACTCCCGGCCCGAAAAGCGCGGCCCTGCCGCCCGAGAGCCGCTCCACCTCAATTTTCACGTCTATGCGCTCTTTTAAAGCGTCCACATGCGATATAACGCCTATAAGCTTGCCCTCGCGGCTGCCAAGCGCCAGCAGTGTCGAAAGCGCCGCTTCCATATATCCTTCGTCAAGGGAGGCAAAGCCTTCGTCAATAAAAAGCGAATCTATGCGCGCCGCGCCCGCCGACATTTCCGATAAACCAAGAGCCAGCGCCAGCGATACAATAAAGCTCTCGCCTCCCGAAAGATTGGCCACGGGGCGCACCTCTCCCGCCTGATAATTATCCGCCACCGCAAGCTCTAACGGCTTTGCCGCCGCCGATTTATCCCTAAGCAGCATATACCTGTCGCTCATACGGCTAAGAGCCGTGTTCGCCTTGCTAAGCAGCGCGTCAAAAGTGATTCCCTGAGCGATACGGCAAAACTTGTCTCCGTCGCGGGAGCCTATAAGAGCGTTTAATCTCTCCCATTTTCGCAGCGTATCTTTATACTTTTCTTCTTCGTCTTTTAGGCTTTCAAGCGTTTGCCTGCTTTGCTCGTTCGACTTTAGTATCTGCCCTATAACTCCTCTTTGAGCATCCTCTTCCGATATTAAAACGGTTATCGCGCCACTCGCGGCCTGCAATATTTCCGCGTCGGGATTATCGCCAAGCCGCGCCGCGGCCTCCGTGAAAACCGCAACATGCGTCTTTATGTTTTCATCTTCCGACACGCCGCTTACCGCCGCCGCGCCCGCCGCCGCCTTTGCATATGCTTCCGCAAACATTTTATTGTTGTCCGCCAAAGCCTTTTGCGTCCGCGCCGTATCAATACGGTTGTTTTCCGCCGCATACCGCGCGATCTCCGCCTGTTTTTGATTTTCCCGTCTTTTTGTCTGCGAATCCCTGACGTCTTTTTGCGCGGCGGCTTCCTCTTCGTCCGCATTTTTATCGCCGAAAAGCTCCCGCCTTTGATTGCCAAGCATCTCGGCGGTTTTTCGCGCGTCCCGCCCCTCTTTTTCACGCGCCGCAGACCGCGTCGCAATCTCGTCTATCATCTGCCTGCGCGCAGACAGTAATTCCGCGTCTTTATCCGTATCCCCGTAGCGCTCCGTAAGCCGCGTTATTTTTTCGGCAATCTTTTTTTGCTCCGCCAAAAAAGCGTCATGGCGTTCAAGCGCGTCCTCCGCGTTGCTTAACTCCAGCAGAAGCTCGTCCGTGGTCAGCGGCTCCGCGCCTCCCGCGTCTTCCAGTTCCGCGCTCTTTATTTTTATGTGCTCCGTCTTTTCTTCTATGAGCTTTTTTAAATCGTCCGTTCGGGTTTCGTTGCTGCCAATCTGCAAAAGCAGCTCGTCCATACTTTTTTGTGCAAGTTCAAGTTTTATTTGCGCGTCTTTTACAAAGCTTTGTTTTTGCTCTCTGCCCGCGTACGGATGCGCTATCGAGCCGCAAAGCGGACAGGGACAGCCGTTTTCAAGCTTGCCGCGCTCCTCAATAAAACTCTGCGCGATGCGGGCGGAATCGCTGTATTCCTTCGCCTCTAGCAGCTGCAGGCGCTTTTTTTCCTTCTCTTCGGCAAGCTTTCCGGAAAGCGCCGTTTGCTCCTTAAGCTGTGCCTGCGCCTTAAACAGCGTGTCCTTTGCCTCAGACAAAGGCACGGCTATTCTTAGCGCCCTCACGCGCCGCTTCCAGAAAGCCTCGTCCTTATCGCCAAGAACCGCCGCCGCCTTATATTGTATACGCTTTTTTTCATTTCTGGCCTGCTCTAAATCCTCTTTGGCGTTAAGCCTTATTTTTTCGCCCGCCTCTTTAGAATCGTAAAGCTTTTTATAAAACGCGTCGTCGGCGTCGGGATAATGCTTTTTAAATATGCTAAGCATATAATTTTTATTTTTTAAAATCTGTTCTTTATCTTCGGTCATCTCCTTCTCTATGTCAAAAATCGTTTTTTGCTGAGCCTTAATTCTTATATCAAGCTCCCTTACCGTTTTTAACACAATTGATAAATTCTCACACGCCTCCGTCCGCGCCTGCTCGCGCGCCGCGGCTTTTTCCAGTCCGCTTTGAGCGGCTTGCGCGGCCGCTTCCAAAGCCGGCTGCCGCCGCGTTATATCTATAAGCTGTTTTTGAATTTCCTGATTGTTTTTATACAAGCCCAAGCATAATGAAAGCTTGTCTTTCACCTCCGTATGCTCCGATATGGCTAAAAGCAGCCGGCTTTGCTCCGCCAAAAGATGCGCCTTTTGCTCTTGCGTTAAAACATTTACGCTTCCTATTCTAATTTGCACCTCATCCATCTGCGCCTTTTGCCTTTTTGTGCGTTCAAACACCGCTACCGATATACGGCGGTAAATATCTATATCGGTTATCTGCTCTAATATTGCGGCGCGCTCGTTGGAATCCGCCTGCAAAAATTCCGCGAACTTAAATTGAGCGAGCATAATAGAACGGGTAAACCGTTTGAAATCAAGCCCCGTAATTTCCTCTATTTTCTCGTCCATTTCGCGTTTGCGCTCGGCTATAACCTGCCAGTCGCCCTCCGGACCGCGGATATACAGTTCGCGTTTCGCGGCGCGGTACGCCTTCCCCGCTTTTCCCCTTTTCTGATAAAATACCGCTTTATATCGCCTGCCGCCCGCGCTGAATTTGGCTTCCGCTCCGCAGTGCGCGCAGTTTTTGTTCATAAGCTCGTTCTGCGTTTCGCTGACAACGCTTATGCGGGGCGTCTGTCCGTATATCGCGAGGCATATTGCGTCAAGCACCGTCGTTTTCCCCGAGCCCGAAGGACCTACAATCGCGAACAAACCGTCCTTGTACGCGCGATCGTCAAAGTCTATCTCGAACCGCCCCTCAAGAGAGTTTATATTTTCTATAACAATTGTTTCTATGCGCATGATTCTTCATCCTCGAGCGCATGTATAATTTCGTTGAAGCAGCCGTATAACTCCCGGCGTTCTTCTTCGCTCACATACTCGCCTATACATTGTTTAAACACATCCTGTACCGACATGCTTTCCAGCGACTGCTCATTATCCGTACTAAAAAGCGCGCTTTCCGATACCGCCATGTTTCGAATGCAAAGCGCCTGCGCGCATCCGCCCTTTACCGCGTCGCTTATGTCCGCCGACATATGCGGCCATATTTTCGCTCCGGTATACTTAACCTCAAGCCATACGTCGCTTGAACGAAGGCTGTCAAGCTCGCTTAGTATTTGCTCTTTACCGCCGCTTACCGTAACAAGCTGCTGGAAAACGGGCACCTTAATTTTTTCCGCGTCTTTATCAAGCGTCGTCTCAAGCACATACTTATCACGTTTCGCTTCCAAAAAACTCATGGGAAGTGGCGAGCCGCTGTAACGTATATGCGATTTTCCGGCGATTTTCTGCGCGCCGTGTATGTGCCCTAACGCCACATAATCAATCTCTTTGGGGAATATATCGGCGCTCACCTGCCCTAGGTTTCCCACATAAAGCTCGCGCACGCCGTCGCCGTCATATCGGGCGGCGCCCGCCGCAAACAGGTGACCCGTCGCGACTATAGGCACATTCCCTAACTTGCCGCGCATCAAAAGCGCCCGCCGAACGGCTTCATCGTAAAAACGCGCGGTCTCCTCGACTATTTTTTCATCGCTTGTCTTATCATCGTCTGCAAGCCGCACCATATCGCTTTTTCTTAAATACGGCACCGCGCAGCATATAGCCCCCGCTTTTCCGTCTTTATCAAAAAGCGGTATCACGTGCCGCTCCGGCTCTGCCGGAGTGCCTATAACATGTATATTAAGCTGCTCAAGCAGCCCCGCCGGCGCCTCCAGCATTGCGGGGGAATCGTGGTTGCCCGCAATTATAATAACGCCGCGGCAGCATGTCCCAAGAAGCGACGTTAAAAAACGATAGTAAAGCCGCTGAGCTGCGCCGCCGGGAATCCCCGAATCGAATACGTCTCCCGCCACAATAAGCGCGTCAATTTCTCTTTCGCGTATCGTCTGCAAAAGCCAGCACAAAAATTTGTCATGTTCTTCATAGCGTTTCTTTGAATAAAGAGTGTGCCCTATGTGCCAGTCCGATGTATGCAGCAGCTTCATGCCCGCCTCCTTTAATGGTTATATAGGTATTTTATCATTTTCGCGGCGAAAATTCTATTGCGCGCGCATATAAAAAGGGCATACCCTTCGGCATACCCCACAGTTTCACTTTTCATATGTTCAGCTTAGCGAAGCGCTCCATCGCCTTTTGAGTGTTCTCGCGCGTGTTGAACGCGGTCAGCCGAAAATACCCTTCGCCGGCGTTTCCAAAGCCCGCCCCCGGGGTGCCCGCCACGCCCGCGTCAAGCAGCTTGTCGAAAAACTCCCAAGAAGCCATGCCGCCCGGCGTTTTAAGCCATACGTAAGGCGAATTAACGCCTCCCCAGCATTCCACTCCTAGTCCGCGCAACCCCTCGCGTATAATCTTTGCGTTGCCCAGATAAAAATCTATCGTCTCAATTATCTGCTCTTTGCCCTCTTTTGTATAACACGCGAGCGCGCCTTTTTGCGTAACATACGCAACGCCGTTGAACTTTGTGGTATGGCGGCGGTTCCACAAATCTTTTATAGAATACGTGCCGCCGTCTTTATCGATTCCTTTAAGCCTGTCCGGAACCACCGTAAACGCACAGCGCACGCCCGTAAATCCGGCGGTTTTCGAAAAGCTTCTGAATTCTATGGCGACTTCCTTAGCGCCGCTTATCTCGTATATGCTGTGCGGTATATCGTCCTCGCGGATAAAGGCCTCGTAAGCGGCGTCGAACAATATAAGCGCGCCCTCCCGCCTCGCGTAATTTACCCATTTCGCAAGCTCGTCCTTTGTAAGCGTTGTGCCGGTGGGATTGTTAGGATAGCACAGATAAATTATATCCACCGGTTTTTCCGGCAGCATGGGTTTAAAATTGTTTTCCGCTCCGCACGGCAGATAGGTTATATATTTATAGCCGTTTTTCTCGGAGTTGAATTTACCGGCGCGTCCGGCCATAACATTGGTGTCTACATATACCGGATACACCGGATCGAGCACGGCGACGCTGCACATCGGGGAGAAAAGCTCCTGTATATTGCCTGTGTCGCATTTTGCCCCGTCGGATATAAATACCTCGTCGGCTTTTATGCCAAGCCCCGCGTAATCATTTTGCGCAATCGCTTCCCTTAACCATTGATAGCCCTGTTCCGGTCCGTAGCCGTGAAAACCCTCGCTCGTGCCCATATCGTCAACGGCGTCTTTCATAGCCGCCACCGCCGCGGGCGGCAGGGGACGCGTTACGTCGCCAATACCGAGTTTTATAATGTCTTTGCCGCGCGCGTTTATCCTTTTCGCCATCTCGGAGAAAAGATAGCTTCCCTGAAGTCTTGCGTAATTCTCGTTGATAAGTATCATGCCTGGCTCCTCTTGTGTTTTTTCCGCCGATAGTAAACTTAGACTTAAGAATCATTTTACTTTAAAGAGCGACGCCGCGTCAATATTTCTTTAAGGTATTCTTACCTTTCTCCCCGGCACGAAATCCGACGGCCTTAAGTTTTCATTCGCGCAAAGCAGCTCGCTTACATTTATTCCGTGGCTTTCCGCTATACGCACGAGGTCTTCGCCTTGTGTTATGGTATGCCACCGTCCGCAAGACGTCCTTAAAGGACGCACGCCCACGCGCTGCCCCGGTTTTACATTCATAAGGTTCGCTTCCGGGTTTAAAAAACAAAATGTCGTAATATCCATACGGAATTTACGCAAAACGTCGAAAAGCCCTTCGTTGTCGCCCACGGTGTAATACGTTTGCGCGCCGCTCCCTTTTGCCTTAGGTATAACTATAACCTGACCGGCAAGGTATCTAGCCGGATTAAGATAAGGATTAGCCGACAGCAGTTCTTCGAGCAAAAGCCCGTTTCTTTGCGCTATGCGATACAGCGTTTCCCCTTTTCTTATAGCGTAATACGCCCCCCTTACGCACCCGTAGGCGAAAGGGACCCGTATAAGCATGTTCCGGCGCAGCGCGTTTTTACCGTTTAAATCTTTTAGTTCCCGCTCGTCAACCCCAAACTGTTCAGCCAATGATTCATACGTGTCGCCCGCATGTACGACATAATGAAAAAAGTTATCTTTGTCCATAATAAACCGCCCGGTAATAGTAATATCATAGGATAATACTTATTCATGCGGACGGCTTTTAATGTCACCGCGCTATTTTTGATCTGTCTTCGATAAGCGAGAGCAGCGGGTACATATCGTTATACTGCTTTTGCAGAAAAAGACTGTTTCCTTCCGATATCAGTGTTTCCGCGGTTTTATCCGCGGCAAAAAGCGCAAGCTGTTCGTGAATGCAAAGCACGGGGGATATTCCGTCTATACTGCCCGTCGCCTGTTTGTTAAGACAGCCGCAATTATGGTTGCAGCGCCTGTTTATAGCGCAGCGCGCGCATTCTTCTCCCATTCGCTCCGCCTGCTCGAAAAGCTCCCGTCGCTTTGTTTCGTCTGTTCCGCCGCGGATATCGCCTATACAATAACGAGCGTCCCCGACAAACTGTACGCACGGATACAGGCGTCCGTCTGTATCCACAGAAAGCTGGCGCTGCCCGAGCCGGCAGCGCTGCGCGCAATATTGCTCACCGTCAATATGCGAGCGCATCTTAACCTCGAACGGCGAGAAATAGAATTTCTCCTCCGCGCGCGTCCAGTTTATATACATACGCGAAAGCAAATCAAACTGACGCTTTAATTCGTCAAAATGCTTCTCTTCCCAGTTTGCCGCCTTATCAAAATTGAGCGAACAGATATAATACGCAAAACCGATATCAAAAAGCTTTTGCACGCCGTCGGCGTAAAGCCCCACGGTATCCGGATTTATTACCATCATGGCGCACGCGTAGGGCTGATATTTAAGAAGCAATTCAGCCGCCGCCTTAACTTTTTCATAGCTGCCCTCGCCGTTTTTATAAATACGGTGTTTATCGTGCGCCGCCTTTGTGCCGTCAACGCTTATCGCAATCATTATACGGTTATCGGTACAGTATTTAAGAAAATCTTCGTCCAGCAAAGTGCCGTTTGTGGTTATTTTAAAACTAAAAGTACGCCCGTCTATTTTTTTGGCGTAATCGACGACATCTGCAATAAGTTCCTTCCTTAAAAGCGGTTCGCCGCCAAAGAATGAAATTCCTGTAGATTTGCCGTTTCGAGCCGCGAAATCAATCGCGGCGCGCGCCGTTTTAACCGTCATTTGTTTTTTCGCCTGCTTGTGAACATAGCAGTAATGGCACTTAAGGTTGCATTCGTTTGTAAGATGCAATGTAAAATGCATTATATAACTCCCTGCGCCTTAAGCCATTCAAAGAAATCGCGCACCTGAAGCTTTAGCTGCTCCGCGGAAAAAGCGCGCGTCTTTTGCTCATAATCCTCATAATTATATTCCAGCGCTAATTCTTTCGCTTCGTCTGAAACAGAGCACGGGTCGTAAAGCACGCCCGTTACAACCGCCGTATCCGGAGCGTCGGCATATTCCAAGGCTTCGGAAAGCTGAGCCGCCGCGTCGCGTATGTCATATTCCCCCGCCGACATTTCCATATGCGGCTTTGGGGACTTGCTAAGCTGCTCATTTTTCCAGTTCCGCACGTCATTTTCCGAAACAAATTCAATAGCGATACCGTGTGCGGCGTCGGCGTAGTCCGCGACAAGCTTCATAAGACTCTGCTCCCCGCATTCGCCCGAATCAAGGCGTACCGACGGCTGCAGCACTTTATCAAAGCTTGGCGTGTTCTTGTCGCGAAAGCTTAAGCCGAACTCTTCCGCGACTTCGTTTATAACTTCCAGCGCTTCGGCTTCCGAAAGGAAAACAGGCGGCGCAACCATTACGCACCCGTACGCGCCCCGCCCTTCACCGTGTATAAACAGCGGCGCGACCGTTACGCTGTGAAAAGCAATATCTCCGTCCAGTATATGTTTAAAAGGTGAGGATTCGGGCGTATTCAAGGAAGGCTGTATGTCAGTTTTTATGGGCGGAGGCTCGGGCACGCCGGCGAGAGGATAATCTTCACAAGCCGTAAGCGATATTGCCGCGAGCGCCGAAAGAGCGATTTTTGCCGCGCCCGAACCCCACCGTTTAGGTACGGTATGCACAAGTATTTTAGTATGTACCCGGTCTTTCTTGGGATACTCCGGTGATTTGTACTGCTTGACTGGTTTTATCTCCATATACACCTCCCGGCAATGCCTTTTGATATTTTATTTAAAGACGTAACGCAAGGCTGTTATGTTCCATATATTTTAAATATAACAAATATCTTTTATATAATCTATTGTTATTTATATATAACAAAACCGCGCCAAAGCAGTACGAACGCGGCTGTTGGTAATCTAATGACCGCACAACAAAAACGGTTTATTTCTTTATATCCGGCAGGAATGACACTACCGCCGCTATAACAAAAGGAATGCAGCCCAGGCAAAGCACCCCCGCCCAGAAAGATATATTATCCGCTATAAGCCCTATCGTAAACGGAATGGCCATTACGCCAACCGTTGTCCCCAAAGTTATTACCGCCGAGGCCGAGCCTTTGTTTTGCGGCATTGTATGACCGGCGATTGCGACCGTCAAAGGCAATACGCAGCCGATAAACGCTCCGGCAATTACAAAACCTATAAAATAACCCGCCGTCGTATTGATTAGCGACATAATTACCATAACCGTTCCGCTGGATATGGCGCCTATAAGAAGCAGCCGCTTTAAGCTGTATTTCAGCGATAAAAAAGAGCTTATCAGCCTGCCTATAATAACCCCGCCCCAAAGCGCGGATACAACAAGACCGGAAGCGAATACGTCCGTCTTTATTTCATTTTCCATATACGCGGGCATCCATGTGGATGTGCCGACCGCAAACCCAACATAAAAAAAGGCCACAATAAAAAGTAAAATCATCTTGCGGTTAAAAACCTTTTTTATAGGTCCGGACGTTACAATATCCGGTATCGCTTTCATACCGTCCTGTTTTATAACAAGTACGAAAGCC
>Ga0265293_10007921_pt1 | contig 16095 bp, 12 predicted proteins | sample Munlanlewell138R_FD_192505 | JGI IMG/M metagenome (GOLD analysis project Ga0265293, IMG submission 192505) | Leachate microbial communities from a municipal landfill in Southern Ontario, Canada - Leachate well 138R | ecosystem: Engineered > Solid waste > Landfill > Unclassified | place: Canada...
TAAGAAGGGCATATCCTCGTCGCGAACAACTTTTGCAACAATACCTTTGTTACCATGGCGGCCTGCCATTTTATCTCCAACTTTTATTTTGCGTTTCTTGGCAATATATACTTTTGCAAGTTGCATAATTCCTGTTGGAAGCTCGTCGCCAATAGTAAGATTGTATTTAATTCTCTTGAGCTCTGCATCGTACTCTTTATGAGCAATTAAGTAATTGTTAATAAGTTGCTTAACAAGCTCGTTTGTATGCTTGTCCGAAGTCCATTTAATAGGATTAATATTTTCGTAATCAATCTTAGAAAGATCTTCTAACTTAAATTCAGACCCTTTCAAAATAATCTCTACTCCGTAAAGATCACTTACTCCTTGAGATGTTTTATTATGTAGTAGAGCAGTTAGTCTCTCTAGGAAGTTCTCTCTAAGAAGGCCTGCTTTGCGATTAAAGTTCTCTTCTGCTTGAATAATTTGATTTTTAGAAGCACTTTTGCCTTTTTTAGAACTCTCTTTACCTACTCTTGAGAATAGACGCTTGTCAATTACAACTCCTCTTAATGATGGAGAAGCTTTAAGTGATGCATCTTTTACATCTCCTGCTTTATCTCCAAAGATTGCTCTTAGTAATTTCTCTTCTGGAGAAGGATCGCTCTCTCCTTTTGGTGTAATTTTACCAATTAAGATATCGCCAGGCTCTATGTTTGCTCCTATTCTAATTATACCATTTTCATCTAGATCTTTGGTTGCCTCTTCACTAATATTAGGTATGTCTGATGTTAACTCTTCCATACCTCTTTTAGTGTCACGAACTTCCATTGTATATTCATCTATATGTATAGATGTGAATATATCTTCGCGAAGGAGTCTTTCAGAAATTACAATAGCATCTTCAAAGTTATATCCTTGCCATGGCATGAATGCTACTTTGAGGTTGCGTCCAAGAGCTAATTCTCCTTTCTCTGTACCATACCCATCTGTTAGAATTTGGTTTGCTACTACTTTTTCTCCCTTTTTAACTATTGGGTTAAGAGTGACAGAGGTGTTTTGGTTTGTTTTTCTGTAGAGAGGAAGTTTGTATACAGTAATTTCTGGATCGAAACTTACAAATTTCTCATTCTCGCTCATTTCATATTTAATATGAATCTCCTTTGCGTCTACGTAAACTACTTCTCCTTTACCTTTTGCAGTAATTTGAATTCGGGAGTCTTGAACAACTGCTCCTTCTAACCCTGTTCCAACTATAGGGGATTCGGGTTGAACTAAAGGAACTGCTTGTCTCATCATATTGGAGCCCATTAGAGCACGGTTGGCATCGTCATGTTCTAAGAAAGGAATAAGAGATGCCGCAATAGATGCTATTTGATTGGGAGCAACGTCTACAAGATGTACTTTATCTCTTCCAACTACCGGGTAGTCTGCCTCGTAGCGACACTTAATTCTTTCGTCTGTAATAAAGCCATCTTCTCTTATATGTACATTAGCTTGCGCTACCATTTTTTGCTCCTCCTCCTCGGCACTCATATAAACGGTTCCTTTATCGCTCATGTCTACTATCCCATCTGTTACTTTACGGTATGGGGTTTCTATAAACCCTAAATCATTGATTTTTGCATATACACAAAGAGATGAGATTAGACCAATATTTGGTCCCTCTGGGGTCTCTATTGGGCACAAACGTCCGTAGTGAGTGTAGTGTACGTCGCGAACCTCAAATCCAGCTCTGTCTCTAGAAAGACCTCCTGGGCCTAATGCAGATAGACGTCTTTTGTGAGTCATCTCTGCTAAAGGGTTGGTTTGGTCCATGAATTGAGAGAGTTGGCTAGTGCCGAAGAATGAGTTTATAACGGAAGATAATGTTTTGGCGTTAATAAGGTCTATTGGAGTAAATACTTCGTTATCCCTTACGTTCATTCTTTCGCGAATTGTTCTTGCCATACGTGATAGGCCAACACCAAATTGATTGGCTAGTTGCTCGCCTACTGTGCGAATTCTTCTATTGCTTAGGTGATCTATATCATCTACTATAGCTTTTGAGTTTATAAGCTGAATAAGGTAGCGAATAATCTCAATAATATCTTGCTTTGTAAGGACTCTAGTCTCGTCTGAGATGTTTAGGTTAAGCTTGCGGTTTAATCTGTAACGCCCAACCTCGCCTAAGTCATATCTTTTATCTGAGAAGAAGAGCTTGTCTATTACATCTCTTGCAGTAGCTTCGTCTGGTGGTTCAGAATTTCTGAGCTGTCGGTAGGTATAGAATATAGCTTCTTTCTCTGAGTTAGTTTGGTCTTTTTGAAGTGTGTTGTGAATAATTGCAAAGTCGTTGACGTTTGCATCTTCTTTATGTAGTAAAATAGTACCGACACCAGACTCTAAGATTAGCTCTAAATGCTGCTCTTCTATAACAGTCTCTCTGTCTAGTACTATGTCATTTCTCTCTATATATACAACTTCTCCTGTATCTTCATCTACAAAATCTTCATTCCAGGTCTTAAGAACTCTTGCTGCAAGCTTGCTGCCTACACTTTTTTTAAGATTGGTCTTGTTAACCTTTACCTCATTGGCCAATCCAAAAATGTCTAAGATATCTTTATCGCTTTCGTAACCTATGGCTCTAAGGAGCGTTGTAACTGGTAGTTTTTTCTTACGATCTATATATGCATACATGACATTGTTAATGTCTGTTGCAAATTCTATCCATGATCCTTTAAAAGGAATAATTCTTGCGGAATATAGCTTAGTTCCGTTTGCGTGTACACTCTGTCCAAAGAAAACCCCTGGAGAGCGGTGGAGTTGTGATACAACAATTCTTTCAGATCCATTTACTACAAAGGTACCTCTGGGAGTCATGTATGGGATAGTCCCAAGATATACATCTTGTATTACTGTGTCGAAGTCTTCATGCTCGGGGTCTGTACAGTAAAGCTTTAGTTTTGCTTTAAGTGGAACACTGTAGGTAAGGCCTCGGTCTAGACACTCCTCTATTGTGTAGCGTGGGGGGTCTACAAAGTAATCAATAAATTCAAGAACAAAGTTATTACGGGTGTCTGTAATAGGAAATATCTCTTGAAAAACTTTATAAAGGCCTTCATTTCTACGATTTTCTGGAGTTGTCTCGAGCTGAAAAAAATCTTGGAAAGATTTTAACTGTACTTCTAAAAAGTCTGGATAATCAAGAAGGGATTTAGAAGTTGCGAATGTAATCCGCTGATTAATATTTTTTTGCACCATTATGTTCGGATTGGTTGAAAATATAATAAAATAACGACAAAAAGGTTTAGAGCCCTAAATGGCCCTAAACCTGATATAATACCCCTATTGAAGGGTTGTGGAGTTATTTAATTTCAACTTCTCCGCCTGCCTCTTCAATTTGTGATTTTACCTGCTCAGCCTCGGCTTTTGAAATCTTCTCTTTAATTGCCTTAGGGAATCCGTCTACTAATTCTTTAGATTCTTTAAGACCAAGTCCTGTGATCTCTTTAACAGCCTTAACTATTTGTAACTTAGCTTGTCCTATTGATGTAAGAACAACGTCAAATTCGGTTTGTTCTGCTTCTGCTGCTGGAGCGTCTGCAGCTGGCCCTGCTACTGCTACCGCAGCAGCTGCAGGTTCAATTCCATATTCTTCTTTAAGAATTGTTGCTAATTCTTGTACCTCTTTAACAGACAGGTTAACTAATTCTTCTGCAAATTTTTTGATATCTGCCATGGTTATAATTGTTTTTTAATGATTAATATTCTATTATTCTTTTTCTGATAGGGTTTTTACAATTCCTGCAATTGTACCACCACCGCTAGATTGTAGGGCAGAAATAACATTTTGCATTGGCGATTGTAGTAAACCAATAACGTCACCAATGAGTTCTTCACGTGACTTAATTGAAATTAGAGTTTCAAGTTGATCTGCACCAACATATGTGCACTCTTGTACAAGCGCTCCTTTCAATACAGGCTTTCCATGTGCTTTACCAAACTTTTTAATGAGTTTGGCAGGAGCATTAATGTTATCTGAAAACATTATTGCGGTAGGGCCTGCAAGAATTGGGAATAGATCTTCTGAGTCTGCCATGGCTATCTTTTCAAGAGCTTTGCGAACCAAAGTGTTCTTTACAACCAATAGCTTGATATCTTTTTCAAAGCACTCACGACGTAACATCCCAGTTTTTTCTGCGTTTAGGCCAGAAATATCTGTTAAGTAAAAATTTGGAGTTACTTCAAATTGAGCTGCTAGACTATCAATAATTTGTGTTTTTTCTTCTTTTCTCATAAAACAGTAGTTATTTTATTCAGCAGCGTTTAATGCTTTGCTATCTATGTTTATACTAGGACTCATGGTAGATGAAAGAAATATACTCTTCACATATGTGCCTTTAAGCGCTTGAGGTTTGAGTTTCATAATGGTATTTAAGAACTCTGCAGCATTATCTGCAATCTTATTAGACTCAAATGAAACTTTACCTATAGCAGCATGAACAATACCTGTCTTATCTACTTTAAAGTCTATCTTACCGGCTTTAACCTCAGTAACAGCCTTGCCAACGTCCATTGTGACAGTTCCTGTTTTTGGATTGGGCATTAGACCTCTAGGGCCTAGTATCCTACCAATTGGACCAATTTTAGCCATAACAGATGGGGTACAGATAATAACATCTACGTCTGTCCATCCACCTTTAATTTTTTCTATATACTCATCTAAACCTACGTAATCTGCTCCTGCAGTGGTAGCTTCGTCTTCTTTGTCTGGAGTACATAGTACCAAAACACGGACATCTTTACCTGTTCCGTGTGGAAGAGTTACAACGCCACGAACCATTTGGTTCGCTTTACGAGGGTCTACTCCCAAACGAACAGCAATATCTACAGATGAGTCAAATTTAGTAAAAGAGATCTCTTTTAAAAGCTTGCAAGCATCTGCGAGTTTATATTGTTTAACTGGGTCTACCTTGGCGTATACTATTTTTTGATTTTTTGTTAGCTTACTCATTTTCGCAGGATTTTTTCTATTTTAAATCTTCGGGAAAATCCCCTGAAACTGTGATACCCATACTACGTGCAGTACCTGCTACCATATTCATGGCAGATTTCATGGTAAATGCATTCATATCGGTCATTTTCTCTGTAGCAATCTCACGGATTTGCTCCCATGTTACAGATCCTACTTTTACACGGTTAGGTTCAGCCGAACCCGCTTGAATTTTTGTAGCTTCTTTTAGCTGTACTGCAATAGGAGGTTGTTTTACTATAAAAGTAAATGACTTATCACTGAAAACAGTAATAATTACAGGTAATACTTTACCTGCCCTGTCTTGTGTACGAGCATTAAATTGCTTGCAAAAATCCATTATGTTAACACCCTTTGAACCTAATGCCGGTCCTACCGGAGGTGAGGGGTTGGCTGCTCCGCCTTTAATCTGCAATTTAATGAGAGCGGCAACTTCTTTAGCCATAATGATTAATTATTTATTCTTTAATTACTTGAACAAAATTAAGTTCTAGGAGAGTTTTTCTTCCAAAAATTTTAACCATAACCTTGAGTTTCTTCTTATCTTCAAAGATCTCTTCTACAGTTCCATCGAATCCGTTAAAAGGACCATCAATAACCTTTACAGGCTCATTGATTATAAATGGTGTGATATTCTCTTCTTCTTTCTCTGCAAGCTCATCTACGTGTCCAAGAATCCTGTTAACTTCCGACTGGCGGAGTGGGACAGGTTCTTTTTCTGTACCAGACTTCTCTGTAAGAAAACCTGAAACGTGAGGTAAATTGCGAATAAGATGTTGAATTTCACCAGTTAAAGATGCTTCAATAAGAATGTAGCCAGGGTAAAAAATTCGCTCCATACTAACTTTTTTACCATTTTTTACTTGGTAAATTTTCTCAGTTGGAATAAGCACTTGAGAAACAAAGTCTTCTAGATTTAATCTTTTAACTTCATTTTCAATATACTCTTTGGCTTTTTTTTCTTTACCGCCGGCAGCCCTTAAGACATACCATTTTTTGGAATTATCACTCATATGATTAGTACAGCATGTTGTAAATAAAAGTCATAATATTTCTGAACCCAAAGTCCATAGCAAAAATGACTAAAGCGAATATCAGAGAGGCAATCATCACTACAATTGCCGAATTCTGAAGTTGGGCCCATGTTGGCCAACTCACCTTCTTTACTAACTCAGTATACGATTCCTGAAAGTATAATCTAATTTTGTTCATTTTTATTTATTTGCGGCTCGAGCAAGTGGAAGCTCTACTCTAACCGATTTTTTAACTACTAACGCGTAACCGTTAGTGTTGCAGGGGCAGAGCGATTCGAACACTCATCAACGGTTTTGGAGACCGCTATTCTACCCTTGAACTATGCCCCTATGGTAGAAATATAAGTTAGTCACTAAATTGTGCGACTAACTTATATTTATTTAATTTTAATTAGTCAATCAGTTCTGTTACCTGACCTGCGCCTACAGTACGACCTCCTTCACGGATAGCGAAACGAAGTCCTTTATTAACTGCAACAGGGTAGATAAGTTCTACTGTAATAGTTACGTTATCTCCAGGCATAACCATCTCAGTTCCTTCTGGGAGCATAATCTCGCCAGTTACGTCTAGAGTACGAATAAAGAACTGTGGACGATATTTGTTGTGGAATGGAGTATGACGGCCACCCTCGTCTTTCTTAAGAACGTAAATTTCTGCTTTAAATTTCTTATGAGGGGTAATAGTTCCTGGTTTAGCAATAACTTGACCACGTTTGATCTCGGACTTGTCAATACCACGAAGTAATAGACCTACGTTATCTCCAGCTTCACCTCTATCTAGAATTTTACGGAACATCTCTACACCTGTAACTGTAGATTTCTTAGGAGCTTCTCCTAAACCAATAATGTTAATCTCTTCTCCAGTTTTAATTACACCTGTCTCTATACGGCCTGTAGCAACTGTACCACGGCCAGTAATTGAGAATACGTCTTCAACAGGCATTAAGAATGGTTTTTCGTTTTCACGAGGAGGGATTGGAACATATTCGTCTACTTGTGCCATAAGTTCCATAATAACATCTTCCCATTTTGTATCACCGTTAAGTGCTCCAAGAGCAGAACCATGTATTACAGGAGTGTTATCACCATCAAAATTGTAGAAGCTTAGAAGCTCACGAACTTCCATATCTACAAGCTCAATCATTTCAGCATCGTCAACAAGGTCTACTTTATTAAGGAAAACAACAATTCTTGGTACGTTTACCTGACGTGCAAGCAAGATATGCTCACGAGTTTGAGGCATAGGACCGTCTGTAGCTGCTACAACTAGAATTGCACCGTCCATTTGAGCTGCACCTGTAACCATGTTCTTAACGTAGTCTGCGTGACCTGGGCAGTCTACGTGAGCATAGTGGCGGTTTTCTGTTTGATATTCTACGTGAGATGTATTAATGGTAATACCACGCTCTTTCTCTTCTGGAGCGTTATCAATAGAATCAAACGAACGTACTTCAGAAAGACCTCTTCTTGCAAGTACTGCTGTAATAGCCGCAGTCAAAGTGGTCTTGCCGTGGTCTACGTGACCAATGGTACCAATGTTTACGTGTGGCTTGTCCCTTTTAAAAGTTTCTTTTGCCATAATAATAGAATTTTAATTTTAATTAATTTTTTAACACACTTATAGAGCCGGTGACGAGAGTTGAACTCGTGACCTCTTCCTTACCAAGGAAGCGCTCTACCCCTGAGCTACACTGGCTTACTAAAAAGAGCGGAAGACGAGGTTCGAACTCGCGACCCTCAGCTTGGAAGGCTGATGCTCTACCAACTGAGCTACTTCCGCGAACTATGTAATAATAAGTGGGGAGAGCAGGATTCGAACCTACGAAGGCGTACGCCAGCAGATTTACAGTCTGCCCCAGTTGGCCACTTTGGTATCTCCCCATTGTTTAAATTTTCAAAAAACTTTTAAAGAGCCGATGGAGGGATTCGAACCCACGGCCTGCTGATTACAAATCAGCTGCTCTGGCCAACTGAGCTACATCGGCAAAATGTCAATTTCCCCTTGCCTTTTTGGGGACTGCAAAGATATATGTTTTTGATTAAACTCCAAAAAAAATATCTAAAATTATTTAATCTACCTCTATTTAGGTATTAAAATATAAATAGAAGGGCAATCTTGTAGGCTATAAATGCTGCAACCCAAGCTACTGCAATTGTGCTGAAAACCGAGAGTAGTGCCCACTTCCAAGTGCCTGTCTCTTTCTTAATTGTGTATGCAGTGGCTATGCAAGGCATGTAAAGTAACGAAAAAATCATAAACGATAGAGCATTGGCTCTATTAAAAACCTCTTCTTCTCTAATCCTAGCCATAAGAGATGTATTTATCTCTTCTCCAGAATTGGCTCCTTCATCTGCCTTATATACAACTCCTAGAGTACTTATGATAAATTCTTTTGCAGTTACACCAGTTATAAGGCTCACACTCATTTTCCAATCAAAACCCAATGGTTCTAAAACAGGATGTACTGTTTTTCCAAAGCTTTCTAAGTAGGAGACTCTCTCTTTTCCAGGGGGCGTGTTCTTTTCAAGAGGGAAATAGTCTAATGCCCAAACTACTATTACTGCTAGAAGAACTACAGTTCCTATTTTTTTTACATATTGCCATGCTGCCTCCCACATGCTATAGGCCGAGTTGTAGATAGAAGGTCTTTTGTATCTAGGAAGTGGAATAGTGTAATCTTTAATTCCAAAGTTGAAAAAAAGTCGTTTAAACAGTAGAGCCATTAAGATACCTATAATAATTCCCCCAAAATAGAGTAGGCTTAAAACTAATACTTGATTATTTGGAAAGAATATTCCTGAAAAAAGAAGGAAGGTTGGTATTCTTGCACTACAAGGTATATAAGGTATCATGAGCATTGTAAGTATGCGGTCTGATTTTCTCTTAATAGTTCTTGTAGCCATTATAGCAGGAACATTACACCCGAATCCCATTAATAGAGGAATAAAAGAGCTTCCATGGAGCCCTATCTTATGCATATATCTGTCCATTACAGTAGCTGCTCTGGAGATATATTCTGTCTCTTGTAGTAATGATAAGAAAAAGAAGAGTATTAAGATGTTGGGAAGAAATGCAAGGACACTTCCAACTCCCATTACTACGCCTTGGCTAAGAAAATCGGCAAACCAGCCTATTGCCATATGGTCTCTTATAAATAGAGCACTCAAATCCATAAGAGCTTCTATACCTGCTTGAGGATAGGCTCCTAGAGAGAAGGTAGAGTAAAATATTAGCCAGATTATGAAAACAAATGAAACCAAACCCCATACTGGGTGGGTTAAGTATGAATCTGCTTTACGTGTTTGTTCTTCTGAATATTGGTATGACTCTTTTAAGTTGCGGTGGTGCCCTCGTCTCTGTTTTCGTTGGCCTCTGTTTATTTGTCTCTTTTGGCCGTGACGTAAATGGTTTTTATAGGTTCCCTCTTTATAGCTATCCCTGTCAAATGAGATTTTTGGGTTACTTTTTTTTATTTGCGACATCGATTATTGTATTATAAATGCCCTCCTGGTTGTAACCGCACTCTTGGATTAATTCCGATACAGTACCCTGCTCTATAAATCTGTCTGGAACTCCCAACCCTATAACTTTTAGCTTTTTAGATTTAGATGCAATATATTCAGAAACTGCAGAAAAAAGCCCTCCCTTTACGGAGCCGTCTTCTACTGTAATTATTGTATTGCATTTACTAGAGACGTAATCTAAAGCCTCTGTATCTATGGGTTTAACAAAACGCATATTGTAGTGTAAAGTATCTATTCCCTCTTTTCTTGCTCTCTCTGCTGCTTTTGCAGCAAGGTTACCTATTGGGCCAATTGTTAATATGGCAATTCCTTCTCCATCTTGCAAAAGTTGTGCCTTACCTCTTTGAATATAGTTAAACTCACCTCTCCACTCTACTCCCTCTCCATACCCTCTGGGATATCTAATTACAGTAGCTCCGTAGTCTGGGTTTTGCACTGAATATAGAATATCTTTTAACTCAATTTCGTTAAGAGGAGAAAATAGAGTTAAGTTAGGGATGCATCTAAATGCTGGGATATCAAATACTCCATGGTGAGTTGCTCCATCTTCTCCAACAAGCCCTCCTCTGTCTAAACAAAAGATTACTTTTAGATTTTGTGTGGCAACATCGTGTATTACTCCATCGTAAGCCCTCTGCATAAAACTAGAATAAATGTTGCAGTAGGGGAGAAGACCTCGGGAAGCCATTCCTGCAGAAAATGTTACAGCATGTTGTTCTGCTATTCCCACATCGAAGGCTCTTTCTGGCATCTCTTTCATAAGAATATTCATTGAAGAGCCAGAAGGCATTGCGGGTGTTATACCATATATTTTTTTATTCTCTTTTGCCAATTTTAATAGTGTCTCTCCAAACACCTCTTGGTATTTAGAGCGATTTTCTTTCACTTTTTTAACGAGTTTTCCTGTTGCTTTGTCAAAAACACCGGGTGCATGCCATACAATTTGGTTCTCTTCTGCCGGTTTATAGCCTTTTCCTTTTTTGGTTACTATATGCAATAGTTTTGGTCCAGGAATATCTTTAATATCTTTTATTCTTTTCAAAAGTAAAGGAAGGTCGTTCCCATCTATTACTCCGAAATAACGGAAGCCTAGAGACTCAAAAATGGAACCTTTTCTAAAAAAAGCCATTTTTGTACTGAACATGAAGTTTTGTAAAATTTTCCTAATATATTTAGAACCCAATAAATTCCAAACTCTATTTTTTGTCTCGTTGTAAATGTGAGATGTAGTAATTTTAAGAAGATAATTGTGTAGAGCCCCTACGTTGGGGTCTATAGATATATTATTGTCATTTAAAATAACTAATATATCTGTTTTAAGTGCTCCTGCGTTATTTAGGCCTTCGTATGCCAACCCTCCTGTAAGCGCACCATCTCCAATAACAGCTACTACTTGTTCTCCACTTCTCTCTTGTTGAGCAGCTACTGCTATTCCGAGTGCTGCAGAGATAGATGTAGAGGAGTGACCTACTCCAAAAGAATCATAGGGAGATTCTGCCATTTTAGGAAACCCACTTATTCCTTTATAGCGTCTGTTATTTGCAAAAACATCTCTTCTGCCGGTTAATATTTTATGTGAATAGGCTTGATGCCCTACGTCCCATACAATTTTATCTTTGGGAGTATTGTATAGGTAGTGGAGGGCAACAGTAAGTTCTATAGCTCCTAGGCTAGCACCTATATGACCAGGGTTTTCAGAACATACGTCAATAACAAATTCCCGGAGCTCTGCACAGAGCTCCGGTAATTGTTCTGGAGATAATCTTTTAAGATCGTCTGGGGAATCTATTTTATCTAAGTATCTCATTTTACCATTTAATAATTCTCTATTAAGAGAACATCAAATAATAGAAAATGTTCTAAGGCATAGATTATTATTTGTTTTCCTTCTCTATGTTGGCAAACTGTAATCCGTAGCCCATTTTTTTATCAACTCTCTTAAGTATAATAGATATTACAATTGCAATAGAACATATTCCTGCAAATATTGTCATAGGTAAAGTGTAGTCGTACACTACAGCAACTTCACTTACTAGGTCGTTAGCAACAGCTTGTCTGTTAAGTAAATTACCTATTAAAATTGGAACTACCATAAGCCCAATATTCTGAATGTAGAATGTTAGAGCATAAGTTGTGCCGAGTTGTCTTTCAGGCATAATTTTAGCAAGAGAAGGCCACATTGCAGATGGAACCATTGAAAAGGCAATGCCTAGAAGAATCATTAGTATAATTGCCATCCACCATTGGTTAATGAATGGTAATGCAAACATAACGTGAACAGAGGTTAATAGTAAAGAGCCTCCAATCATGAGATCGGCACCACGCCCTATTTTATCGTAAATAAAACCAAAAAGAGGAGTAAGTACAATGGCTCCAAATGGGAGCATACTAGGTATTAACCCAGAGAGTTCTCTACTTACACCAAATTTATACTCCATGAGCCCAGCTGCATACTTGAGAAACGGGAAAACTGCAGAGTAGAAGACAACACAAAGTATTGCAATTAGCCAGAAGCCTTTATTGTTTAGTACTGCTTTTACATCTTTTACGTTAAAGGACTCTTCTGGTTCTAGTTCGTCTGCTTTAATTTGAGTGTCTAGTTTCTTGTCATATACTGAGTAAATTATAAAGCTTAGCCCTCCAAGAACTAGTAGTGCTAGGCCAAAAAGTACTGGTGTGCTTACACTGCCATATTTTGTAGCTATCATTGGTGAAAAAGCTAGCGCAGCAGCAGATCCTAAACGTGCTAAAGAGAGTTGCATACCCATTGCTAAAGCAAGCTCTTTTCCTTTGAACCACTTTACTACAGATTTACTTACAGTAATTCCAGCAACTTCGGCACCTACTCCAAATGCACCATAACCAACAACGGCCCATATTACTTGCATTTTGTACTCTGCTCCAAAAATAACCATAGAGGAGTCTAGTAAAGATGGAGAAGTTATTGCCCAATACTTAACGGCAATACCTCCAACCATTAGTAGGCAAGAGAGTATCCCGCTGAATCGAATACCTTTTTTGTCTAGGATGAGCCCCCCAAAAATAAGCATTCCAAGGAATACATTAAAAATAGAATACGACCCCGAGAAGATTCCATATTCCGCTGCATTCCAGAGGTTGTGGTCTTTTAGCATTGTTTGCAGTGGCGAGAAAATATCTGATGCCACATAGGCTGCAAACATAGTTAGTGAAATTAGCAACAGCATTAGCCATCTAGTTGTTGCAGAGTCTCTTAGTTGTACAGAAGGTTTTTTCATTGAGTTAGTTGTTAATATTAATTTATATTAATTTTACCTTATTATTGTTTGTTCTCTATCTGGGCCTAAAGATATTATTGAAACAGGAACACCTGTCTCTTTCTCTATAAACCTTACATAGGTCATAAATTCAAAAGGGAGGTTCTCTTCTAGGGTGATTTTAGATAGATCTCTTTTCCACCCTTTGAACTCTTTGTATACAGGTTCAATATTGGAATAAGGGTCGAAAGGTACTTTATCTGTTAACTCTCCGTCAATTTTGTATTGAACAGCTACTTTAATAGTTTCAAATGAGTCTAGAACATCTGCTTTCATCATTATGAGGTTATCTACACCGTTTATCATAACGGCATATTTAAGAGCAACCATATCTAGCCAACCCGTTCTTCTAGGCCTACCTGTAGTAGCTCCAACCTCGTTGCCCATTTTTCTGAGCAACTCCCCAGATTCGTCGTTTAGTTCTGTTGGGAATGGGCCGCTGCCAACTCGTGTACAGTAAGCTTTAAAAATACCAGAGACTTTTCCAATACTACTAGGAGCAACGCCTAGTCCTATACAAGCTCCTGCACATATAGTAGTAGAAGATGTTACAAAGGGGTAGGAGCCATAATCTATGTCTAATAGAGAGCCTTGGGCTCCCTCGGCCAAAACTTTTTTACTCTCTTGTAAATATTTATTTATAGAGTATTCACCATCTATTAAATTAAAAGATTTTAAATACTCTATAGCTTTGAACCAAAGCTCTTCATTTTCATTAGCATTGTACTCAAAATTGAATTGCTTTAAAAATAGAACATGTTTATTCTTTAAATTTTTATATCTGTGAGAAAAGTCGGGAGCAAGTATATCTCCAACTCTAAGGCCATTTCTTCCGGTTTTATCCATATATGTTGGGCCTATCCCTTTGAGGGTAGATCCAATTTTGGAACTGCCTTTAGCTTGCTCAGATGCAGCATCTATAATTCTGTGAGTAGGCAATATAAGATGTGCTTTTTTAGATATGAAAATTCTCTCTCTTACTGGTGTACCTATCTCTTCTAACTTGATGCATTCGTTCATAAAGATAATGGGATCTATAACAACACCATTTCCAATAATGTTTTGTGCGTTTTTTCTGAAAACACCAGAAGGGATTGTATGTAGTACAAATTTTTTACCTTCAAATTGTAGTGTGTGCCCAGCATTAGGGCCACCTTGAAATCTAGCGATAACTGGGTAGTTTTGTGCCAATACATCTACAATTTTCCCTTTCCCCTCATCTCCCCACTGGAGACCTAGAACTACATCTACTTTCATATTATATAAATTAAAATGGCAGATCTTCTTGGTTAGAAAAATCTGCTCTGTTTTCGTTATTATTATTGATAATTTGCTCTAGTTTTGCCGAGGCTGAATCTTCAGAGGCATTTGAAGCAGAGGGTGCTCTGTCTAAAAAGAGAATAGAACTCGCAATAATTTCTGTTGAGTACTTTTTCTCTTGAGTGGTCTTATCTACCCAGCTACTTGTTTTTATACGTCCCTCAATGTAAAGCCGAGACCCTTTCTTAATATAGTTTTCTGCAAGTTCTGCTAAAGAGCGCCAACAAACAATGTTGTGCCATTCTGTTTGCTCTTGAAGCTCTCCACTTTTTAATTTGAATTTCTCCGAAGTGGCCAAAGGAAATTTGGCTACTATAGAGTTGTTTGCAAGGTGTCTGACCTCGGGATCTCTCCCCACATTACCTATTAACATAACCTTGTTTAGAGACATACTTGTTTAGTTATTTTATAGCAAAGACAAAGATAAAAAAATTTAGTGATTATTGGCCATTTTTAACATTGCATGGACATTTGGTTCTATACCAGTAAATAACTTAAAAGATGGAATTGCTTGATATACCAGCCACTCTGTTCCTGGAATGTACTCTTTACACGATTTGTGCTTTAGAGAGGGAGTTTTATAATTAGCCTCTAGTAGTATAACATCTTTTAAATTAGCCTCTTCTAGAGAGGAAATATAGGTTGAAATAGTGTATATTAATAGTTTATTGCTCTTAAATAGTTGAGGCAAATGATCTATTGGAGCCCAATCTGTTGAGTATTTCTCTGCTAGCCATTGTGCTTTCACTATGGTTCTATTTACTACAGTTATATTATATCCCGCTTTTTTAAGAGTAGAGATAGCCGCTCTGGCAGCGCCTCCAGCTCCTACAACTACAACATCACAGGGCTTAATCTCTCTTATTATCAAAGGAGTGTAAACTCCCTTACAATCTGTATTGTACCCTTTTAATCCATTTTTTTGTTTTAAAATTAGGTTTACAGCACCACTCTCACTTGCTGTTTTATCTAGTTCTGTGCAATAAGAGAATACCTCCTCTTTATAGGGAGATGTAATGTTTGCTCCATAGTAATTTTGAGAGAGAAAAACTGCCATTGCTTCTTTAAGAGTAGAGTAGTCTAGTAAGGAGTAGATATACTCATTACTTACTCTGTTTGTTACAGGACTATTGTATGCTACCTTGAAAAGCTCAGGGCTTAGGCTGTGAGATATAGACTTCCCTATAAGTGCAAGTTTTTTCATTTTTTTAGTTACTTGTTTTTTTTACAGCTCTTTGTCTTAATGCTTCGTAGCATAAAATTGCTGCAGAAACAGATACGTTCAGAGAGTCTAGTTTTCCAAGCATAGGTATTTTTATTCTACTGTTTGCTCTCTCTCTCCAATAACTTGTCAAACCATAAGACTCGGTTCCCATAACTATTGCCAGTGAGATACTCATGTCTGTATTGTAGTAGTAATGTGAGTTTTGAAGTTGCGCGGTAAAAATAGCAATATTGTTTGCACAGAGCCAATCAAAAGCCTCTTCATTGGAGCATACAACTATTCTATTTGTAAAAACTCCACCTAGACTAGCTCTAATAATATTGGGGTTTCCCAAGTCTGTAAGAGGGTCGCATATAATAACAGCATCGGCTTTTACAGCATCGGCAGTTCTTAAAATAGCGCCTAGGTTTCCAGGCTTTTCTATACTCTCTAGAACAATAATAAGAGGTGTTTTGGAGAGTTTAATATTAGAAAAAGACGTTGTTTTAGAGTGAAAAACAGCAATTAAACCCTCTGTGCTCTCTCTATATGCTATTTTTGAATAGAGAGAGGGGGTAAGGGAATATAACTTGGGTGTTTTAATTGTAATATCTTGTGCCTTAATTATATTAGAGGCAAAATATAGTTCTTTTACTATGTACCCTGCATTTATAGCCGCATCTATCTCTCTTTTGCCTTCAACAATAAAAAGAGATTTTTCTT
>Ga0265293_10007922_pt1 | contig 16093 bp, 35 predicted proteins | sample Munlanlewell138R_FD_192505 | JGI IMG/M metagenome (GOLD analysis project Ga0265293, IMG submission 192505) | Leachate microbial communities from a municipal landfill in Southern Ontario, Canada - Leachate well 138R | ecosystem: Engineered > Solid waste > Landfill > Unclassified | place: Canada...
TCATCAAGGCTCAACAGGTGGCGATGAAAACAGGTATTAACCAATACGTGACAAACCGTAAAGGCCGGGCTGTTATGCGTGTCGGTTATGTTCCAGGCACTCGCAAGATGGCTATCTATGCTGGTAACAAAAACCTTACAGCACTGGTGGCAACTGCCTTCTACCGCTTCAAAGCTAAAACCAAGCCTGTTGCTTTCAATAGTGTGTCGAGCTTGATTAAAGCAGCCAACGCAATCAAGGCAGCAGCATATTACAAAGATAGACCGATTATTGCGGCATGGTATGAACAGCAAGGGAAACGTGCATTGCTTGCAAATTCTTTTCAGAATAACTTTTAATCGAGGGTATTATTATGTATGTCGTAACAGATTATACAGAGACACATTACATCACTGCGGGCAAGAAGTATCCAGTCCTTGAGGAGCATTATTCTTCGAATGATTATTCAGTTCGCGGCTTAATGATTATTGACGATGATGGGGATCGAATTTATATTCTTACAGGAGACACTTGTTCACACCTTGATGATAAAGGCACTTGGACTATTGTGGAGTAGATAACATGAATACCCTTATTCTTTTTGTCGTTATGTGTGCTGGCATCAATGGTACGGTTGAATGTAACATCTTCGAGCCAATGGCTTGGGAACAACCAGATGAAACATCATATACAGAGTGCGAGGTTTTGCAATATGGTTACAATATTCAGCGGAATGTGGAACATGCTTTCTGCGCTCAGCCAGGGGAGGTCTAAAATGACTGATTACACTAAATATGCATTCTATGGACAACTTGAGACCTATTACAAAAGAATAGGCTTCACTGGTGATCTTTTAGACGATGCTGTCTCCATTGATGTTTCATTGGTTGTCGCTAATACAAATATGGATGATATCTATCCCACTGATAAGCTGCACCAACTGTTTATTTGGGAGGGTACAGAGCAAGGTCATAAATATTGGTCTATGAGAAACACCTAACAATGTTTCACAAAAACGATTGACACACGCAACAGAATGGCTATAATAGGAACCAAGATAAAGCAAATCAAGGTGAACAAAATGACCTACTCAAGCAAGCTGAAAATTAAGAAAGAACACTTCGACCACATTGCTGAAAAGATTGCAAAAACTTTAGAAAGCAATCCTGAAGCGATTGCAGTATATGAGAGTGGAAATTTCCGAAACAGCGATAAAGTTAAATGCTTGCAAACTCGGTTCAATTTTGACATGCTTAATTATAGCGTTGACAGCAAGTGGATTTGTGATAACCTGTATCCTTACATGGAGGACAGTCACCTAGAAGCGGCATTGTTACGGATTGTAACTAAAATAGAAAAGAAATACTAAATAAAAAAAGCTTGACACACAGAACAGAATGTCTATAATGACATACAAGCCAGCAGAGAAGCTGCTAGGCAAACTAGAGAGAGTGCCACATTATGAAAATGACAATCACAGAGCGTATGTTTAAGGATCAATTCAAGGCACACGGACGTATTGATAATTTCAGCTATGCCGCCTTGGCTGCCTTGTTTGAACACATTGAAGACATAGAAATAGACTCGGGCGAAGAGTGGGAATTGGACGTTATTGCTCTGTGTTGTGAATTTAGCGAAGAAAGCTATATGGACGTAGCACAGAGCTATAGCATTGATCTTGACAATTGTGAAGACGATGGAGAGCGTTTTGATGCTGTTGTGGAATACATGGAAGACAACACAACTGTGGTCTTCAGTGATTTTGACACAGGAATGATTCTTTACCAAAACTTCTAAAATAATCATCAAAATCCCTTGACAACTGTTGAGGGCTTTGTTTTAATAGGTCCATACACACAGCAATATCCGATAATCATTGCACACAGTAACAACACAGACTAACAAAGAGAACATAAAATGAACAACTTGCCTCGTCTTTATGAACCAGAGCTGAAAAACACAGAGGAGAAGAGGCAGCTACTGTGGGACATCTACATTGACTCCTACCCTTGGCATGGCACACAAGAGGCAGGCTACTATGATTACCCATCATTTGATCAGGAGGTGATCAGGTGGGCAAATGACGAGTTTTATATTCAACACCTTCTAGCAAGACTGTACCTGGATTCTGTGGGTGATGTGTAAAATAAAGCCTTGACAGATTCACCACAGTCTATATACTGGGCCCACCAACCAGACGAAGGAGAGAAGAAGATGATTGGTGCACAAAGGTACAACGTGTTGAAGATTCTGGCAGAAGACGCTGAGTTTGCTTATCTTCCCCTGACTGTAGTGATCGACGAATGTAAAAAACTGGATTGGGATTTGAAAGCAGTCAGGATAGCTTTGCGGAATCGAATCGCGAGGCAGGATGTTTAGTTTGAAATAATGGTTGATAGGATACATGCGAATGTCGTTGACAAAGCCATTCATTCCTGTACAATGACCCCATACCAACCAGTTTAAAGGTAATTGTCATGGCCAATATTCTCCTTTGCACTTGCTGTAAGGCTGAAATCACCGCTCCTCAGTGGTACAATGGATATCCTTATGGTTACACTTGTATCAGCAAGGTTAGCAATCAAAAGCGTACAAAAGAGAGATACCAGGCTGTCGAGTACAAGGTGATGCAGGGCGCTGGCACACAACGTCAGATTGTACGGATCACCGCTAATGGTGTATCTGCAAACGTCGTTATAAGAGTGTCTATGGATTCCACTGTATTTTCCATTGATGGTGGCAAGCTTGGGAGCGGAAGTTATTACCAGGATGGTACTCTGTTTCTTTCAGAGGAAAAGTTGAAGAGTGCTGGCATTCCGCTCACCCCTGTTACCGCTATACAAGAAAATCCGCGAACTGTTTCCGAGGAAGTGAAAAAGATGTTTGGCTTCGAATAGGGGTTGACAGTATTGCTTGTGGGTCTATAATGGCACATACCACACATTCAAAGCAAACAGGATGACACGCCATGGAAATCAAAAAAGCAGAAGGCTTGAACGAAGCGCAACTGGCATGGGCACGCAATCATGATTGGTACCTTGGATCGCAGACCGCAGGCATCGTAGCTGGGGAGAAGGCTTACAGGGTCAAGGTGCTGGAACGCATAACGTGGATTGAAGATGGAAAATTCGCTGGTTACGATAATGTGAAGTGGTTCAGCAACTGGCAGGAACTTCGTGCCTGGGCTGGATACTAATCACCAGCTAATCAAAGCCACCGATTAAGGTGGCTGCTATAGAACACAATGCAAAGGTGGCTTATGTCCTACATAGTGAAAAGAACCATAGGCAAAAATACAGCCTTTCTGTCGGCGTGGTGTGACGAATGGGGAACCGCCTGCATGTTGTCAAAGGGGAACGCTATTGTATTCCATAGCATCCAAAGTGCTGAAGCAGCAGCCAGAAGAGCACAAACCACTTGCAGGGGTGTGGATGGCATTGTAAGCACCAATGAGTGTAAATTTTCTGTGATTAAGCTGTGAAAATGCTTGCACAGTTATGCTCAGTGTGTAATATTGTGCGGACTAACCAAAAACGAGGAGCAACAGATATGACCGTGCATACACCCCTCACCTTCACCGTCACAGGCTACGACAAAGACTCTAAGGCTATCGACAGCCTGATATATCACACACCCAAGCTAAACGCCTTTGGCGGTCACTGGCTGGTATGCCAGCGCATGGCTGAGACTCTGAGGAAAAACCGAAAAGTTAAAAGCATTCGGTACTTTATGGGTGATGTGGAATATGTCTTCTGTGAGACAGAGATAGACTTTATCGAAACATAAACCGACACATCAACAAACAGCCACCCTAGTCGGTGGCTTATTTTTTTCTAGCTATCGTGCAAATAACACAATGCAACATCCAGCAATAACCTATACGATACCGACCATACCAGCTGTGTGCATACCAACCTAATAAGCCCCACAATGCCCTACAAGCTCTGATACCATACCAGCTGATGCTAGGCCACTAATAGTGCTTCAAAGCCTTGTACAAAGCGTCTCAGGACGTTATGACCCTGTAGAGAATGTTCTATATTGGAGCAGCTGAATCAGTAAGATTAGCGTATAGGGTATATAATACCCAGTTAGGTATTTTTTACCTAAATATGTCTAGGTAACCCCGTTACACATCTTTCTTGCCATGTATTCCCTGAGAATACCTTGTTGAGGTCTTTATTACCTAAGAATACCTTAATGGGCTATGTAGTACCCTTAATTACCTTGTTGAGCTAAGCCCCTCTCTTTCTCTTTTGTCAATCCCCCAATACCATTCTTTACACTTCTTTTCCCACTACTTCTAATCCCCACCATCTTAAACAGTATGCCAACTAATCAATACCCTCCCCAATATAGAAGACTTAAAAGAGAATACTTGCACACAATGCTTAAAACAGACTGTGGTTAGTAATAAGTAACCAGTAATCAAACTAGAAACACAAACAACCATCCTTAGTAACAGTCGTTGCATGAACGTAGGGACTACCAGAATGACTACCTAACCAGATAAACAATACACAAACAAAAGAAAAACCATGTTTTGTTTTTGACTTTGGTTTTGTTCTTATTTCTGTTTTCGTGCAACGGTTTCTTTCTTACTACTGTTTCTTTCTTACTACTGTTTCTTTCTTACTACTGTTTCTTTCTGTTGATGGTAACCCCTTTCTTCTTACTTCTATTGGTTATCTGTATTTTCCTTTTGTTGTTTCTTACTTCTATTCTTTCTTCTATCCTTCTTTCTGATGTTGTTAGACAATCTTGGTTAACCAAAGGTTTAATCAGTATCTGGTACAGGCCTTCTATACTGGTATCCAGTCTAATAGTCTTTATCAGGCCTTTTCTCTGTCAGACATTCTTGCTCACATTCGTATCGAATCGTTCCTTTATAATAATAGCGTTTCAAAGGCCCCAGTAAATACGGGCATCTAGCTATCGATTTTGCGCATTTTTGCGCAAACTGAATATATTCACCCTATTCTGATCAACTTCTTTATTATTATACCGGCTTTATTAGTCAGTGATTAGTCTTATTATTATGCCGGCTTTATTAAGCACCTATTTCCTTGGCCATGTTAGCACTGCCAGGACAACACCACTGATGCCCATCTGGTTATGATGGTGACCCCCACAGCCTGCTCACAAGCCTTTCTAACCACCTTTCTTAGATCATTCCATAGGGATAGTAGGGTATCAGGACAGACACGATCAGACAGCCTTAGAGGAGGTTCTGACTATACTCCCCAGACCATGCAATACCTGGGCCATATGGGTATTGATAAATACTATCAGATATTTGAGGATTATAGAAAGAATCTATAGTTGGGGGTGTTGGAGTGCTAAGACCCTCATATATAAATCTGGTCAATAGGGCTTTAACTAGACACCTCTCAGATATAAATCTGGTCAATATGATATTTTTGCATCACAGAAACTAGAACCCTTCCTTAAAATCAACTCTGTAAAAATAGGGGGTGGCAAAGAAAGACTTACACAGAACATCCTTTATAATAATAGCATTTCAAACACCCCAGTAAATACGGGCATCTAGCTATCGATTTTGCGCATTTTTGCGCAAAATGCAATTAATAGCCTTCTTGAGCCACATTGTACCACTTATTTTTCATGTAGTCTCTCCACTGATTATCCCCTTTCCAAGCAACTATAGGGTTGATTGAAATCCGATAACAACCCTTATCGGGAACGTCTGCAGCCTCCACCCGTACAAAAGCTTTCAAACTGTCCAGTGTACGCTTGAGGGATTTTGCATCAATTCCTGATACAAGCATCTCTTGCTTAGTTCCAATATAAATATTCCATACACAAAGGTTCTTAGCTATGTGTCTCAGTAAGACCAACTGTTGAGGGGTAACAAGTCCTTCAATAACATTCTCTGCAAGATAGGTATCATTCACCCTGACTTTTGTTTTGGTGTATCCGTCCAGGAGGGATACAACTTCCAACAGTTGATCTTCCGTTTTGCATTCCTGTATCAGTTCGGTATCGAGACCGTAGTAGTCTTCAGAGAACTTGGGGAGCTTTTTAGTTCTACTTCTTAATATCATTTCACCTGTCTCCTTATCGACCAACCACTCCCTTTCCTCCCTGTCAATATACACTTCTATTACTGAGTCTCTCTTATTTTTGGTATTCTTCATACTTGTTTCTACTGATACGTTCTGCCTGAATTAGAGCTGCCACTCCATGTTTGTTTATCCATTGCTCTCTGTATCTGATTGTATCTTTCAGACGAGCACAAAACATTTTAGATTCATCCCCACGTACACCCACTTTCTTTATCATCTCTCTCATCCCCGATAATCCGTAATGATTTCGATCAAAAGGTATATAACAAAATATGTGGCTACTACAATTCCCGAGAAGACTAATCCGAGAGCAAACCATGGAGCATGGAAACAGAGTGTAACCAGCAAACATAGGGCTAGTATAGTTCCACAGGTGTAAAAGTGTACTTTATGTTTATCGAATGCTTTATTCATAGATTCCTCCAAAAGTCAATATGAGGAAATCATTCTCGCTTTTAAGGCGATCCACTTCCTGTTTTAGACTGATATTTTCTCCTTGTAACATATCAGCCACTTCGTATGCTCTTGAGTATTGCTGCAGTAGGATGTTATCGTATCCGATATCTTTCCCGATTGCTGCTGGACTCTTAATTTCTAATCCTCGGTAGTGTATCATCTAATTACTCCCCTGTTATACTTTCTACCACTCCACTTGTTACAAACAAAGTCTGATTTACAAAGCACATCTTGTACATTACAAAGACCTGTAAACTGTCGTTTGTTTTTGACCTTAATCCAATGCTTGCAGCCACCACAGCTTTTAATCATCTATTCATCTCCTGGCTGGTGGCGGCGGTGCTTTCGGAGGCTGGAGAGGAAACACATTCCTAGCTAGCTTTGCGGAAACCATCTGCCAAGTTGGACAACAGCGTCCACAGAAATACACAAAGTATGTACTACCCCGACACCCCACCTCCCAAATCCATTCTCTCCTAAACTCATAGGAACACGCCTCGCATTTCTTCCAAGAGAACCTGGATCGGAAAGGTTTAATGTGCTCTGGTGGCGCTGGCTGCTTAAATCTTTTTACCATCATCCCTCCTTCAACTAATGGTCAGAAAAACTCTTCTTTCAGGTAACTAACATACTCAGTTTCATATAGTTCTGCAATCTCTTCCCGAATATATTTAATTGAGATGCCGTCATTCTGCGGATTCAACTCTTTCTCCAACATCTTTACCCTAGATATTGCATGAGAGGTATAGTAATCCATTGTGTCTGCATCACTGACTCCAGAATACACATGCTCCTTCACCCATTGTTTTGTTTTTTCTGGCATTATTAGGCTTTTTTCAAAGGATTCTCCTTGATCAAACAGGTTCACATATAACTGCTCTAATCTGAATATGTGCTGTGCATCTTTTGGATCATAGCCTAGTTTATCCACCAATGGTTGGGTTGTTTCTGTTCCTCGAAAAAGACTCTTATGTTTCTGTGTCATCATTCCAATAATTGCGGAAGAAATTGTTTTCTCAGTTACTTCTACAATGTCTTCTCTATACTTACGAGAGATGCTTGCAATCAGATTAACATTATCACCGTACACAGAGTAGGGTGTGAATAGCATTTCAAGATTGTTCACATTGCCCTTGAAAAACAAATCCACATACGCCATAAAAGGTTTAATACTTACTTTTTCATTGTTCTTTACGGAAGCATCCCGAGTGAAATTTACGCCTCGTAGGAGACTCTTTACTGTAGGCAATAGAACATATTTAGAGTCTACGTCACTGTGTTCATGGTCTGCTTCGTAGTTCTGACTGCCTTGTAAATAAATTCCCTCAAAAATGTAATCAACCCCCTTATGCCAACCACTTAACCACAAAATTCTCTCTACTTCTTTCTGTTGCTCTTTTAGACGGCCAATTATCGAGTCATACTTTTCCATGATGCTCCTCCTTACCAGAAAGGGTATTTAATGAAGTATAACACTTTTTCTTTGTGGCTTCTACCTGGAATTTTATAGAACTCGCTTTTATGGTCTTCCAGAAAAGAAAGAATCACGGTTTGAGCAACCTCCCTGCTGCCAACATATTGTTCCCTATCATCCCCTTCAATTATTGGCATCCACTCCCACAAGAAAGGTCCAAGTGTCCATCTGTGTTGAGGATAATATCTATGTTTACCAAGATACTCTGCCACCTTAATTCTAGTTTTTGGTGCCTTGTATTTTTTCACTTTTGTTCTTCTCCTCAATCGGATAGTTTTAAAATATCTAGCAGTAAATTTTCATACTTGGCTTGTATCGCATCCCGTTCGTCTCTCAGCTCTTGGTAAAGCTCTACCTGCGCTTTACACTGATGTATGAATTTTAGTGCCCGAAGCTCTGTTTCTTCAAGATTTTCACTGATCTTGTCACACTCTACTTGTAATTCTGATGATGCTTTACGCAGCTTCTCGCACTCAGCTTGCAGTGCTTCGTATTCTCGAAACAGAATGACAGGTTCCAGCTGGAACCTGTCAGGGTTATCTCGTAGCTGATCAGTGTATTCATCAAGGGAAAAGCCGTCTTCGCCGCATCGCAGCTTTCCGTCCTTGGTCGGGACGTAACCGATAATCTCCGGCTTATTGGTTGTCATAATGTTCTTCCTTAAAATGGGACGAATTGACTAACGCTCTTACCTGTTGGGCTAGATACGTTTACCAATGATCCGAGGCGGCAATTATTTAATGCCTTCCATGCTTCGTCTTCTGTTTCGCATTCAGTAACTTTCTTACCCGACCAACCCTGAGTGGTGACAACATAGTTAATTGTTTTCTTCTTATCGATTGTCATGGCTCTTCTCCTGTTGCTTGCGGTGGGCGGCTAAGGCTTTGTATGCTATCTCATGGAACCATGCCACCCCTTCGTTGGGGTCTGTGACAGAGATCAGCTCCAGCGCCTCCACTAGCTCTGATTCCGCTACTACTTCGTCGATAAGTCGATCTAGTTTCCCGTCTCTGAACCCTCGGTCATATTCGCTCAACTCATCCGGTGCGGGCTGCTGCTCTGCATCTTCTCGGCAGCGCTCCCAGAGGGCTTCTGCCACCGCTCTGATGGCGGTTGGGGTGTCGTTCAACAACTCAAAAACGATCAGCAGTGCGTCTTGGAGATCTGTGGGTGGTTTTTTGAGTATTTGGTGGATGGCCAGTGCTACTTCTTCAATCTCCGCCGTGGGATCCACTGGCACCAGCTTGTATTCACTCATAGCCTTACCTCTGTTTTCTTCTGTGATCATTCCGTTTGTTCCTTATCGTCAGGCTCTCTCCAAGATTGGATCCTGGCGAGTGCCTTACGGGCTACCTGCCGCATAAAATCCCGCTCTCCGTTGCTACCGAAGGCAGCGCCGTAGCTAACAGGTTCGCCTGATCCTTCCCACGTCTTACCGGTAGAAGGGAATCCGTTCCAGCGCTCGATCTGCTCCAGCGCCTCTACCAGTTCCAGCATCTGCGCAGTTTGTGCTTCCAATTTGCTTATAAGGTGCTGGTAAGTAGCTCCGGTGAGTTCATGTTTACCTCGCAAGTTCTTTAGCAGAGATTTGTTTTCTTCCACCAGTTCCACAACCTGCGGGCCAGTGTAGAGTGGCGTATCATCTTCGACCGTTTTCTTGGGGTTTATCCACACCTGCGACAATCTCCGCTTCGGGTCTGATATCAGGGATGTTAACGTCTCCCCGTTTATAAACACTGACGGGGTCACAGGCTCAAGCTCTGGATAGCCACGCTCCTCTGTCGTGTAATCCTCATCAGGGTGTGGCACGGGTTGACGAGTTACACGATCCCGGATCATCGACCATACTGGCTCATACTCAGGCCAATCTTTCTCTACAACTACTCCGGTTACAGAAGCATCCCCGTACAACCGAGCGATGTTTGATACTTGTTCATATGACAATCGAGAACTTTTCAAGACAATGTAACGCTCTTCCCACTCGAATGGATGATCCTGTACGACGTCACAGTCTGCATCGCATTTGATGGTCTGGCCGCAACATCCGCATTCAGCATCCGTGGCGGTATGAGACAGTTTCCATTGGTCAGGCCAAAGCTCACTGTACCGAGGGTCGTTGGTGGAGTAAGTCTTTTCACCACACTGTTTCACCCATGTTGCGGGCTGCTGCTCTACAGGCTGCGGGGCGGTGTACAGCTTCCTCGCCTCACGAATGAGGCCGAACTTGTCCGGCCCTGGGCAATCAGTTATCTCGTGATATCCGTCCTCGCTGGCTTCCCTCCAGGGTCTCCACCGAGACCCCTCCTGTGTGGTCTTCCACCGCCACTGGTATGCCACCGGCTCCCCCTGCACCTGATGTGCAGACTCAAGGCCAGCCTCCCATATCGCCTGCATACTTCCACCATCGTCCAATACGGCTTCCATTGCGTGCCCCATGTGAGGAGAGATGATTCGTGGCACCAGTTTGTAATCAATCATTTCTAGCGCCCTCCAGCCGGTACTCAACATCCAGCGCAACAGCAAGCTCAATGGCGTTGTCCAGAGACTCACCAAAGGTCTCGCCATCGTCAGTGTTCTGCGGGGCGCCCAGCGGGTCATACAGCGTTATCACCCCGGCGTCTTTCTCCAGCTCAATCTGGATAGACCAGCCTTCCGGTAATTCTTCGCAGGCTCGGTTTATTTCCACACCAATAGCCATATTTTCCTTGTCTTGCCATGTGTCGTTTTGCATTAGTAGAGGATTTAAGCTTTTAGCAAGCTTATCAAGTCGCTCTGCAATCTCCTTGTCACCATCCTGGACAGAATTGTAACCTTTTTCCCATGCTAAGTCTAGCACCGCCCTAGTTGCTTCCCTTAGCAGGTCACGTGGAACTTTTACATATCCGCTCATTACCCACCCCCTATTCGTCAATTGCCATAAAAGTTAAACCAAACTCAGCGGAGTATAAAGCTTTGGAACGACTATAACCAACATTATCTTGAAGGGTGTACAGTGGTTGCTCATCAAACTCACCAAGATACTTGCGATCCATGCCACTCCAGCTTTCCTCTAAGGAATCAAGATACGCTCTCAGTTCCCCTATAGTCTGTGGTGATTGAGATTTTGCAATCTGCATTGCATTCTTCTTCAAAAGTATATCCTCCTCTTTTTACCCTTTCTTCCACTTCTCTAGAAGATGCTTCTTGTAATCTTCCAATTCTTTAGCTGCCTTATCAGAATCTTTCTCCCACTGCTTCTTCCATTCCTTGGCAACTTCCTCGAAAGCCTTAACAGGGTCTTCATAATCATAGGCGTGGTGATTGCTCTTAATCATCTTCTCTAACATTGAGTCCTCCTATCAGGGGTGTTCTTTTGAACGGTAACTCTCAAACCAATTTCCAAGCTTATAATATAGAACTTCCCCTTGATCTTCAATCTTAATGAAATAAGAAATTCCTGTGTTTACCAAACCTCCTTTCCAACTATCAATGTCGTCAGGTGTTTCTTCTTGCCACAAGGAACCCTCAGATGGTTTATACATCTTGATCACATTGTAAGGAACTTTAACCATTGAAATAATTTTCCTCAATCTCAACAACAATGTCGAGCTTATCAGAGAGCTGGACAAGATACTCAAGAGGCTGCTCAGAAAATAATTCATGCAGAGTAGCCAGAGTTAGATATTCTCCATCTAGAGCCAGATAGTGAGCCAGCGCTTGAGCGTAACACTCCTCTTCAGTGTGTGCTGACCCTAGCTCTTCAACAGTCTGGCCACAATTATAACAAATCATGAGGTCACTGCTACAGCAATCGCAAGGTGGGTTGTTCCACCAAGAATCATCTTGAAAATTATACACTTTAGTCACAAATCACCTCCTCAATATTTCCACCGAACCGACAGTACAATATCTCACAGTTGCTACGATCCCACCGACCAACATCAACAAAACCATTTCCGACACCAAAGAACTGAGTTTCATAGACACTATCAGGGATTGTAATGGTTGCTCCTGTATCCAAGCACTTAAACACTCTACCTGCCCAAGCCTTACTAAAAGCATACATATGCTTGTACTTGTGTTTTTCTTTATCCTGAGAAAAACCAAATTCTTTCTGTAAGGCCAGCTCAATATCCTCAATGGTGTTATATACATCTTGACAGAACGGACCTTCTATGCTTAGAAGGTTTACGACTTGCCCATACAAATTATCCAGGACGGCAGTACTCATACAGCTGCCCCTAAGTATTTAGAGTAGACTGGTTCGGAGTTATTTACAAACTTAACCCAAGTCTTACCTGTAGCCCACTGCCCATTCTTATCAACGTACACATTAGCAATATCCACCAATTTAGAGGCAACTGCCTGTGCTAGCCAGTAAGTAGGGATTTTAAACTCGTTGTGCACTCCTGCAGATATAGTTGGAAACGAGAGGTAACCTGCGTCTGCCATAGTTTCAATGTCCTTAGCTTGGTTGTGCAAAATAACCATATTGTGGAGACTGATTGTCCGATGTTCCTTAATGTCGTTTGCTGCCCGAATAAATGTTACACCTTTCTTGGTGGATGACAAATCATATCCTAGCCGGTTTGCAAAAAGAATAACAGAGTCTAGTTGAATACGGAGGCTACATTTGAGATTGTCTTCTTTCATTTTTACTTCTCCTTTTGATTTCCGATGTTGCTAATTCTAACTAGTGACGAATTGCGTGTCAACCTATTTTTTAATATCCAAGTATTTGTTTACGGTTACCCCATACTTCTTGAGATAGTCAAGGCCCGATGTATCTCGGTATTCCTCCAAATAGACAACACGTTTAACCTTGGCACCAACCAATTGCTTAGCACATTGCAAGCAACACGACAATGTGACATAAATTGTTGAACCTTTAGCGCTTACGCCTTCTTCAAGCATCTTGTTTAAACAGTTGTTTTCAGCGTGAATCACCTCCAAATTGGGTTCACCAGTATCCTCCCATTCATTCGGACCACCAGCCGCATGTCCATTGTAACCAGGGAAAAGGGCCTGAGAGGCAGTAACCACTACTGCCCCCACTTGTTTTCTAGGGCACTTTGACTCCTCTGCCATACGCTTGGCAATGTCCATATAGAGTTCATCGTATTTAGATAGACCCATTTGTTTACTTGCAACCTGTCTCTGGCTTCCTGTCAAGAAGAACACTATATGGGATTCCTTCTTTTTCTGCAATATCAATCATATGTTTAGTTCCCTTAGATTCACCATCCCACAAGATAACCGCAGCATCTGCATATTTAGCCATTTCAGCATTTCGGATATAACCACCCGACTTCCCGTGTTTGTCCCAGTCTGCTGGAAACTTCTTTACTGGAATATTGTGATCTTTTGCATACTGTTCTCCCAACCGATCCACCCCTCGTGCAGTGCCTGAGACAATCTCTGTCACCTTGTGAGCAAACTGTGAATCTTTCATGGCGGTGTACACGTCTTCCAGTTTAAATCCTTCTCGACTTCCTGCAATAATTACTCTCACGCTTCCTCCTAACTATTCCAATTGACAGAGATTACTCGGTATTTATTTGCTTCGCCTGAATAATCATCACAAACTTGTTTAGCTACACCGCGATTCCTGGTTCGAACATACACTCTCTGCCCAAGCGCATTGTTAAAATAGTAGCTTGTGGGATGTTTAAAGTCTTCGTCTAGATATTCGCTTGCCTCAACAGTCACAATCTCAGGAAGTTTATTACTCATTCAGATTCTCCGCAAAACTCTTTCATTGAATACCAAACACTGCCTAGCTCCATCTCTCCAGCTAACGGAGACCCTTTCAACAAGTCAATTAGCGTGTTTGAGTCATCAACTTCCATATCTTCAAAGTCTTCCAAGATTTCATTTTCTTTCAAATACATTCTCCTTTTCGGATATCTCGTTCCATTCGCTCCGCATACATACGAACTTCAACCTTATTTAAATATTCTGTGGGATATTTTTCAAGCAAACTGAGAAATTCAACATAGACGCTCATTGGATACACACTTGTACAAGAATCTGCATGTTTTACCCGAATAGCGTCTCCACCACACTCAAAGCAAAGGATATCCTCACTCAACATAAAGTCTCCGTATCAGAAGAGGCAGTATTTCTACTGCCGTTATTAAGAATTAGTGTTGAACAGTCTCAAAGACTTCATCACAACTATCTATCAGACAAGACGTGTCTACAGGTTCGTGTAGTTCGTCAACAACGGTTATGGGTTGTTCGCGGTAAGTATACATCCGTTCCAATCGTTGTTCAAGTTCTTCTGAATCAATATAGAACGGACTACCCTTCACCATGTCTTCAATCTCTGTGTCATCAAAGAATCCACTATAAACACTTTTAAAGAATTTTACAAGCTGTTTTCTTGAAAACATTGCGTGTGTGTGGATGTCAACATCTTTTCCACCGATAAGGTATGTGGATGTGTGAGACATGAGTGACGACATTTCAGAGATAACATGCTCATCGCAAGAAAGAGCAATAATAGATGCCGCCGAAGAACAAGATGGTCCAATAATAGCAATAGTTTTAGCATTACTGGCTGCCAATTCCCGATGGAACATCATTGCTGTGTCCAGTGAACCCCCATCCGAACAAATATCCAGCACAACAACATCATTCTCTGATGCACTACGGATTGTATCTAGCTCTTCCACCCATTCTGAAGGATTGCCAATATCTTCCCATATTCGAATCAAATACTCAGTAAAGACTTCCTGGTGAACTTTGATTCGTGATTGCTTTTGAACTAAAGGGATCATCATATCTTCATCCATCAACTTTCTCCTTATTTCGTTTCTCATAATCTTCAAATGCTTTTCCCCACATTTTAGCTTCTTCTGAACGAACACAATAATCCCAAGAGTCAAAATCTACAACAGAGATAGGCAAACTGGCAAATTCGGCTACGTTTAGCAAATACTGCAAACCAGAATTACGTTTTAAGTCTTGCTGTGCAACGTCTCCTGTCACCACTGTTATTGAGTTTTGACCTTGCCGTCCAACCAAGCTCTTAGCTACCTCGGGATCAATATCTTCCCCTTCGTCTACGATACAAAAAGTGTCATCCCAAGATCGACCTTTCACTGCCTCTAGGTTTAGGAGTTCAATTCTCCCGTTTGCTAACATGGCGTTAAAATGCCCATCTCCCATCCGCTTCCGCATTGTATCTGTAATGGGTGCACACCAAATTCCCAATTTCTCATTTTTATCTCCTGGGAGTAGCCCTATAGTCTTACCCTTGCCTTCATTTGGACGTGCGATAATTACTTTCTCAATCTTCTTATCCATGAGCATGTCTGCTGCGATTGTTGCAGGGATGTAACTTTTTGACGCGCCCCAAACTCCAGTACATATGACGAAAGAGCTTGTTTTGATGGCCTCAATATACTCCTTCTGGCGTTCGTTCAGAGGCAGGAGGGGCTTCCTGCCTTGTTGGACTGAATCCACAAACTTCTCTTTCATCACACGACCCGTAACAGCTTTCTTAGCCATTTTGGCATTTTGCACTTTCTCACGATTTTGTTTCATTAGTCTGCAATCTCCATTTCCCAGTTTATTAGTGCCTCATAGATGTCTTCGCTAATTTTACCGCGCCAAAACTCAGCTGCGTCACTCACGATTTGTTTCTTGGTCAACCAATATGCCTGCAATGCCTCCTCTGGTGTTAAGAAAAGCTTGTCATAAACTTTCTTTCGGTTGTAGTTTACACGCACCCTGTATTTACCCGAACCCTTGTCCAAGTGTACACCTTTCGGTAGACGTGACCTCTGGTTGCCGCTTAAGAATAGGCTGTTTATTGCATGAGGAACAAATCGGCAAAATTCTGGTCCATACACCCTATTACCCCTCTTCAGTATGTCTTTGTCTAATTGCCATTTAGCATACTTGAATTGATCCTGAGTGTGACACCATTTAGCAAAAACTTGAAAATCGTTCCACTCCTCTACGTTGGAACAGTGTTTGTATGTAGGACTATTTTTCCTAAATGCTTTGCCGTGGCACCTAGCCAGCATATTTTTCCACACAGAGAACTCGCGAGTCTCCTCAGAGTTAATATACCTAGGATAATATCCTCCAGAATCGTACCCGACACCAT
>Ga0265293_10007923_pt1 | contig 16090 bp, 30 predicted proteins | sample Munlanlewell138R_FD_192505 | JGI IMG/M metagenome (GOLD analysis project Ga0265293, IMG submission 192505) | Leachate microbial communities from a municipal landfill in Southern Ontario, Canada - Leachate well 138R | ecosystem: Engineered > Solid waste > Landfill > Unclassified | place: Canada...
ATAAGACCCAATGGAAAGAAGGTTAGAATTGAAGAGGATCTGGGAGCCGAACCAGCCATAATAACAAAGGTGCTAAACGGTTAGGAGTTGGAATAAAATAATGACACAGGCGTACCAACGGTTATATTTCCTGATTTATTCTACTGTATCACAGGGGGTAGTGCAGAGGTCTCTAAAACCTTTGGTCGCAGGTTCGAATCCTGTCAGTAGAGCAAACGATTATAAAAATGAGGAACAAGTTATTTCATAGAATATTTAATATGTATTTATGAAGTCAAATGATGGTTGGGAAATAGATGTGAATAATGGTGAATTTACTTCTGGAACAACATTTATACCATTATTTTTTCTAAACAGTAAGCAATATCCATATACGAATGTTATGTTAGATAAAATCTATGAGTATCAATTAAGAGAACAAAAATTAGAAAGGATATTAAAGTAATGTATTATATAGTTCAAGAGAATTTATTTAGAGAAGAAGGTCATGCCAAATTAATATCTAATTTGGAGAGATTCAACATTCCTTATGAATTAGTTAAAATAACTAAATCGGAGGAGATTGAATTCAATACTGATAGGAAAGATGTTTTTTGTTTTGGTGCATTGAAAATGGCGAGGTTGTCAAAGAAATATGGTTGGTATCCAGGCGCATTAATAACAGAAAATCATGATTATTCTGTATATTCTAAACATTACAAGGACAATCTATTGAATTATGACTCAAAAATAATGAAGATTAGTGAGTTAAAGGATTTTGAGGGTGAAAAGTTTATAAGACCTTGTTTAGATTCTAAAATCTTCACTGGTAAGGTTTTTCATAAATATGATTGGGAAGAAACACAATATTATTTATTGGATGATAAAAGATATTTAGTAACAGAAGATACACTTATACAGGTGGCAGAACCAAAATATATTACACAAGAGGTTAGGTTTTGGATTGTTGATGGTAAAATAGTTACACAAAGCACATATCGTAGAGGTTCATTTTTAATTTACGATAATATTGTGGATCAGGACGCTATTGATTTTGTTGAGAAGATGATTGATATTTATGAGGTTGAGAAATGTTTCACTATGGATGTTTGTTTAACATCTCTAAATGAGTGGAAGATAGTTGAATGTGGTTCAGTGTCGTGTGCTGGATTTTATGATGCTGATATGCAAAAATTATTAATGTCTTTAGAGTATGCTTATTAAATTAAATGAATGTTATAAAGATGAACCTTGGTATACTGATAAACCTGTTTTAGTTCTTGAATATATGAAAACATTTGATTATTATAGGATTGATTTAGAATGGGCATCTTTCAGGTAAAGGTTCCTAAGAAAAATACATTTATAGATGAAGATTGTATTAAATTATTAAGGGAGAAAAAACTAAAAAGAATATTATGGTAAATTATGAAAGTGAAATGTTAAAACATTTGATAGTTAAGGTCAAATCAGATGAAAACAATATTAAAGTGATGACTGATACTGGTTTATTGGAAGGATTAGATATTGCTTCCAGATCCTTATTATCAAAACATATGGTAACTGTGGTTTTAATGTGTGAGGATAATGAAAAATTATCTGGATTGTTCACATTTATGTTACCTTGTTTAAGAAGAACATGGACTACTATACTAACACATAGCGAAAAGGATAATTTTAATATTCTTAATTTCAATGTACGAAGATTTGTAAGATTATTTGAAGAAGATTTTGATGAAATTTTGGATTTTTTCAGAGATAAATTTCACAATTGTGATTATGAAGCTATGGCAACTGCAGATATTTCTGAAAATATAGCTATGGATTTCATTAATCTTGAAAAAGTTAGAATGAAAGATCCACAGGAATATAAAAGATTAATAAGAGCAGACAAAATAGAAAATATTATAAAAGAATAATGGGATATTACTACGCATATGGTTCTAATATGAACCAACAAAGAATGATAGACAGAGGAATAAAGTTTACTGAAGTTATTCCTGCTAAATTAGAAGATTATGAATTACGGTTCAATAAAATCTCAAAGAAACAGGGTGCTGTTGCTAATGTTGTACCAAAGAAAGGTTCGGTTGTAGAGGGAGTTTTATATAAAGTTGAGGATATTAGTATTATGGACAGATTTGAGGGAGCACCAAAACATTATAGGAGAATTATCTTAAATGTTAGTGGCATAGATGCTTGGGTTTATGTGGCTAATCAAGAGTATATTAGAGAGGGATTAAAGCCAAAGCAAGAGTATCTTAATCATTTATTGGCTGGCAAGGAATTCTTATCAGATGATTATTATAAAAAATTAGAGAGTAATGGCATATAATAGAGGTTTTAAGGTACGTGGTGATTTAGAAATCACTAATTATCCATTGATAACAAGAAATCAATTGATTGAATTTTGTAAGGATAAAGACATAACTAAGGAATTGTTTTATGAAATGGAAATGAATTTAGTTATGGGTGCTAATCTTTTGGATGAATTGGTTGCAGTTGGTGAGACACATCATCCATATGTTCAGAAGTTATTAAGAGAGAAAAAATTGAAAAGAATATTGAAATGAGTAAGTTATATGATTATAACGCTCCAATGGGAACATTTCCATTATTGGATAAGATGAATAAACACAGATTTAATTGGTTTTCAATTGAGAAGAATAAGATTTTATGTGAGTTTTCTATTCATCCTGGTTCTGGTGGAACATATGTTCATTATATTGAAAATGAAGATGATGAACCTATTTTTGAATCTGTGGAAATAATTGATGAATATAAAATTATGAAATTCATTGATATTGCAAATGGTGAAGATAAACTTTATTTAGAGAGGTTAGATAGTCCAACACCAAGTAAAGAATTGACTATATTTTTAAGAGAGAAAAAAATGAAAAGAATATTGAAATAAATGGCAAAATTAAATTTTAACACAGAACCGTCAGATCCAATTTACACTAATTTATTTTATTGTGAATTTACGGCTGATGGATTATCAGAGAAAGACAGGGATCTTTTGAGAATAAGTACACATTTTATAAACACAAAGAAATTAGGTATTAATGTTAATCAATCATTAGATAGTGGTGGTATTCCGATATTAAAGATATTGGATGGTATGAAAGATTTTTCTATTAAGATTATTATACATGATAAATTAGATGAAATCTTAGGAATGTACAAATATACTGGTTGTAATTGGGTAAATTTATATGAGGATATAATCTGTTATGACTGGAATGGTGGTGGTGAATTTGGATTATTTGATCAAATTGTTCAACCTATGATAAGGTTAAAGAGATTGAATACGTTGATGCTACTGATTTCAAGAGTCATGAACGTGTATTGAAAATGAAAAGGATTTTAGAAGAATCAAAACATGAAGGTAAAAGTTGTTAAATGAAAGAACAGAAAAAAAGACATCCATATACAACAACAGATGTAAGTCCTATGTCTTGTATTTGTTGTGGTGCTGATATTGCGGCAATTCATCCATCAGATTTAGATAAATATGATTTAGACAGTCAAATGTGGGATAATGGTATTGTTGGAATTATATCAGCAGGTTATGGATCTAATAAAGATGGAGATGTTTATTGTGTTGCTATTTGTGATAATTGTATAGAAAAAGCAAGGAATAGAGGTGATGTTATCTATCTATATAATTATATGGGAGTTGGTGATAAAGTAAACAAAGAGATTAGAAATGACTATAATAAGGCACTACATCGCAAAATTAAGTTGAAACGTATCTTGAAAGGTTGTGAGAATTGTGGAGGAGAGATAGAAGAAAGAGATAATTGTTTGATATGTGTGGATTGTGGTTTAGCTAAATCAGAGTATTAACTTATAAAAATATTTTAATGACAAGAAAAGAAGTCGTAGAATTAAGAAAAAGAAAAAAGAAAAAATGGTGTAAAAAATCATTGGGATAGTTTAAATGAAATAGAAAGAGAAAAAAGAACAGAAAAAACAAAACAAAAAAATAGACAAATTTCAAAATATGATATAGAAACAATAATAGAGATTAAAAAACTAATGCAAGATGGATTAAAAAATAAAGAAATACATAAAAATTTTCCAGATGTAAAAGTTGATTATTTAAGTTCTATTAGAAGTGGTCGTAGATGGAAAGATGTATAAATAAAAAAAATTATAAAATTATGAAAGGTAAATTTGACGAAATAATTAACTCGGAAACGCCAGTGCTGGTGGATTTTTATGCAAATTGGTGTGGACCCTGCAAAGCAATGGGACCAATCTTGGATGAAGTAAAGAAAGAATTAGGTGATAATATTAGAATTATCAAAATCAACACTGATGAAAATCCTGAAATTTCTATGAAGTATAGTATTAGAAGTATTCCAACTTTAATATTATTTCAGAACGGAGAAGGAAAATTCAGAGAAAGTGGTGTTAGATCCAAAGAAGCAATCATCAATTTAATTGAAAAATCTGTATAGTTATGAAAGGTAAATTTGATAAGATTATAGAATCTGACACACCCGTTTTGGTTTTGTGGTATGATACTGTTGAATTTGATTTAGATTTTGATGACAATAAGGATGCTGTTATTAGTTTATTAGATGCTGTTAAAACGTCATTAGGAGACAAATTAAGAGTTATTAAGATTGCGGTGACAAATGACACTAATAAGCATTTAACAGAGTGATATAAGATAAGAAAAACGCCTTCTATGACATTATTTCATAAAGGCGAGATAGTATTTAATGAAAAATTTGTTGTTGAGAAGGGTACAATTATAGATAATGTATTGGATTTATATTCGACTGGTCAGAAATTTGTAGATTAAAGTTTAATCTTTTTACCATCTATTTCAGTTTCAGTAAGTTTATTAATGTGAGGTTGTCCAAATTTCTCTATGAACTTATCTGTTCTAATTAGAAGTAAGTGTGTATCTAACCATAATTCTCTGCCACCATAACCATGACCCAATTCTGTTTTTGGTGGTACTATTTTTGATTGAGCATATTTTTTATAATCTAAACATTTAATTCCTAAACCATATGGTCTAAGTATTTTATTGAGTTCATCAATATCTGTTAGAACTTTCAATCTTTTATTATATCCTGCGTCAGGATTTAATTCGTTTTCTAATCTTTTGTATATTAAGTTTGCGTAGCCAATTTTGTGTTTGAAATTAGTCCAATTATCTTCTGGTATTTTTCCTTGAAACAATTCGTATATATCTTTAACTTTTTCTTTTCCACCAGGAACACTACTTATTGCTTGTATTACATCATCAGCAAGACTCCAAGCATAATACTTTGTCAATTCTGTTGTATTTGAGATAGACATATCACATAGTTTCTTACCATTTTTAGTATATTTGAAGAAATATCCTTGCATATCATCCGATGGAACAATACCAACTTTTGCACCATTGAAAGGAATAACTCTATATGATTCACCGCCTCTATATTTAAATGGTTTGTCGGTGCAAATATGTTGTCTTTTTGGATATCTTTTCCAAGATGGTAAATTATTAAATAATAATGTGTAGTAATTAGTTGCGTATGCAGATTGTCTCTCACGATTGTTTGTTATGATATAGTAATCACCTGTAAGTTTTACAGAACGATATATTGGTGTGTCGTCTATATTGAAATCAGAACATTCTGTTCTCATAATTCTACGAAATTCTCTATACCCAATTTTTTCGGTATCAACCCAATTATTTTTCATCTCAAATAAATCATTAAAACTAAACAAATATTTCATAAAGTTATATATTAAAATATGCAAGAAGATTATCGAAAACTAATGAACTTTTTTATGAAGACGTTTCCTTATTGGAAGTCGTTGAAATACAGTTGCAAGAAAGATTTTCATCTTCAAGCTATTTCTGAGAATTTTCAGATAACCGTAAATTATTATTTGGGCGAACATTTAGTGTGGAGTAGCCAAGGCACTTTCAAGAAATTATTATTAGAAGTTGGAACATTATCAACTAATATGATTAGTGTTCAGACACCTTACAAAGGACAGGAATTTGATGATGTTGATGAATTGATAAATGTTATATTTTCTTATCTGAAAGAGGATGATGAATATAAGAAATATTTGAGAGAGTCTAAATTAGAAAGAATATTAAAAATTAACAATAATTTAACATAAAAATCATAAAAAAAATAATTTTCTTTAATATATATAATAAAAAGAAATATATTTTATGTGGGTAAAATCTAAAGAGTTTAAAAAGATACTTGGTTTATCAAATCAAGCATTGTATGAAAGACGCAAGAAAGGACAATTAAAATATAAAAAAGTCAATAAAGTTTATTTTTATTGGCTCGAAGAAAATATTGAAACTGATACAAGTCGTTACAATATAATTTATTGTAGAGTTTCAAATACAAAACAAAAAGATGATTTAGATAAACAAGAACAAATATTAAAAGAATATGCTATATCAAATGGATATAAAATTGATTATGTTTTTAAAGATATTGCTTCTGGGATGAATGAATCCAGAAAAGATTTAAACGAATTGATTAAATTAGTTGTTGAAAACAAAGTAAATAAAGTATTTATTTCATATAAAGATAGATTAACAAGATTTGGTTATAACTATTTTGAATATATATTTAAAATGTTTGGAACTGAAATTGAAGTAGTTAATTTAACAAAGGAAGAAGATTTTCAAACAGAATTAACTCAAGATTTAATTTCAATCATACATCATTTTAGTATGAAAATGTATTCAAATAGAAGAAAAGAATTAAATGCTTTAAAAAAAGTATTACAACAGAAAAGTGAAAACAATTAAATTACCACCATATAAAACCTCTGAAGATTTAACTTCTATACTTAAACAATATTCTAATGTTGTTAGGTATAGTTATAATCGTTTTCTCGAAGGCAAGACAGAAAAGGATATTCGTCTGCTAACTAAATTATTAAATTCAATTGATTTACTTAATTCATGGTTAATTCAGTGTGGTATTAAAGATGGTAAAGCAATACAAACAAGATTTAAAAATGAAAAAGTTATATTTGGCGGTAAACATAACTTAATCAAGAGGTCAAAGAATAAAATAACTAAAGAAGAATATCAACTTAAAAGATTAAGTCCAGTAAATATTCAAGGTGAGGAACTTAAACAAGGAAACCGAAGTTTTAAGTTAGACATAATTGATAATAATCAAATTATATTTAAACTTTCAAAAAATAAACATATCGAGTTAAAATTACCTAATTTAAGAAACAATATAAAGAAAGAATTGTTTAAACTTCAACAACTTAATGAAGTTAAACAAAATCAAAAAGGCTATACCTTCTCAATTAGATTTGACTTGTCTAATATTTACATAAGTTTTGAAGAATTTAAACAAGAATCAATTAAATTAAATGAAAATAGATACTTAGGTATAGACTTAAATCCAGATACAATAGGTATTTCGGTTTTAGAAAATGATGTAGTAATTTATGCTCAAGAATTTAGTTTGAAACCAATTTTTAGTAAGATTTTAAATGAAAAATTAAGTTCTAACTCTAATAGAATGAAATACTTTCAGAATAAACTTAAGTTTGAAACATTTGAAATATCTAAATCTATATCTTTAATTGCTAAACAATTTAATTGTAAATCAGTTTTTATTGAAGATTTGCATTTTAAAGGTTCTTCAACTATAAAAATATCAAACAGAAAAAATAAAAATCTTTGGAAAAGAGAATTGTTTATCAATAACTTAACCAAAAGATTAAACATTTTAGGAATTAGACTATATTCAATCAACCCAGCTTACTCAAGTTTCATAGGAAATTTAATGTATGATTACACTGATGCAGTCAATGCTTCAATTGAAATAGCAAGAAGAGGTTACGAATATAGAATAAAGAAAAATAAGACAGGATTTTATCCAAATCTGTTGGTAAAACACCAATGGAAGGAAATGGCTACCAAATTTACAGATTGGAAGAAATTCTTTATTGAAATAAAAAACTTGAAATTGAAATATCGAGTTTCATTAAATGAAGTTAAATATAAATTTAATGTTTTTCAGCAAAATTCAAGTCATAAAAGCATGGTTTTAAATTATGTTTTTTATGATTAATTATTTAATTTATTGAATTTTGTATTTTAAAAGACTAAACTTTCTTTTACTAATAAACATGGGTGACTAATCCAAACTTCTCTATCAACAGGATCTTTTTTAAGCCATTCTTTATAATCAAACAATTCAATACCATTCTTATTCGGATCAAAAAGGTCTATAACTTCTTTAACAGTTTTTGGTAATCTTTTAGCAAAATCTATATCAACCCAATGAGGATATGGGTGATTCTTTTTCAGTTCTTCTAAATTATTTTCATCTTCTAATATTGATAAATCATCTAAAAGAGTTTCTAAATTATTAAAGAATTTTTTAGCGTTGTTCGAGCCACCCATATTAGAACCTTTTGTTTGCCTTTTACCAAATTTACCTTCTTCCCACTCACCATAAAGTGCTGAATATAAAGTTTCTAAGTTAGAATTGAAATCATCTAATGATATATAATCATCATTGAAAGTCTTTTTTATATTTGGAAAAGAAACCCACAAATCTAATGATGAACAAACACCTATTTTGGCACCATCGAAAGGTATTACCCTCCATGCTATATCATCACCAAATGTTCTTGCTGTTCCTATATCATCCGTACAGATAAGACTTCTACTTCTTTTAGGATAATCTTTATAGGCTGGCGAATTATCTATAATCCAGGTGTAATAATTTCTTGTATTTGCTGAAAATCTTTCTTGGTCTCTCGGATCTATAATTACTGCATCACCTTCGCCCCAGAAACCTCTATAAATAGGTTTATCAGTCCATTTGAAGTCTTTACAATATTTAGATATAATATTTTTAATATCATCAGGTTTAACAGATTTTTCATAGTTTAATGTTAAATCTTTATAATCTTCATATGTTTTTAAGTGTCTCATAATTTAAATCATTTCTCGTAACAATCTCCACAATGTTTTTCTTGCGCCAGATATTTTCTTAAATTTTTCAGGATATTCTTTTCTTAATAAAGTCTCCTTTATCAGGCAATTCGTCCTGTGTATCTCCAATAATCCATATTGGCTAATTCATCTTCTTTTTCTTGTCTTGTCAATTTTCTTTCTAATTCAACACTTAATTGAACTGGATCCCAAATATCCCAAACGTCTTGATAGTAATTCTCTTTTGTTTTCCAACCACCATCAGCGCCATATTCATTTTCATAATCAAATAAGTGTTCTAATGCTTTAAATGCTTCTTCCTCTGTATCAAAGAAATGTTCTAAAACTTCATCATATTCTATTTTATATTTATTTCTATCCCAATTATATGGAGTTTTAAATCTGTCCTTAAATACCTCAAATGTGAATTTTTCTTCACATTGTTCTTCGAATCTATCATAAATTCCGTGGTCTTTCATTATTGCCTCTAATTGTTCATCAGAAAGTTCATTTGCAAGTTCATCCCACTTGTTAGATTGAGCCTTTTTAGGATCACTAAGGTTTATGTTATATTGTTTAGAAATGTCACCAGAATTGACAAAATTAGGTATTATTTCTAACATCAATTTTCTCTTTTCTTGTTCTTCTTCCATTAAATTCATTGAATCAGGATTTTCTACTTTATCAGGATATTCTTCCATTAGTATATCTAAAAGTTCTGGACCATTTTCTAAACATTCTACAACTTCTTTATAACCACAAGCACCGTGAACCCAAGAAACTAATCTGAAGCCATAATCTCTATCTTCAATGTAATATTGTTCAATCATTTCCTCAAAAAATTGGTCTATATCTGCATCTGTGTGAACAGGCTCATCAATGTTAGGTCTCTTTTCTTTAAGTTCTGCTAACAAATCTGGATCTAAATCTTCTTCTGGGTTGAAATCTTCTTCTTTATTATATTCAGCACCAAATCCTATCAGAGGATATTTTAGTTCGTCATTACCAAGTAAAGCAACAATATACATGTGGTATTTATCAATAGGTTTGGTATTATTTCTACCTTTCATTTGATAAACAATACCTTCACCTTCATCTACTGCAGCGGTAACGTGTGGTGACATTTTTCTATCTCTTAATGAGTATAGTGTTGTTCCTTTATTAGTATTTCCACAATGACCCATTGCATCTGCTTCGTCTCTATCATAAGTTGTTTCTAAGTCAATCCAATAGAAACCATCAGGGAATTCCATTAATTTTGTACCGTGTTCATCTTCAATAACACCACCAGCAACCAATGAATTATGCCATTCATCAGACTTCTTATATGCTTCTTTATAAGTCATTTTAGTAATATCTCTTTCTTCAGGTGGAAGTCCTTTATAATCAAAAGAATTCACCCAATCAAGAATATATTGTATCTTTGATGAATAATCAGCCCAATAACCATGAACATATTTTTTTGCATTTTCGTTCTTTGTTTCACCAGTTTTCATGTAACTTCTCACTTCTTCTGGTGTTAAATTGTTTTTAGGTAACCAATCTAAATCTGGACTTGCCATCATTTCTTCTAAAAAATCTTTATAACCATTTATAATCCAAACAGATAGTTTAGGATTTAATTCGACAGCATGACGTATAACATAATCAACATTAAAGAATTTTCTTATTCTTTTTTCGGCTTTTTTCTCTGCTTTACTTTCATTTAGAAAGTTTTCGTAGTTATATAAAAATCTCATTACAATTCTTTCATTCTTTTTATGATTTCATCTCTGAATTTTAGGTCTATTAAATAATAGTCACCATTAATAGATATTTCATTATTTAGTTTAGCTTCACAAATATCTGTTTCTTTATATATTTCATCTATATTTAATTCGGTATTAATCCAATAATCAATATTTTCTTCATCCAAACCATCAAGTTCTTTACCAGTTTTTATATCAATTATTGTGTCTGCAGACATTTAGGAAATTTTATTTTGTTTTATATATTAAAAAAACAAAATCATTAACGATTCATATAAATAATGTAAAAAAGAATCCGTATCTTTATGGAAAATATGATATTTACTTTAATAGATGACCTCTGTTATGATGAAGAATATGAGGAGGTAGTAACTCTATTACAGGTTATTATGGAAGGAAATCATAACTATGATACCTTTCAATTGGTTGAGATAAAAAAGATAATCGATCCTTGGAAAAATTGTATAGAAAATCACAAACCTTATACAGAATATGTTAGAGATTGGTTATTAGAAAATACAGAATATAAAATGCACAAAATAAATGAATTACTTTATGATAAAGTATAGGCTGGGAGATGAACTACACACAAATCTTTAGTTTGTGTGTTTCCACCACTTAAAACAGTGATTTCTCTTTAAACGTTTCATCGCTTGTGCTTTCTAAATTAGAAAGTCTTATTTTGGCTCTACGTTTTAATTTTTTTTTTAATTCGTTATTTTTGTATTATCTTTGTCTTAACAAACTGAATTACTAACCTTAAATTTATTGATATGTATAGCGAAGACTTTGAATTAGAAACAAGACGAATTGAAAATAGTTTTAACTCATTAGACGAAGAATTTTTTATGATTGATGAACCAACACCAGAAGAATTTGTTATTATGTCTATCGAAGATATAGAATTTGCATTTAATAACTAAAATATGAATTGGAGTAAATTAAAAGAAGATTATGATAGGTTTATGTCTGATGAAGATAACATAGACCATTTTGAAGGATATGAACTTGCTATGAAAATAGACTATCTAAGGTCAATAAAACAAACATTAGGTATTGGTTCAGAAGTAATGATATTAGATGATAACTCTCATCAAATTATGCTTGAAAGCTTTTTGAACTCAAATGAAGGTTATGAAGACTTATAAAAATATGCGAGTATAGCTCTATGGAAAACACTATACATTTAGGCGATTGCCTAAAAATAATGAATCAAATTCCAGACAATTCTGTGGATTTGATTTGTGCTGATCTTCCGTATGGTTCTACATCAAACAAATGGGATAATATAATACCATTTGATAAGTTGTGGGAACAATATAAAAGAATAATGAAAAAAGACACCGCTATCGTGTTGTTTGCTAGTGGTTTATTTGCAGCAAAATTAGCAATGTCTAATGAGAAAATGTATAAGTATGAAATTATTTGGCATAAGTCAAAGTGTGGTTCACCACTTACCGCCAAATATAAACCATTATCGAAACATGAAAATATTCTAATTTTTGGTAAAGGAAGAACAAAATACAATCCTCAAATGCTTGAAGGTGAACCATATAAAAGAAAATGGACACCAAACAAAACCAATAATATGGAATTTGGTATAAAAGGCGTTCAGACTAATAATAAAGGCACAAGACATCCATCAACCGTTCAATTTTTTCAACAGAAATGGAGAAGACAGGATCAAGTTCATCCAACACAAAAACCGATTGAATTGTTGGAGTGGTTGATAAAATCTTATTCTAATGAAGGCGATGTTGTTTTAGATAATACGATGGGTAGTGGTAGTTGTATGGTTGCCGCAATTAACACCAATAGAAAATATATTGGTATTGAAATGAATGAAGAATATTTTAACATAGCAAAAGATAGAATTATAAATGCAGAAAGAAAAGATATGGACAACGAAGCAAGGTAAGACAATTTTAATATCAAAATGAATGATTATCATTTACAAAACTCTATCAAAATGTTATATAATACAGCTAAGTTACAAGATATTGGAGAAATATGTGGTTCGAGAATATTGGAATTTAATTTATGAACAGAAAAAAAGACAAAAATTATTATTTAGATGAAAAAATCAAAATGGTTACTTGAATTAGATTTATTCACTGATACTGAATTAAATCTTATTGATGCAATAAAACGAAGTGGTAGAGAAGTACAAACATTGAAATATGTTCCTTTTGACGATAAATTAATTTCAAATATTGAAAACAAATATGATGAAGGTGATTGTGTTGTGTTTTATGGTTCTCTAAACCTTGGTAAAAAACTCTTGAAATCATCTTTTATTCCTGGTGTCTATTTAGACATGCAGAAATTTGAATGTCTAAATTATTACCCCGTTTTTGGTGATGAATTATTACATAAGAATTATCTCATGATGCCTTTTGGTGACATAATGAGACGAAAATCTGAATTATTTGAACTATTCGGTGAAGATTTATTTATAAGACCATCAAGTGGCTTTAAAAACTTTACAGGAACAGTTCTAAATAAATACAATTTTGATTATGGTATCGAATTAGCATCATTTTATGATATTGAACCAAATTTATTGTGTGTAATTTCTAATGCAAAACAAATAGTAAAAGAATGGAGATTTGTTATAGTCAATAATGAAGCTATTAGCGGATCTTTATATAGAGATTGGACATCTGGACCAGAAATTCTTGAACCTGACGCAACAACAAGAGATTTAGTTTTAAGAAATTCTAAAAGTGTTTTAGAATATTGTAATGATGAAAAAGCATTTGAATATGCTAATAAAGTTGCAAAATTATATAGTCCTAATGATGCTTGGACTATTGATGTTACATTAACATCAGAAGGTGAATATAAAGTGATTGAAATTGGTAGTTTCTCTTGTGCAGGTTTGTATGCCAATGATTTAGACAAAGTTGTTGAGAAAGTATCTGAAGCCGCAGAAAAAGAATGGCAAGAATATCAAATAGATGAAATTCAAGCAGTAATAACAAGAGAATTGTAACTATTAAGTGATAAATGCTACTGGAAAAAGTGATGAAGAATTACACGAAATGATGTTGAAAGATCCTGGTTATAAAAAAATGTTTGAAGATTTTATTAAAGAAGAAACAATAAAACAAAGAGAAAATAAAATTAAAAGAATAATTAAATATTAAATAAAAATGGTAGAATACGATTTAAATTCGAGAATTGGTCGAGATCATGGAAGTAGTGTTTGGAGAGATTCAACATACTTACGTTTCAGTCCAGAAGACTTGTTGTTATTGAAAAATTTGAAATCTGAAAAATTAGAATCAGTTTATATAGACACAATCTTGTGTTGGAAAAAAGAAGATAACGAAATGCCAACCGAACACATTGCAACATTGATACATTTCATGTCTAAGTTAGTGGATTTTACACCAGAATTTATTAAGAAATATGATATAAAACAATATCATATCAATTTAATACGAAGAATGTATATTAAACATGAAGATGATGGTGATGGTAAAATGGCTTTAATGGATTATAAAAGATCCTATGGTAATTTTCATGTGTTAGGTGACGTATATGAAGAATATGAAAAGGTTTGTGGTTATCCTATCAAATTTGAAGATATACCAAAGGATTATTTAGAAGGTTATGTTGAAGGAGAGTCAGATCCTACTGATTTTATTAGTGATTATATATCTGAATATTGGTTTGACAATAATGTAGATTTTTTATTAAATATTCATAATGAAACTATGGATATTTTAGAACATATGATTAAAGAATTAGAATTCACTTCTTTTGAATGGGTTTCTGATAATTCAACTAATAATTTCAACTGGAATAATCAATGGACACCGACACCGAAAGGTATTCAACAATATAAATCACTTAAACGAAAAGACAAATTAATAAGAATTCTAAAAGACTAAATTATGTGGTGGAAAAGGAAATTATCAGGTAAAAATCCTGAAAAAAAATGTAAAAGATGCTTTAATTTTTACACAAACAGTGCAAAGATATAATAGTTAAATTATGCAGAAAACTCATTAATATATAAAAATAACGATGAAATATAATAAAAGATGGACAAAAGAAAAGTTCATAGAATATAGAAATCTTAAAAGAAATGGATATACCGATAGAATGTTAATAGAACATTTTGGTGAAGATATTTATCATTCTGGTATGTATAATAGTAAATCAAATATAATGCCTTGGTTAGATTTCATAACAGAAATAAAAATAACACCAGAACAAACAAATTATAATATTTCAAAAGTAATATCTGATATATATTCAAATGAATATGATTATATTATTAATTTCGAGGATAACAAAAATAAATATATTATTTCTATGTTTTTCTATATTATAGATGGAATAGACACATTTAATATATTATTAACTACAGAAAAACAATGGTTTGCCTATAAATCAAAATTAGATAGTATTCGAAATAAAGGATATATTACAGATAATGAAAGAGTTGAATTAGTTAATATTGTTGAAAAAGAAACAGGTTTCAATCAATTATATCCTGTTATTAAAAAGTTATCATACATCTTATTTGATATTATAGAAAACAAATTAGGTGATGTTGTTATATCAATAGGTGAGACAGAAAATATTATTAAGATTAATTTATATCGAAACATCATTAAAAATTCATTTCCAAATGTTGTTGAAATAGGCAATAAACATGATATTGTTGGTAATAAATATTATCTATATGAAATTAAAGTTTAAAGATGAAATATTATATTAAAAAGAATAAGCAAAAGATATGAATTACATACACGTTAAATATGATCATTATGTCAAATTTTTAGAAGATTACAAATCAGATAGATTACAAAAAGGATTAAAAATATATACAGTTTCTAAAACAGGTTTGTTTGGTAATACATTAAATGAAATATTTAAAGATGAATTAGATACAAAATATGATATTGAAAAAAATTCAACAAATATGTTAATTTCATTTTATACTAAAAACCCAAATAAATACAGATTAGATATAATCAGAGTAATAGAACCAGATAAATCAAAAGATTATATTAATCATATAGCATTTAGTGATTATGATCAAGACCCAAATAATGAGGAAAAATACGAATCTTTACTGAATAGAAATGAAATGATAGAAATTATAAATAGAATTCATTTTATATTAAAAGATTTAGTTAAAAATAATATAATAAATAACCATTTTTGTATTGGTGGTACAAAATTATTGGCTAAAAATAACATATATCAATATGTACTAAAGATTTTAGTTGGTGGAGATGGTTTTGACAAATTTGATACAGATGTATATGAACTACACACAAACTAAAGATTTGTGTGTTTCCACCACTTAAACAAGTGATTTCTCTTTAAACGTTTCATCGCTTGTGCTTTCTAAATTAGAAAGTCTTATTTTGGCTCTACGTTTGTAATC